>Ga0302314_10010488_pt1 | contig 16206 bp, 11 predicted proteins | sample III_Palsa_N2_3_FD_200533 | JGI IMG/M metagenome (GOLD analysis project Ga0302314, IMG submission 200533) | Peat permafrost microbial communities from Stordalen Mire near Abisko, Sweden - III_Palsa_N2_3 | ecosystem: Environmental > Terrestrial > Soil > Palsa > Peat permafrost | place: Sweden... | reverse complement strand
CAGCACGGCTTGTTTGTAGATTTCCCGAGTCTGCGTCAATCGGCTCTCGCCGAGCAGTATGTTCGGCTGCTGCTTGCGACGGTTGCGTGCGGCCCCCTCCGTCACCTCGTCCTGTGGCCGCTGGGCGACGCTGCTGAACTATAAACATGCCAGTGTCGGGCAACTGCCCGCCCGGGCGCGCGTCCTCTGGGAACGGTCCCCATCCACACAAGAAAAGCCGGTCGCGCGCGGCACGCGGCCACGCCGAGCCGACGGCACACCCGAGAGAGCACGACATATGGCCAGCGCAACCGTCGCAGCAACGGCGTCGCTGCAACCGAACTCATCGCCCACGCTGATGGGCACCAGCTTGGCGGCGGCTGGCGCGCAAGCCAAGTTGGAGGATTATCTGTTTCGGGTTAGCCCCCCACCTGTGGAAAGGAAGCGGGCACGGCTCACTCGCCCCGCACGTCGGACATGGACAGATGTGTGGCCGCGGCATCGCAAAGCGGTGGAAGCGGCGTTTCTTTTCGTTGGACCCTGTGCAATCGTGCCTGTTTGAGTTCACCTCGGCGACCAAGCAGTCGATGACAAAGATTTTCCGCCTGGCGCTCGTCACGCAACTGATGCTCGACGGCATCTTTGTGGAATTTCTCTTCGACGACGACCGCCGCTTCAAAATGCGCGCATTAACGCTGGAGCAAGCCAGTCTGTGGCACTCGCATCTCCTGCAGGCGCTGCAGAACGCGCTATCGTTTTCGCCGCCGACATCGTCGCGACCTACGCCGTTGGTCATGCCACCACATGGACTCCAACCTCAACTCTCGGCTCCGGCGGCGGCTGCCTACGCCGTAAACATGCGGCCACGCTCAGCCACCGACTCGCCAGTGCCCTATTACCTGCAGCAGCAGCAGCAGCGCCAGGCGGCGGCGCAATCTGTGGACGGCGGCCTGCACGACGCGCGCGACCACAACGAAGGATCAACGTCGGACGACGACGCTGACTCGGCGTACGAATCTCCGTTGCACTCGACGGGCGACTTGGACAGCGACGCCGACGACTCAGTCGCCGTAGCAGCCAAGGCGCCCATGCCCGCCGTGCGGACGTGGGGCTTGACACTGCGCAACATGTTTTCCTCCTCGGCGCATTCGCAAGCGGAAACCGACAGCGAAGGCCGCGCCGAGGCCAAGGACGAGCCGCCCGTGGGCCCGCAAGCCTACGAAGTCTCCTCGCACGTCGTCGTTGAGTACGACACTGTGGAGGTGTTTGAAAACCAGCGTTGGCTGCCGATTTCGCACTGGGGCACGAAGATGCTCCTGCACGACCCCGCCAGCTTTACGAGCCGCACGGGGCGGCCGCGCGCTGATTGGTTCAAGGCTTCGCTGCAGGGCGACGGCCGCGCGGCCGCCGACTCAGCCACGACTGGCATTGAAGACACGGCGGAGCGCTCCGGCTCGCAGGTGCACGTCATCCGCGGCGACTGGGAGTGGGTCGGCCCGTGGAAGCTCGCACAGCTGCCGGCGCTCATGGCCGCACGCCCGGTGGCCGCCTCCATTGAAGGCGCCGACGAGGCTGCCAACACGGCCGACACGCTGGGCAGCGGTGGCGGCGGCGGCGGCGGCGGCGGCACGGCGTCGCCGCCAGGCACATACGTCAAACGCGACAGCGACCACGACCAGCAGTGGGCACTCGGGTTTGACTTCCCCGAGTTCGACTACGCCATTGCGCGAGGTGTCGCGCGCGAGCTTCCGCCCAGCAAAGTGACGCAGGTGCGCACTCGGCGCTGGGTGCGGGCCCGCAGGCGCCAGGTGACAGTCATCGCCCGCATCCCGCCGTTGCTGGCGCCCTCGCTCATCGTGTCGCTACTCGACTACAACAACCAAGAAATGGTCACCGGCTATTTGGGCGTCCAGCATCGCGCGGGCTGGCGCACGCGCTACTTCAAGCTCGTGCGCGTGTGCGACGGCATCTGGGACGCCGGCCGCGGCATGGGCCTCGTCGCTCGACCGGCCACTGCTGCGCTGGTGGTCATGTTCGACAGCAAGGAGCGCCAGCAGCGCCTCAAGGAATACCAGCTCGACGCGCACTCGGTGGCCGCGCTATACACGCCGCTGCTGCTCGGCGAGGACGCGTCGCCGGCGCTCGACCTGTCGGTGCGCTTCGTCGAGCCCGAGGTGGGCGAGGCGCCTTTGATCGCAGAGCCGCGCCAGGGAAGGTTTACGTGTACGTTCCGCCACCGCGTCGATCACGTCGTCTTCACGGCGGACTCGCGCGCCGAGGCGCTGCGGTGGGTGCGCGCCATTGGTGCCCTGGTCAAGGAGCTCGCCGCGTCCGAGGCCGCCGCCGCTGCGGCGGCGGCAACGCCAGAGCCCAGCACGCCGCGCAAGCTCGGTGGGTTGTCGCTGCGCTTCCCCCACCGCGAGCGCGCCAAGTCGGTGACCAAGGAGGAGCACGGCGACGACTCGGAGGACGCGGCGGCGGCGGCGGCGACCGGGGTGGTTGTGCGCGAGGACACGGGTGAAGAGCCAATGCCCGTGGCCGACAGCCTCACCGCGCCGCGCGCGTTTGAAGCCGGCCACCTGAAAGAAGTCATCGACGTCGTGCTGCCGCTCAACCCGCGAGCGTTTTTTCAGGCGTTTATCGGCGACAAGGCGCCGGCTGGGCTGCCCGACTTCCACTCGGAGTTTGGCGACGACGCCGTGCACGCGACGCTGTGGAGCACCGCCGTGCCCGCCGAGGCGCGCGCCAAGGACGACTTTGACCTCGACGGGTGGGACGTGTGCCCCGAGCGCGTCATTACGTTTCGCGCTATGACGAACTCGACCATTCCGCCGCCGGTGACGCGCGCTGAAAAGCACATGCGCTACTGGTGGTACGCCGGCGACAAGACTTTGGTGGTCAAGGCTGCGACGCGCAGTCTCGACGTGCCCATGGGCGACAGCTTCTTTGTCGTCGAGCTGTGGGTGGTGACCCCGGAGGCCGACGGCGCGCGCTCGCACGTGCGCGTGCTCATGGACGTTCCGTTCTCCAAGTCGTTCAACCCGCTCAAGGGCACGGTGCAAACCCTGGTGGCTCGAGGGACGACCAAGCTTTTTGCCGCGCTCAAGCGCCACTTCCTCGCCACGGCGCGCACCCGCACTGGCTCGTCGGTGGAGCCCGACTCGGCTTCGGTGCACGACGTCGAGCCCGAGCCTCCGGCGAGCGCGTGGGCAACCGCGTTGGACATGGCGGCGCACGTTCCGTGGCCGCAAGTTGTCGCTGCCGCGTGGCTGGCGTGGTGGTCGCTCGCCGTGCTGTGGGAGGAGCGCGAGCAGACGCGGCTGCTGCAGCGGCTGCTGGTTGCGTTGGAGCAAGCTTGATCGAAAGCAGCAGCAATGTACACACATATATGCCCGCACGCACAGAAGGCGCACGCATATCGACGGGGGTTATCGCATGGCCAGGTAGCCTGCGACGAGGCCGAGCACGGCTGCGCCCACCAGCACTCGAGTGTCAGTCCACCACGGTGACCCGTCGGGGTGACCAGCTGCGTTGTTGTCCTTGGGCGCAGCACCGCCGCCACTGCTAGCAGACTGCAGACGACCCGCGAACATTTTTCTCTCGGCGTCGTCGGCGTTCTTGATGGCCTTTTTAACCTCGTCCAGCTCGGAGCGAATCTGCTTGTTGTTGGGCGCCAGCTTGACGGCCTTGACCAAGTCCGCGGCGGCCTGCTCGAGGTCCAGCAAGCGGCGTCGCGCTTGCCCACGCAGATAAAAGAGCTTGGCGTTGGCAGGCTCAATGCCGAGTCCGGCGTCGCACACGAGCACGGCCTCGCCAGGCTGCTCGAGGCGCAAGTGGCACAGCGCGAGGTTGCTGAGCAGAGGCGCGAGCACGTCCTTGTTGTGCGCACCAGGGTCGTCCAGGTGGCGCAAGTACACGCGCGCCAATTCGTACTGTGACACGGCGTCGCGGAAATCGCCCAACTTGAAAAGCCCATTGCCGCGGTTCTTGTGCCTGTGCGCCGCAGCGAGCTTGTCCGCGTCGGCCATGTCCGCGAGCTCGGGCACGGGCTGGAACTGCGACTGCGAATCGGCATTGGGCACAAACGCCGTGGCGCCAAAGTCGAGCTGGATCTCGGCCACGCCGTCGTCGCGCACCTTTTGCACCACGCCCGAGCCGAACTGCGGCGACACCACTTTGGCCGAGGGCTTCATCGCCTCGTCGCTCTGCCGCTGGACGAGCGCGCTGAAAAAAAGTGCACATATAATTTTTCGAGAGAGAGAGAGCGCGACGAGCGCGGCCATGTTCCCCGCGCAATACCTGATCCCGAAGCAAAGCATCCAGGCCGAACAGCTCAGCGAGCAGGAGGCCACCGACGGCACCGGCGTGCTGGTGGCCATCTTGGATACGGGCGTGGATCCGGGTGCTGCTGGGCTGCAAAAATGCCCGGACGGCCGCCCGAAGATCGTGGACATTATCGACTGTTCTGGTTCCGGCGATGTCGAGATGAAGTCCAAGGCCTCGGCTGACCTGAGCGAAACGGTGGATTTGGGCTTGCGCGCGTCGTCGCTTATGGATGACGATGGCGTTGCTCTGGCCAACCCGGGGCGTAAACTGACGCTGCTTTCCGGTCGCGTGGTCACCCTGGGGCACGGCACTGTCGCGTGGACGTGCCCTAGCAACGAGTTCCGCCTCGGCACAAAGATGGCGTTTGAATTGTTCCCCAAACCCCTCGTGCAGCGCGTGAAACAGGAAAGAAAGGAGGCCTGGATGCGCGAGCACGCCGCTGCCGAGGTGCAGGCGCAGCGCGCCTTGTCCGCCCTGCCATCCGGGCCGCAAACCAACAAGGCGGACGTGTTGAAGCGTAAAAACCTCGAGGACGCCGTCGAAGCGCTCAAGCAAGCCAAAGAAGCCTACCACGACGACGGCCCTGCGCTCGACGTGGTCTGCTACCAGGACGTCGAGCGCATGTACCGCGTGCTCGTGATTGCCAACGACGACGCCGCCGACTTGTCCGGGCTCACGCCCATGACGTCGTACCGCGCCGAGCGCCAGTACGCGCAGTTTGGCTGGGGCAGCAAGCTCAACTACACTGTGAACGTGAGCGCGCAGGGCAGCCTGGTGTCCATCGTGGGCGACTCTGGTGCGCACGGAACGCACGTGGCTGGCATTGTTGCGGCACACTTCCCCGGCCAGCGCGAGCTCGACGGCGTGGCTCCCGGGGCGCAGCTCATTTCGCTAAAGATTGGCGACACGCGCTTGGACGGCATGGAGACTGGGGGCGCCATTGTGCGTGCGCTCACGGCGTGCGCCTTGGCGGGCGTGGACCTCGTCAACATGAGCTTTGGCGAGCCCACGAAGATGCCCGGCGGTGGCCGCGTCATCGAGCTGTGCCGCCAGCTGGTGCTCAAGCACGGCGTCGTGTTTGTGTCAAGCGCTGGCAATACGGGGCCGGCGCTCTCGACGGTGGGCGCGCCTGGCGGATCCACGCCTCACGTTTTGGGCATTGGCGCCTTTGTCGAGCCCAACATGATGCTCGCCGATTACGCGTTCCGCAAGGGCGAAACACCGCCGCCGTCGAGCTACACGTGGTCGAGCCGCGGGCCGGCCACGGACGGGCAGCTGGGCGTTGCGGTGTGCGCCCCGGGGGCCGCCATCACGAGCGTGCCGACGTGGACGCTGCAGGCCAAGCAGTTGATGAACGGCACTTCAATGGCGAGCCCCAACGCGTGCGGCGGGATTGCGCTCATGCTCGCCGCGCTCAAGAAGGAGGGCTGCACCGTGTCGCCCACCCGGGTGCGCCGCGCAGTCGAGCACACGGCCCGCGTCGTCGAGGGCACGGACGTCTTCGGCCAAGGCCACGGTCTGCTGCAATTGTGCGAGGCGCTCCGCTGCCTGCGCGCCATGCCGCCCCCGGTGCGCGGGAAGAAGCACTGGGACGTGCCGTGGGAGGTGCGCGTGCCTGCGCGCCCGAGCGGGTCGCTCAGCGGCGCGTCGCACGGCATTTACTTGCGCGAGCCGTTTGAAACGGCCAGCGCGAGCGACATTGTCGTTGAGGTGCACCCGCTGTTTGACATGGATGCCGACAAGGACGACGTCGGCTTTGCGGTGAACAAGGCGCTGCGCCTCAGCAAGCAAGACAGAGTTGACCTGCAGGTCCGAGTGCGGCTCGACGTCGTCACACCCGGGGGCGGCGGGCCCACGGGCTTTGTGCGCGCGCCGCAGTTCATCTTTCTCACAGCAGCCGTAGCGTCGTTCCGAGTGGCCGTCGACCCCTCGAGCCTGCCGCGCGGACAGGCGTTTTTCTGCGAGGTGGTTGGCTTTGACGAGGCCGAGAGCGCCGACGCCGGACCGCTGTTCCGCGTGCCAGTGACCGTCGTCGTGCCAGAGGCGGTGGGGAAAACGCCCGCCGAGGCCAACGACGACGAGGCGCTGTTCCAGGCCACGTTTACGCCGCGGCTGCTTTACGAGCCCCGCGTTGTATATCCGCGGCTGCGCTTCGGCCCGGGCGTGGTGGTGCGCAAGTACCTAGCAGTGCCACACGGCGCGACGTGGTGCGACGTGCGTGTGTGCAGCGTGGCGGGCGGGGAGACCCCGCCAGCCGAGGGCCGGTCGTTTATTCTGCACTGCCTGCAGCTGCGGCCGATGTCGCGCTACCGCGACGACGAGCTCGAGGATATGATCCGCCTCGACGCCGAGCCCGGTGCCGGCGTGGTGCGCACACTCAAGGTGCACGCCGGCGGAACGCTCGAAGTCGTCCTTGCGCAGTGGTGGTCAGCGCTCGGCGGGGGCGAAGCCTCGCTCGAGGTGCGCTTTTCCGGCGTGACGCTGCTGCCGCTCGTCGTGGCCATTGGGGCGCACAACGGGTGGATGGCGCAAGTTTCGTACCGAGCGGACCTGAAGGACTGCGCCGTGGAGCCCTCGGCGGAGATGAAGGCCTGCGTGCAGGCGCTGGCTCCCGTGCGCTCGGTCATCGAGCCGTGCGCGCCGGACACTGGAAATAGCGTGCTGGGCGCCATGCCGCCCGATGTGCGCACGACGTGGAAGCTGGTTCTTGACTACGAGCTGCCGAGCATGGACAAGGGCAGCAAGTTCAAGCTGCGCCTGCCCGTGGGCCTCAGCGACATGCTGTACGAGTCCCCGGTCGAGGGCATTTTGATGAGCGTTCTCGACGCGCGCAAGAGGCCGATTGGCTGGGTCGACTACGTGTCCGCGCGTGGGGCTGAGGAGCACTCGGCCCCGGGCGGCGCGCTCACGGCGCAGCTGGTGATCCGGCGCGAGCGCGACAACGGCGTTCTGGACCGCCTCAGCGACTGCGTGTTGCTGGTGGAACGCCCGCTGTCGAGCGCGCTGCCGCTGGTGTGCCACGCGCGGCTCGACGGCAGCGTTACGGGCGAGGGCAAGTTCAACGCCCGCCTGCTGCGCCGCGGCCAGGAGGTGGCAATGACCATGTCGCTACCGTCAGTGTGCTGCACGGGCGACGACGTCTACAAGCGCCTCCCGTCGGGCTGCAAGGCGGGCGACGTGCTCGTGGGAACGCTCTCGCTGGCGCCCAAGAAGGCAGTCGTCGCGTGGGGCGCCGGCGACGTCAGGGGCGGCCACCCCGTGTCCGTGGTCGTGCCGCCCAAGGCTCAGACGTCCAAGCCCAGCGCGGCGACGACGCTCAAGCCCGCGTCGGACAAGAAGGACGACGAGGAGGTGGCAGTGCTCAAGGCGCGCGTCAAAGTCGTCGAGAGCGCGAGCTCGGACGACGTGTTTACGCGCGAGTGGCCGCTGGCCTTGACAGCCGCACGCGAGTCCAAAGCCAGTGAGGCTGCCAAGGCCGACGCCGTTGCCGAGCTTCACGTGCTTGCGATGCGCCGTGAAGTCGCCAAGCTGCGCGCGCTGGTGCGCAACGCCGGTGGCGAGGACGACGCCGTTGGCGAGGACGACGCGGCGGGCAAGGTTGTCGCGCAGGGCTCGCGCGTGCAGTCGATGAGCCAGGCCGTGCTCGCCGCGGTGGACCTCGATGGACTGCTGCGCACGCGTCGTCCGGGCGTGGACGCCGACGGCGTGGACATTGACCCCGATGCCACGGAGCGTTTCAAGCAGCGCGAGTCGCGCGCCGTCGAGGCCTTGTTCGCGCAGACGCACGCCGTGCTGGACATGGCCGCCATTGCCGGCGCCGCGGCGTCGCCCCCGACGGACGCGCTTGCGCAGCTCGTGGACGGCAAGGACAACCGGCTCGCGCAGGTGCGGCTGCGGCTGGCGCGCAAGGAGGAGCGTCGCTTCACCGCCCTCGTGCTTGTGGACCAGCTGGCCGGGCTGGACGACCAGGCGCTGGGCGCGCTGCCCGACGCGACGAGCCAGCTCGAGGTGCAGAAGATCAAGCTGGCGCTCCTGCAAGAGGTGGGCTGGACGCACCTCGCCGAGAGGACGGCCGAGCACGTGGCAAAGCTGTCGTCCTCGTCGGTGTAAGCGTTTTCTTGTGCTTGCTTTTTTTTAAACAGACGTTTTTCTTATACCTAAATGGTTATGGACATCTCGCTCGCTCGCTCGCCCTTCCACCCCGCTCATGTGCTCATGCGCACGCGCGGCTGCTGTTTCACGGCTTCAAGAACACAGAAGCGGCCTTCTTCATAAATGTGTTGGCCGACTTGGTCTGGTACACGGACGTGGGCGCGGCCATGGCAAGGCTGGCCGACTGCGCCTCCATTGCGGACATGTTGTACAGCTTGTTGCTGCGCTGGTTGCTCTGGCCGTCCATGTACTGCGCAGTGGTCGAGGCGCCCTTGGAGTGCCACTGCTCGGCGCTGACCATGTTCGACTCCACGGAGCTCAAGTCCTGCACCATCTCGCGCATCATCGCGTCCTCGTCCTCGGCGACGTGCAGGTCGCTCATCATCGCGCGCGTCTTGGCCACGGCCTCGCGCATCACGCGCCTGCCGTCCTCGTAGTTGCCGTGCGACGCGAGCTCCTTGGCTCGGGCCATTTCCTCCACGGCCTGGATGCGCGCCAGGTTGCGCCCGACGTCCAAGTCCATCACCGACCCTGCAGGCAGCGCAGAACCGGGGCAGCGAGCCACCACCAGTTCGGCATGCGCGCTCGCGCGGCGCTCCAGAGCCACGTCCAAGTAGTTGACGTCAAAAACAACCACGGTGGACGCGCCGCCGCCCTTGGGCACGTTGAGCTTGAACAGCACGTCGCGCTTCTCGCCAGCAAACAAGTCCTTAATCGTCACCTCGATGACCGCAGGCGACTGGCGCTTCTGCGGGAACTTGGTCATGGCGTCGGCGGCAAACGTGGCCGGCAGCTTGACCTCACACGTCAGCTTGATGTCCTGGCAAGTGGTCGCCATGACACCGCCCAGCACGTCGGCAAACGCCAGGCTCACGCCGTCGAGGTCGAGCACGGAGTAAAAGTTGCCGCCCGTCTGCGAGGCAATGGACGACAGGCAGTCTTGGTCGCAGTCCGAGCCAAAGCCAAAGCAATACACCGGAGGACGCGTGCGGCCCTCGGGGAAGGCGCCGAGCTGCGCCTTGAGCAGGCTGAACAGCTTGGGCTTGTCCGTGATGCCATGGTTCATGAGCCCGTCGGTCAGACACAGAATCGCAGACACCTTGGACGTGCCGGCGGCGAGCATTTGCTCAATGCCGGAAAACAGACCGCCCGACAAGTTGGTGGACGAGCCCGCCGCGATTGCGGCGATGCGCGCGAGGGCCTTTCCTTGTTTTCTTGGTTCATGCGCATCTGCACCCCATTATCGCGCGTGCGTTAGCCTCCCTTGGTGGCTGACGACGCACGAGGGGAAAAACGACGGTGACATCCGTGTCGAAGATGACCAGGCCGAGCTTGTCGTTGCCAGCGAGCACGCCGGTGATGAGGAAGTTCAAAGTCTTGATGCACCTGCGCGCGCGCGCGCCCGCAATGCGGACGGGGGAGGTCAGTCCACATTTTGCAACAAAAGCCCACACACGTACAGCGCGAGCTTCTCGCCCGCCATCGAGCCTGAATGGTCGAGCACAATCATGACGTCGACGGGCGCGCGCGAGGCGTCGTCCTCCTCCTTTTCCGCAGCTTGCAACGTGGCCATCACGAGAAGCTCGTGCACCGACTCTGAAGGGGTCACCGGGTACGACGACCGGCCCGTGAGCGACAATGAGGCGATTTGAACCATGGTTTTCTTTTTGGGGGAGGCTTGGTGGGCGCGGGTGCGTGGTGTACTTTTGTGATCTCTCATCACTGAAGGGAGAGCGCAGGTTTTCTTTCAAACTTGCGGAACGTCAGGAGCCGAGCGGTATGCCACCTGCGTGCTCGGGCAAGCGGAACGGGCGGGACAGCAGAACATACACGATGGAACGGACGCAGGTGGCAGGTGCACCGTGGAAAGCTACCACAACCGAACACTGTGCTTGACACTCGGCGCCGCCCTCGTGATGGCGGCCGCTGTGCTCTCAAACGCAGGCTCGCTGCGGCACGCAGCGCAGTCGCACAGAAAACCAAAGTTGGCAAACAGCCGCTGCGCACGCTGCGCGTACGGCAGCGCCGCAGGGACGTAGGCAATGCTCAACTCCTCGCCCGCGCGCACTGGCTTGATGGTGCGGAACTCGACGACGGCGTCGTCGTCGAAGCGCCAGTCCGTGTTGGCCTCGCACGCGTGGTTGAAAATTGAGCCCGCCACCAGCAGTACGGCGCCCGCGTCGCCGTCTTGGCTGGCGGTGACGACGCGCATGGCGTTGACGGCCAACACGTCGTGCAGCGCGGCAAACGCGTCGAGATCAAACGCCGGGTCGAGCAGCACGCGGAAACCGGCGTGGTTGCCGTTGCCGGCCGCCAGCGCGGCTGAGCGAAACGCGCGGTACGCGTCGTGGAACCAGTCCAGCGCGACCAGCGACTGCGTAAACGCGCCAGCGTCGGAGCGCCGCCACAAGAGTTCAACGGGTGGCAGGTCGGCCGGTGCGCATTGCATGCCCGTGTGGCCGTTCTGCTGCTGCGTGATGAGCGCCATGCCCAATAACTTCATGGCCAGCGCAGTCTTGCTCTCTCTCCGCTGCGGCGCAGAACTGGCGTGCGCCCAGCTCATGCCGCACAGCGGTCCGTGGTACGCGGCCACGGCAGTCTCTAGGCAAGCCTCGCTGCAGAACGCGCATGCGCAGCACGAGCACTTTGCGACTGTGGCAGGCAGCGGGCGCAGGCAGTGCTCGCACTGCTTTGCGGGCGTGGCGCTCGCGGCCACCAGTGGCCGTTCGCGCAGGACGACGTCGCCGCTCTGCAACGCGCGCGTGGCGCGGACGCCAAACCCTTTGCCCTTCACGCAAACGACCTCGGCAGCGCTCGCGTGCGCAAACGACTGCGAGAGCGCTGGCAGCACCACCGAGGCGCTTCGCGGGCCGGCTGCGGCGGCGCGCGCGCTTGTGTCGGCAACCAAGACGCCTGGGTGGCTGCCGAGCACTGGCGCGAATGCGTCGTCCAGCAGCCGCCGGCGCGCGAGCTCGTCGTCTGAACCGGGCGGCAGCCCTGCAAGGCCACGCTCGTAGCGCGCGATGAGCTCGCTGCGTATCCGCGTCGAGTCGGCGCGCAACTGAGCGCCGCGATTGCGGAGCCCCGCACGCTCGAGCATGTCGGCGGCCATGGCGGCCACTGCAAAGTGGGCATTGCGAATCGCGCTCGTGCCCAGCGTTCCGTACACCTCAGCCAGCTGGTCCTGTGCTGCCTCTGCGGCAAAGCACAATGCCGTCATCGCGTTGAAACAGTCGGCTTCGGCGTGCGCCCATTGGCCGAGGCGCGCGTACGATTGCGCACGCGCCGAACGTAGCGCCGCATCGAGCGGGTCCGCGCGCATGGCCAGCGTCAGGTGAGCCACGGCCGCGCGCGCATTGCCGCCGTTGAGTGCCTGGCGCGCAGCGGCCAGCAAGGCGGCAGCAGCGTGCGTGTCGCGTCGCAGCGCCGTAGCGAGCGAGCTCATGTGCGTGCACCTTCGCCGCCTCCGCCCGCTTTGCACGCGCTCAAGCTCAAGCTCTCAAGCTTGAAAGATGATGTGAGGTGAGCTTGTGATTTTTAGTGCGGCCTGGTCTTGGGAGGTGCGCGGCGTCGCCAAATTCAAGCGCCGCTCGTGCAATTGATTCAAGCAAGCACAGGGTTCTTGCTTTCTTTTTAAAACCTATAGAAGTAATCCACATATGAAAAAAGAATGCGCGACGAAGCGGTGATGACGGCAACAATCCCCGGGGGCCGGGGGCCGGGGCCCGACGGCGAGGCCACAATGGCAAGACGACAACGGCTTTTGGGAGACCACTCCCAGTGAGGTCCCCAAGTGGATGGGCGCCAGCGAATCGGCATTGAGCCAGCACGATACGGCGACGCAGTTCTGGCGCCACTTTCACGGCGACGAGCTCAAGGCCAGAGCGACTGAGCTGAGAGGGCTGGCGGAGGCCGTGGGGATTAGCGCCCATGACGTCCACGTCTCGGTGCACCTCAGCAAGCGGGCGGTGGTGATACAGGTGCCCGACGCCAGGGTGGAGGCCCTCGCCGAGCACCTGCCCGATACTCTGCAGTTGCACAAGCCGTTCAAGCTCGCCGTGCGCAGTTTGAAGGCCATTCAATTCGATGAAGACGAGCACAGTGATGGCGGCGCTGCCCAAGAATATGACTCAGACGACGACGGACACGGCGGCGATGTGAACAATGGCGTTGAAGCGCAACAATAGAAATGTCAAGAGCTGTCCTGGTTTTTTCAACACCCCACGCATACGCATACGCATACGCACCGGAGCAAACACACACCGCAGAAAGACACGTTACTGCGCCTTGGCTTTGGCCGACGGCTTGACACCAAACAGGACGCTGTTGACCAGAGCGAGCACGGGCTTTTCCACCAGGCGCGCCGCGGCAAACCCGCAGGGGAGCGAGAGCGCCGCGGTGCACAAGGCAAGCACGACGCCGTCGCGATACACTGCCGCAACGGCGTCGGCCACGTGCGGCATTGAGTCGTAGTCCACCGCGGGCACGAGCCAGTGCGCGTTCAAGTCTCGCAGAATGCGGCGATGCACAACATAAGACCCAAACGTGGCCTCGGCCGGGAGCTTGAAGCCGCGCCAAGCCAGCGCGTTGCGCACAGCGGGCAGTGCCACATTGCTTCGCGTGCTCACCAAGCAAAACAGCAAGCCCGCCAGACAGGCGCTGAATAGAGCGTTTGCCCACACGCTCACAAACCACTGCAGCGCGGGCCATCGGCGCACCGTGTCGGTGATGGGCGGCAGCAGCACCGTTGCGAGCGTGAGTGCGCACAGCGCAATTGGCACTCGAGGTCGCGAGAGCTGGACGTCGGCGTCGTGCCACAGGCCCACCACGGCGCCAAAGCACATGGGCATCACGCGCGCCATGGGTGCCGCGTACAAGTTGACGAGAAACGCGAAATCGTTCTGCTGCACGTCGGACCTCGGACCTCCCGTCGCGCCCAGGCCGCGCCGCGTCACGTTGGCGTACGCGTCGTAGCAGCCCGAGTTGACGCAGTGGTAGCTATGTTTTTTTAAACGTGTTTGCCGCCCGGACGCGTTAGTGTCATGGCGACAACCAAAAGCGGCCGTGAAACCAACGCGTTGAGGCCGCCCATGATTGAGCTGCCGCGACTGTATTGCAGCTGGCGCAGGGCCACGCCGCACAAGGCAATACCTACGAGGAGCGCGCTTGCAGCCTCGCAGTGCTCTGCCAGGCGGCCAATGCGAGCAATAAATAGTTGGAGCGCGCTGCCCACGACGAGTTGCTGGTAAAAGTCGGCATGGTTGCTCCACATGGGCAAAAGCTCACTCGTGACGCGCTTGTTCAAGTACACCATGGACAACGACAGCTGATCGGCGACTTGCTCCACGGATAAGCGATTGAGACCGACCAGGTACATGAACGCAATATATAACGCAGGCAGCGTTGCGAGGCGCACAAAGCGGCGTAGCAGCACAAACGACTTGAGCCCATCGCGGGCGTCCTGTGGACTGCATTTGCGCATTGTGCGACATAGCAGAAAGCCTGACAGAACAAAGAAGACGTCGACCTGCAGACCTCCCATTGTCGTCAGCGAGAGCATCCACGACGTGAGCACGCCGCGCTGCACGGGGCCGTCCTCGTTGTAGTGAAACGAGCGATCGGTAACCTTGGTTTTGTGCACACGGGGAGACCGGCGTGTGAGTGAGCCCACCGCATACAACTTGCGCTGGTAAGCGCACCGCATGCAGCACGATGACAGACAGGTGAAAAAGTACACGCAAGCCGTCGAGCGCTGGATGCTCCGCCATCTCTGGATTCTGGGCGATAACAGGAGCCGCCCCGCCCACTCACGTTTTTCGAAAAAAAAGAGCATGGACATTGCGCACCGCACGCGGTCCAAGCACGACGTGCCCGAGGACGAGTTGCTGCCCGGGTTGCTCGAGGACGATGACTTCTTCAACGTGTTTGAGGACAGGGACGACGACGAGTCAGATCTCAGCCTGCCATCGTCCATCTTTAGCCTGCGCAGCGGCGCGCGCTCGAGCATTGTTTCCGGATCACCCTCGGCCGTTGGCGCACCCGAGTCCGAGTTCCCCTGGCTGCAGAGCGACGACGAGGACGATGGTTTTTCACCCCCGCCATCGGACGACGACGACGACGACGACGACGATGAGAGTGCCGCCGCGGCCAGGGGCTTTGACGACGACGACGACGACGACGACGACAATGAGGAGAACCGCCGCGCCGAGCTCGAAGACCTCAGGTCCGACGTGCAATGCCCCGGCATGGACCCTGATCAGGTTCGCGCTGCCGCTGCGCTGCTTCAGCGACACGTGGACCAGCTCCTTCACGTCACAATGTCCGCCGCCGCGCAGGGCGCCACCGAGCCGCTGCAAATGTGCGCGCGCCTGCTCGAAGACGTCGTTGAGACTGCGAGGTCCATCACGCGGCCGTCGCCCTGGCGCGCGCTCAACGTCAATGCGATTGAAAACACGCTCGCGGCGCTCAAGCGCATCATCGCGGACAAGGCCAACGAGGACGCCAAGGCCAGGGAGAGCGCGCTGAACGAACTGCTGCGCGCGCATGGGCTCGGCGGCGTTCAGGCGCGCAAGCCGCGCAAGCCTGGACCGGTGGAGTGGCACGCCGACGAGTACGAGCTCCTCGTCATCGGCCTCACGCGCTTCATGGACCCGGCCAAGCTCGGGCCGCCGCTCGAAGTCCCCAAGGCGTTGCGCGCGTCGCTGCTGCCACACCGCAATCTCGCCTCCATCGAGCAGCTCGTGCAACGCGCGTGCAAGAAGCCCAGGGTTGCGGGCGAGCATGCCGTGGCGCGCTGGTGCGCCGACTGCACGTTTGACTTCACCCCAGTGGACGAGCAGAGGCTACGCAAGGCGTGCGCCGACCTCGGCGGCGACTTTGCGGCCATATCGCGCGCGCACTTTCCGCACCGGTCTCAGTTCCAGCTGCGCCGCAGAGCAATCGCGATGGGCATTGTAACCTCTTAATTGCTGTGCACTCGCAGCGCGCGCTTGGGCTCGGGGCCGTGCACGTGGAAGAAGGACAGGCTGCGCTTGCTCATCGCAGGCACGTTTGCCAGCGGCACGCGACGGCTAGCGCTCTTGCCGTGCAACGCCGTCGGTCCCTTGGCCGGCGCCGCCGCGGCTAAAGCTGCAACCGTTTCGTCGTCCACCTGTGTGTACACGCACGCCTTGCCGAGCTGCACGACGCTCGCTTGCCGCGACGCGGCCGCGGGCGCGCGCGAGCCGTTGGCGGCGGCGCGCTGCGACAGGCCCAAGCTCGAGTCGCCCGCGCGGTAGGCGACCGCGTCGAGCGTCGTCGCCGAACGGCGCAACGCCGCTGGCCGGCTGCTGCTGCTGCCGTCGTCGCCCACGGCTGCCGAGGGCAGCAGGGTATCGTCGCCGGCATTGAGAAAGTCAAACGGCGACGGCGCGTCGTCCACCGACGGCGACGACGACGATTGCGCCGCAGCGACGGCGGCGGCGGCGGCGGCAGCGCGCCGGGCAGCCTTCAGTTGGTTCTGGAAATTCAGCATCTGGCTGGCCTCGGCCTCGACCTCCTTCATCGCCGCGTCGTTGCCCTGTCCCGCCGCCACCGCCTCGGCGACGCGCTCCTGCATCATCGCGCGCAGCCGCTCCTCCTATACATGTGCGCGCGCGTGTCAGCCGCCCGCGCGAGAAGCAACGCGCACCCGTGCGAGCTCGAGCTCCTCGTCACTCTCGTCGTCGCTAAAGGGGTCGTCTAGCGCTCGCCCGATCCGCGTGCCGTCGC
>Ga0302314_10010487_pt1 | contig 16207 bp, 17 predicted proteins | sample III_Palsa_N2_3_FD_200533 | JGI IMG/M metagenome (GOLD analysis project Ga0302314, IMG submission 200533) | Peat permafrost microbial communities from Stordalen Mire near Abisko, Sweden - III_Palsa_N2_3 | ecosystem: Environmental > Terrestrial > Soil > Palsa > Peat permafrost | place: Sweden... | reverse complement strand
GGTGAGCACCTCGACATCGAACTCCTCGTCCTCCTGCGCGGCATCGGGCACGATTTGCACGATGGCGACGCGCTGCAGAAGAGCCGCGAGATCCGCCAGCGCCCGGTCGTAGTCCGGGGCATCGCGGTCGAGCTCGGCCACTTGCGCGAGCAAGCCGGGGCCGTCCTCACGCGACAGCGCCTCGACGATGCGGCTCACATGCCCGCGGTCGATGGTGCCGAGCATGGCGCGCGAGTTTGCCTCGCTCAAAGCTCCCCCGCCGAAAGCGATCAGTTGATCGAGCAAGCTCAGTCCGTCGCGCATGCTGCCGTCGGCGGCGCGCGCTACGAGCGCCAAGGCGGCGGGCTCGAAATCGAGCTTCTCGGCCGTCGCGATCACTTTCATGCGCTCGGCGATGAGACTTGCGGAAAGCCGCTTCAAACTGAATTGCAGACAGCGCGACAACACGGTGACGGGCAGCTTCTGCGGGTCCGTGGTCGCGAGCAGGAACTTGACGTGCGGCGGCGGCTCCTCGAGCGTCTTCAAGAGCGCATTGAAGGAATGGTTCGACAGCATGTGGACCTCGTCGATGAGATACACCTTGTAGCGCCCGCTGCTCGGCGCGTATTGCACGTTGTCGAGGAGGTCCCGGGTGTCGTCCACTTTCGTTCGCGAGGCGGCATCGACCTCGATGAGATCGATGAACCGGCCCTCATCGATCTCGCGGCAGGCGGAGCACACCCCGCACGGATTCGAGCTCACGCCGCGCTCGCAGTTCAAGGATTTCGCGAGAATCCGCGCGATGGTGGTCTTGCCCACCCCACGCGTCCCGGTGAACAGGAACGCGTGATGGACCTTGCCGCTGTCGAGCGAATTGGTGAGAGCGCGCAGCACGTGCTCCTGTCCCACCATGTCCGTGAAGCGCTTCGGCCGCCATTTGCGGGCCAGTACGATATAGCTCATAGCAGCAGTTTATAGGAGGCGGCCCGCGCTAGCAGGTCTTCGGCGCCCGACTTAAATCGCTACCGCTGCTCCCTTCCGGGCCTGACGGGGTTCGTGACCAGTCGCCGCGAAGATGCCAACGCGAGCCGCCATAGACCAAACAGGATCGCTTGTTGGCGGAGCGGATGATGTCGCACCGTGCGCACCAGTTTAACACACGCGGCCCGGCGACCTTGAGTCAGCGAGCCTCCAAAGCCGACCTCGCGGTCCGCAATTGGCGGAGAGGGAGGGATTCGAACCCTCGAACACCTTTTAGGATGTTACTCACTTTCCAGGCGAGCGCCTTCGACCACTCGGCCACCTCTCCGCGGGAAACCAGCAACTTACGCGGGCCCGCAAGGGTACCCGAGGCTGCCGGGGTGATCAAATTCTAGCCGGGAGTGCTCGCGGCCTTGTTGGGGGGCGCCGGTCTGTAGCGCGGCGGCACGTCCATGCACTTATCGCGCCTTCCGGGCGGCGGCGGCGCGACGTCGACGGTCGGAATCACGAGCGCACCCGTGGTATTCGGGGTGTCGAGCCCGGCGGGAACCTGGAGCGGCGCCTTTTGCACCGCTCGCTGATATTCCTGGGGCTTATGACAGTCCGGCGCAAACCCGTGCAGGAGCCGCGCGCAGCCATTGCAAAGGATCGCCGCGGCGATCACCAATACGATCCGATGGATTCTCACGCTGCACGGTCCTCGAGTTGCACGCCCGCCGAACGCATCGCGCGCAGCACCGTCTCGTGCTGAGCCGGCGACAGTTCGACCAGCGGCGAACGGATTGCGTTCCCGATGAGACCCATCCGCGCCACGGCCCATTTCACGGGAATGGGATTCGCCTCGACGAACAATTCGCGGTGCAGAGGCTGCAGATCGGCGTCGATTGCGCGGGCGGCGGCGAGATCGCCCGCGAGCGCAGCGCTCGCGGCTTCACGCATGCGCCGCGGCACCACGTTGGCGGTCACGGAAATGACGCCGTGAGCGCCCGCTCCCATCCAGTCGACGGCGGTGGCGTCATCCCCGGACAATACCGAGAAACCCGCGGGACACACGGCCAGAAGATCACGCACGCGCGCAATGTTCGCGCTCGCATCCTTCAGCGCCCGGATGCGCGGATGCCGGGCGAGCCGCGCAACCGTGGCGGGCTGCAAGTCGACCGCCGTTCTCGAGGGTACGTTGTACAGCACGACCGGCACCGCGGACGCGTCCGCCGCCGCCGTGAAGTGGCGGAACAATCCTTCCTGCGGGGGCTTGTTGTAATATGGAGTCACCAGCATCACGCCGTCGACACCCAGACGGGACAGCGCCCGAGTCCGCGCCACGGTGCTTGCCGTCGAGTTCGTGGCGGCGCCGACGATCAGTGGAATTTTGCCGCCGCAGCGGACAACCGCCCGCCGGGTGAGCTCCTCGGTCTCCTCGAGCGTCAGCGAGGGCGATTCCCCGGTCGTTCCGGCGATCACGATGCCTTCGGTGCCCTCGGCCAGGTGAAAGTCGAGCAGCCGATCCCACCCGCCCAAGTCCAGGCTCCCGTCGACGCTCATCGGCGTGACGATGGCTACCAGGCTTCCGCGCATTCAGGGCCCCTTTGGGAAATACCGCTACCATAATTGTTGAGACTGCACCGTGGCAAGCGCCATCCGGTAGAATTTGCATCAATGAAACAACATATTGTGATTAGCGCAGTCGGCGGGGATCGCGTCGGCATGGTGCATGAGCTTTCCAAAGCGATCGCCGATTGCGGCGGAAGTATCAGCGAAAGCCGCATGACCTCGCTCGGCAACGAATTCGCCATGCTGCTCCTGGTGGATGGGAACTGGCACACCCTCGCGAAGCTCGAAGGCGAGTTCAAAAAGCTCGCCGACGCGACGGGCATGAACATCCAGCTGCGGCGCACCGAGGAGCGTGCGGCGCGCAACGACATGCTGCCCTACTCGATCGACGTGGTGTGCCTCGATCAGACCGGAATCGTCGCGGGCCTGTCGGGGTTCTTCGCGCAGCGCGGCGTGGATATCGCGGAACTGTCGACGCGTTCCTATGCGGCGGCGCACACCGGCGCACCGATGTTTTCGGTGCAGATGATCGTGAACGTTCCCAGCCGGCTGCACATCGGCGTGCTGCGGGAGGAGTTCATGGATTTCTGCGATCATCTGAACCTGGACGCCATTTTCGAGCCGGTCAAGAATTGACGAGAACCCATGAGCAAGATCGCAGTCGGTAAGAAGGCGCCCGCCTTCAGCCTCGAAGGCACTTCAGGAAATTGGTCGCTCGAGGATGCCGCGGGCTCATGCGTGGTCATTTACTTCTATCCGCGCGACAACACGCCGGGTTGCACTCAGGAAGGCGAGGCCTTTGCCGCGGCGTTCCCGCAATTCAAGAAACTCAAGACAACAATCGTCGGAATCTCCCCGGACAGCGTATCGTCCCACGAGAAGTTCAAGAGCAAGATGGGCTTTCCCTTCGAGCTGCTGAGCGATGTGGACCGCGCCGTCTGCAAGCGTTACGACGTCATCCAGGAAAAAAGCATGTACGGCAAGAAATATATGGGCGTGGAGCGCAGCACGTTCCTCATCGATCGAGAGGGAGTGCTGCGCGCCGAGTGGCGCAAGGTGAAAGTATCAGGCCACGCCGAGGCGGTGCTCGCGGCTGTGAAGGCGCTGTGACGGGACCCGCGCGGCCGGTGCCGGCCGCCGTTGGCAAGGCGCGCCAGTCGCGCCAGCAGCGGCGTATTTTCGTGCTCGACACGAACGTGCTCATGCACGACCCGACGGCTATCTTTCGCTTCGAAGAGCACGACATCTACATCCCGATGACCGTGCTCGAAGAGCTCGACGCGGGCAAGAAAGGCGTCTCCGAAGCTGCCCGGAACGTCCGCCAGGTCAGCCGCTTTCTCGACGAGCTGATGCAGAGCGCCACTAAGAAACAGATCGACCGCGGTCTCGCCCTGCCGACCTCGGTGCCGGTAAATCACGGCAAGCGCCCGCCCGCGGGACGGCTCTTTTTCCAGACGCAGATGCTCGAATCCGTGCTGCCCGAAGGCATTCCCGGCCACGGCGCCGACAACGTCCTCTTGGCCGACACGCTCGCGCTGCAGAAGAAGTACGTCGACGCCCGGGTGACGCTGGTGTCCAAGGACATCAATCTGCGCATCAAGGCGGCCATCGTCGGCGTGCACGCGGAGGACTATTCGAGCGACAAGACCATCGAGGACGCAGATCTGCTCTCGAGCGGTGTGCAACAGCTGCCGCCCACGTTCTGGGACAAGCACGGCAGAGGCATGGAGTCCTGGCAACAGCAGAGCCGCACCTTCTATCGTGTGCGCGGACCGCTGGTGCACGAATGGCAGGCCAATCAGTTCGTCTACGATCCGGGCGAGAACGGCGTCGAGGCGATCGTACGAAAAATCGACGGCGAATCCGCCGTGCTCGAGCTGACGGTCGACTACCGCACCGAGCGCAACAACGTGTGGGGCGTGAGCTCGCGCAATCGGGAGCAGAACTTCGCCTTGAATCTGCTCATGGATTCGGAGATCGATTTCGTCACGATCCTGGGCCCGGCGGGCACCGGCAAGACGCTGCTGAGCCTTGCCGCCGGCCTCGCGCAGACGCTCGATCACAACCGTTACAGCGAGATCATCATGACGCGCGTCACGATCCCGCTGGGCGAGGACATCGGTTTTCTTCCCGGCACCGAGGAAGAAAAGATGGAGCCCTGGATGGGCGCGCTCATGGACAATCTCGAGGTGCTCACGCAGAGTCAGACCGGCGGCGCCTGGGGCCGCGGCGCAACCACGGATCTGCTGCGCCATCGGATCAAGATTCGCTCCTTGAACTTCATGCGCGGGCGCACGTTTCTGAATCGCTTCATCATCATCGACGAGGCGCAGAACCTGACGCCGAAGCAGATGAAAGCCCTCGTCACCCGGGCAGGCCCGGGCACCAAGATGGTGTGCCTCGGCAACATCGCGCAGATCGACACGCCCTATCTCACGGAAACCACGACCGGGCTCACATATGTCGTCAATCGGTTTCACGGCTGGGCTTATTCCGGGCACATTACGCTGGTGCGTGGCGAGCGCTCGCGTCTTGCAGACTATGCGTCCGAAGTGCTCTGAGGAGAACTTTGGGGCGCCCGCGGCACTCCAAGCCTGCTTTCAGGAGTCCGAATGCAGCTGTTGAAATCGCTGGTCGCCTTTCTCGCGATCGCCGCGTTCGCGGCGGCCACGAGCGCGAGCGTCAGCTGGGCAGCTGATCCGTCGGCTCCGCAGCAAGAGCTGGATCTGCCCGATCTCGGCAGTCCCGCCACGGCCGCCGTGTCCCTCGAGGAGGAGTTCCAGGTCGGCCAGTCCTGGGCGCGGCAGATGCGCTCGCAGGGGCTCGTGCTCGAGGATCCCGAGGTCACCGATTACATCCAGCAGCTCGGCCACAGCCTGTCGAGCCACGCCGAGGAAGGACAGCATCAGTTCAACTACGCCGTGGTGCGCGATCCGGTTATCAACGCCTTCGCGATGCCGGGCGGGTTCATCATGATCAACAGCGGCTTGTTCCTCGTGACCACCAACGAGAACGAGCTCGCGGGCGTGCTCGCCCACGAGACGGCGCACGTCACGCAACGTCATCTCGTGCGCGGCATGATCGATCAGACCCATGCGGGCCTGCTCGCGACGGCGGCCATGCTCGCGGCCATCGTGTTGGGCGCGACCGCGGGCCGCGGCGATCCGAGCGTCATGGAGGGCGCGATTCTCGGCGCGCAGAGCGCCGCCATCCAGCATCAGATCAATTACACCCGCACGCAGGAGTTCGAGGCCGACCGCATCGGCATCGGCACCATGGCCGCCGCCGGGTACGATCCGCTCGGCATGGCGACCATGTTCACAGAGCTCGAGCGCAACACGCCGAGCCCCGACCGCATCAAGGCCATCGAATTCCTGATCGACCACCCGTTGTCGGCGGAGCGCATAGCGGAAGCGCGCAATCGCGCGGAGCAGATCGGGCGCATCCGTCACGAGGATTCGCTCAGCTATCTGTTGATGCGCGAGCGGCTGCGCTCGCTGGTCGGTAATCCGGAAGTCGCGCGCGAGTACTACGCGAACCTCGCGAAGAACAGCGGGGGTCTCGACCTCGAGGAGCGCTACGGCAAGGCGGTCGCGGACATCGCCGCCCGCAAGCCTGCGCTGGCGATTCCGGATCTGCAGGCGCTGCTGCTCGAGTATCCGCGCGTGACCCAGTTCTACGGCGCGCTCGGTCAGGCTTATCTCGCCAACGGCCAGCTGAAGGAGTCGCAGGCGGTGCTCGAGAAGGGCCTCGGTCTCTTCCCGCGCAACGCGCCGGTCACCATCCGTCTCGCCGAGACCTTGATGCGGGCCGGGGACAACAAGCGCGCCCAGCTCATTCTCGATGATTTGTTCAATCAGGTGGAGCCCACGCCGAATCAGGCGAAGCTCATCGCGAAGGCCGCCAACGATGCCGGCAACGTCGCCGATTCTTACTACTACATGGCCGACTTCTACCTGATGAACGGCGACCTGATCCAGGCATCGAATCAGCTGTCGCTCGCCCTGGGGGTGCCCGACTTGAACCCCATCCAGCGCGCGCGGATCAGCGCCATGCTCGAGGAAGTGCGTGCGGCCATGCCGAAAAATCGCAAGAATACGGTGGCAGATGACAATGGCGGACGCCATTAGCGCGGTACCATGGTGCTCGACGGCGCCATTTTTCCAAGGGAGAGTCAATCGGATGATCAAGCTAGTCTCGCCGCGCCTAGGCCTCGCCATCGCGGCCGCAATGGCCTTGAGCGCCTGCGTCACGCTGCCCCCCAACCACGTTAAAAACCCGCAGGATCCGTGGGAGTCCTGGAATCGCGGTGTTTACAAGGTGAACGACAAGCTCGATCGAGCCGTGGCGTTGCCGGTGGCCAAGGCGTATGTGCGCCACGTGCCCGGAGGCGTCCGCGCCAGCGTGAGCAACTTCTTCGCGAACGTGACCACACCGGGGGTGATGGTGAACGACGCCTTGGAGGGCAAGTTCAAGCATGCCGGGGAGGACCTCGGGAGATTCCTGATGAATACCCTGGTCGGCTTCGGCGGCCTTTTCGATCCGGCATCGTCGGCCGGGCTCGATCGCAATTTTGCGGATTTCGGCTTGACGCTCGGTCATTGGGGCGTGCATCAGGGGCCTTTCTTCGAGCTGCCCATCTTGGGTCCCTCGACCGTTCGCGACGGCCTGGGAAAGATCCCGGATTACTACTTGCGGCCGACCTCCTACATTCCCAGCGATTGGGTGGTGGGCTACGTCCTGTGGCTGCCTGCCGCCGTCGACGCCCGTGCCGCGCTCCTGCCGCTGCAGTCGACCCTCGACCAGGCGTTCGACCCATACGCGGTCATCCGGGATGCCTACCTATCGCGGCGCGCGTATCTCGTGTCCGATGGAACGATATCGCCCAGCAACGAGCTCGTGGATCCGGACGCCGACCAGAGCCCCGCCCCCGGCGGCCCCTCGATCGCCACTCCGCCGTCCGAGGCGGCTCCGGGGGCCGGCGCGGCGCCACATGCCTCCCCTCCTCCGGGACCGGCGCCTGAGCCGCCTCCGCAACCGCCGCCCCCTTAGGCCAGGGGACGGCGGCCGGCAACGGGATCAGGCTCCTCGGCGGCCCGTGCTAGCGCCAACGGCCGTGAAACCCACCGCGATAACCGCCACGGTGCCACCCGCCGTAGCCGTAGCGCCAGCGCGGACCCCAGCCCGGATAGACATGCGGGTATCGGTAATAGCCCGGGTAGACGACCGGCACGGGCGCGGGAACGCCCACCGCGACACCGGGCACGCCTACCCCGACCACGACACCCGCATCGGCAGGCTTGCTGATCGCCGCGGCTCCGAGGCCGAGAGCGGCAACGAGTGCAAGAGAAGTGAAAGTACGCATGGTGGTCTCCTCATAGTCTGTCCACACAGGAGGTCCAACGCGAGCCTATGGGCAGGGTTGACGGTGCCGCGTGTGAAGTACTGTGAACAGCCGCGACGACCCGCGGACGTGCGATGACCCGCGGAAGGTGGGGGCAGCCGAAAGCACAGCCGCTCAGGCTTCGATCAAGCCGTCACCGCCGCGGCGGGCGCGGCGCCGAAAAGCAGCGGATCGACATCGCTCAAGCGTGCGAGCTGGTGCAGTTGCGTGGGAATATTCTCGTAGCGGAGCGTCCGCCCCGCCCCACGCGCCACGCTCAGCCATTCGATGAGCAAGGCGAGGCCCGAGCTGTCGCTACCTGTGACCGCGGAGAGATCGATGACTGCGGCACGGCCCTGCTCGATGGCCGCGGCGCCGACGGTCAACAGATGGGTCACCGTCTTGAACCCGAGCGTGCCCGTCACGCGCGAGCGCTCACCGTCCAGCGTCTCGAACAACGCGGTCTCGGCTGCACCGTCCTTCAATGGCTGGTTCCCGGCGCGCCGCCGGCGGGTTTGATCTCGCCCTTCTCCAGCCGCGCGATCAGCTCATCGAGGCCCTTTTGCTGGACCTCCGCCGCGAAATCGGTCTTGAAGCTCTTCACGTAGGAGATGCCGTCGATCACCACGTCCCAGGCCTTCCAACCCTGATCGGTCTTGTGCAGCGTGAACTGCACAGGCACCTTCGAGCCGTCGTCTTTTTTGACCTCGGTGCGCACCGTCGCCTGCGTGTCGTTCGGATCCCCTCGATACGGCAGCACCACGAAGTTGCCCGCAGTGAAATTTAGTAGCGCGGCGCCGTAGTTCTGCAGCAGCGAATGATAGAACGCCTTGACGAAGCGCTGGCGCTGGTCCGGCGTCGCCGTGCGCCAGGGCTGTCCGAGCACCAGCCGGGCCGCATAGTCGACATCGAAATTCGGCAACAGCACGTTGGCGACCAGCGCGTCGAGCTTGTCCGGGTTGGCTCGGTACATCGCCCGGTTCGCATCGAGCTCGCCCAACATGCGCTTCGCAGAGCTCTCGACGAGCTCTTGCGGCCCGAGGGTGTTCGGCGCGGGCGCCGGAGCGCCTGCCGCCTGTGTGGGTGCCTGCGCATGGGCCGCGCCGGCGCCTGCCGCGAGCGCGAGCGTCGTCGCCACCGCCGCCGTGATACGCGAAACGAAAGCCTTCATTTGGTTTTCTCCGGTTTCGGGGACGGCGCGGGCGCCGGGGTCGACCCCGATGATCCCGAGGACCCCGAAGAGTCCGTCCCCTTGTTGTTGAAATTCGCCACCAGCTGGCCGATCAGATTCTCGAGCACGAGCGCCGATTGCGTGAAGCTGATCTGATCGTTGTTCTTGAGATAGGTATCCGATCCACCGGCCGTAAGCCCGACGAATTTTCCGCCGAGCAATCCTTGCGTGTAAATGCTCGCGTCGGTATCGCTCGGGATCTCGTTGTATTTCGAGTTGATCTGCATCGACACCACGGCCTTGTATTGCTTGGTGTCGAGCTCGATGCGCGTCACGCGTCCAACGTCCACGCCCGCCATGGAGACGGGTGCTCCGACCTTGAGGTCGCCGATGTTGTCGAACTTGGCGGTAACCGCGTAGAAGCTCCCGTGCGTGCCCAGGTGAATGCCGTGGTTCGTGGTCTGGGTGGTCAAAAACGCCAGTGCCGCGAAGCCAAGCAGCACGAACGCCCCGGCGCCCACATTCAATGTACTCGACTTGCCCATAACATGACCTCTTTACAGGAACGCGAACGTCAACAGGTAATCCAGAAACAGCACGACGACCGCCGAGGTCACCACCGTGCGCGTGGTCGCGAGTCCGACGCCCTCGGCGGTCGGCTGAGCGTAGTAGCCCTCGTAAACGGCGATGAGACTGCATGCGATGCCGAAGATTGCGCTCTTGACCAACCCCTCGTTGATGTCGCGCAGCTCGACGGCGGCCTGCATCTGCGACCAGAAGCTCCCCGAGTCGACACCCATCATCTGCACGCCGACGAGCTGCGCGCCGTAGAGACCGATCATGCTGAAAATCGCCGCCAGCAGGGGCATTGCAATGATGCCGCCCAGAAACCGCGGCAGGACCACGCGCCGGATCGGATCGACCGCCATCATTTCCATAGCCGACAGCTGGTCGGTGGCGCGCATCAAACCGATCTCGGAGGCGAGCGCCGTGCCTGCGCGCCCCGCGAACAGCAGCGCCGTGATGACGGGACTCAACTCGCGCACCAGGCCGATAGCCGCCGCGGTGCCGAGCGCCTCCTCGGAGCCGAACCGCTGCAAGAGCTCGAAGCCCTGCAGACCCAACACCATGCCGACGAACAGGCCCGACAGCATGATGATGATCAGCGACAGCCCGCCGGAATTGAAAACCTGCTTCGCGATCAGATCGAATCGCAACAGTGCGCGCGGCATATCGGCAATGAGCCGCACCAAGAAAAGGCTGATGTCGCCCAACCCGCCGAGCGCACCCACCAGACTTCTACGCAGCTCGCCGATCATGCGGAGTGCCCGTGCGAGCGCTCGAGCAGCTCGCCGAAATAATCGGGCGCGGGATAGTGGAACGGCACCGGACCGTCGGGGAGACCGCCGACGAATTGCTTGACGACCGCGGAAGGGTTGCTGGCCAGCTCCGCGGGCGTACCGCCGGCCGCGACGCGCCCCCCGGACAAGAGGTATACCCGATCGGCCACCTGGGTGATCTCGTGCACGTCATGCGAGACCACGATGCTGGTTAACCCGAGAGTGTCGTTCAAACGGCGGATCAGACGCAGAATCATGCCGAGCGAAATCGGATCGAGACCTACGAAAGGCTCGTCGTACACGAGAATCTCCGGATCCATGACGACTGCGCGTGCGAGCGCCACGCGGCGCGCCATGCCGCCCGAAAGCTCCGAGGGCATGAGCGATGCCGCGCCGCGCAATCCGACCGCCTGCAGCTTGGTGAGGACGATCAACCGGATCAGCCGCTCCGGCAGGTCGGTATGCTCGCGCAGCGGAAAGGCCACGTTCTCGAAAACACTCAAATCCGTGAGCAGCGCGCCGTTCTGAAAAAGCATGCCCATGCGCTTGCGCAACGCATACAGGGCATCGCCGCGCACGGTGCGCATGTCCTGTCCGGCCACAACCAGCGAACCGCCGAGCGGGCGCAGCTGCCCGGTGATCAGCCTTAACAGCGTCGTCTTGCCGGTGCCGCTCGGTCCCATCACCGCCGTGACCCGTCCCGGAAGAATGTCGAGATCGAGCCCACTGAAGATCGGCCGCCCATTGACGGCATAACTGAGGTTGCGAGCCTCGACGATGGGGGCGGCTTGGCTCAACAGGTCAGGCCGTTGTTTCCATACTCGGCTTGTACGTGCCGGCGGCCGCCAGGCCGTTCAGCTTGGCGCGCGCGTAAAGCTGCTTCTGTCCGCCCTGGAAGCCGGCATCGGTGCCGCCCCAGGCGCGCAGCGCCGTGTCCTGCAACGCGCGTCCGTAGCTGAACGTGAGCGCCCAGGGGAGCGATCCCGCCGCGTTCATCAAACTGAGGTTCAAGGTTGCCTCGGTGGGACTCTGACCGCCCGATAGAAAGGCGATGCCCGGGACTGCCGATGGCACATGCCGCTTCAACGTTCGGAGCGTTGCCTCGGCAACTTGCTCGGGGGTGGACTTCTGCGCGCTCTTCTTGCCGGCGATCACCATGTTGGGCTTCAAGATCATGCCCTCGAAGAAGATGCGGGCGGCAAACAGATGATCGAACACTGTCTGCAGCACGGCGTTGGTCACCTCCTCGCAGCGGGCGATGGGATGATCTCCATCCATCAGCACTTCGGGCTCCACGATGGGCACGATCCCGGCCTCTTGGCAGAGGGCGGCATAGCGCGCGAGCGCCTCGGCGTTCGCGCTGATGGCGTAGCGGCTCGGAATGCCGGAGCCGATATCGATCACGGCCCGCCATTTCGCGAACCTCGCACCGAGCTTGTAGTACTCCGCGAGCCGCTCGCGCAGGCCGTCAAGGCCCTCGGTGATGGTTTCGCCCGGATACCCCGCCAAGGGTTTCGCACCCAGGTCCACCTTGATGCCCGGAATCATGCCTTGCTTGCTGAGATAGGCCGGGAACGCAACCCCGTCCTTGGTCTTCTGGCGGATGGTCTCGTCGAACAGAATCACGCCGCTGATGAATTCCCCGGCCCCGGGGGTCGTGAACAGCATGTCGCGATAGGCGCGCCGGTTCTCCTCCGTCGACTCGAGCTTGATGGTGTTGAAACGCTTCAGAATGGTGCTCGTGCTCTCATCGGCGGCCAACAGCCCCCGATGTTTGTCGACCATGGCGTGCGCGGTCGCGACTAGCTCTGCGGTATTCATGACGGGCGGTCTCACTGAAGTGGCAATGTAGCCGTGAAGGATAACAAAACACTGCCGGGGTGGAACTCGGAACCAAAGAGGACTAAAATAGTCCTACATAGGGGATCGGGGACCAGAGGCCCGCGACCATGCTGAGAATGGGTAAATTGACCGATTATGCCACCGTCGTGCTCGCGAATTTGGCGCAGGAGCCGGAGCGGCATCGTGCCGCCGCCGAGCTCGCCGAGCGCACCCGCCTTACCCGCCCGACGGTGAGTAAAGTGCTGAAGGGTTTGCAGCGCGCCGGCCTGGTGATCTCCTCGCGCGGTGCGCAAGGCGGCTACCGCCTCGCACGAGCGCCGGAGCTTATCACGGCGGCCCAGATCCTCGACGTGTTCGAAGGCCCAATCGCAATCACCGAGTGTTCGAGCGCCTCCAGTCAGTGCGGGATCGAGCGGTTGTGCCGCGTGGGCGGGGCTTGGCAGCGCATCAATTCGGCCATCCGCCGGGCGCTCGAGGACGTCACGCTGCAGCAGCTCGCCGGACTCGACGCCCCGACCGGGCGCCCGGCGAACGTGAACTTCAATTTCGACATTCGCCGCCAGGCGTCCTGAGAAACATCCATCGTGTCAAGCAAATCGCAAGAAGTCGAAGCGCTCCTCAGCCAGAAGTACCAGCATGGCTTCGTGACCGACATCGAGTCGGACAGCCTGCCCCCCGGGCTCGACGAGGATGTCGTGCGCGCGATATCGCTCAAGAAGAACGAGCCCAAGTTTCTGCTCGACTGGCGTCTCAAGGCGTTCTCAGGGTGGCTCAAGATGCGCGAGCCCAGCTGGGCGCACGTGCATTACAAGCCCATCGACTACCAGGACATTTCCTATTACTCGGCACCGCGCGCACCGGCGAACGCCCCGAAGAGCCTCGACGAGGTGGACCCGAAGCTGCTCGCGACTTACGCGAAGCTCGGCATTCCGCTGCACGAGCGCGCGCGCCTCGCCGGGGTCGCGGTGGACGCCGTGTTCGACAGCGTGTCGGTGGCGACGACCTTCAAGGACAAGCTTGGCAAGGCGGGGGTCATTTTCTGCTCGTTCTCGGACGCCGTGCGCGATCATCCCGCGCTGATCGAGGAGTATCTGGGGACGGTCGTTCCCGCGGGCGACAATTTCTTCGCCGCCCTCAATTCCGCCGTGTTCTCCGACGGCTCCTTCGTGTACGTGCCGAAGGGCGTGCGCTGTCCGATGGAGCTGTCGACTTATTTCCGGATCAACGCCGCCAAGACCGGTCAGTTCGAGCGCACGCTCATCATCGCCGCGGAGGGCGCCGCGGTGAGCTACCTCGAGGGCTGCACGGCGCCGATGCGCGACGAGAACCAGCTGCATGCGGCGGTGGTCGAGCTGGTTGCCCTCGACGATGCACAGATCAAGTATTCCACCGTGCAGAACTGGTATCCCGGCGATGAGAACGGCGTCGGCGGCATCTACAACTTCGTCACCAAGCGCGGCGAATGCCGCGGGCGCAATTCCAAGATCTCCTGGACGCAGGTCGAGACCGGCTCGGCCATCACCTGGAAATACCCGAGCTGCGTGCTCAAGGGCGAGGGCTCGACGGGCGAGTTCTATTCGGTGGCGGTCGCCAACAATTACCAGCAGGCCGACACCGGCACCAAGATGATCCACATCGGGAAGAACACCAAGAGCACCATCGTATCCAAGGGAATCTCGGCCGGCCACGCGCAGAACACTTACCGCGGCCTGGTCAAGATCCTGCCGAGCGCGGCCGGCGCGCGCAATTTCACGCAGTGCGACTCCCTGCTGATGGGCCCCGAGTGCGGCGCGCACACCTTCCCCTACATGGAGGTCAAGAACCCGACGGCAACCGTGGAGCACGAGGCGAGCACCTCGAAAATCGGCGAGGACCAGCTGTTTTATTGCTTGCAGCGCGGCATCTCGGCGGAGGATGCCGTCAACATGATCGTGAGCGGCTTCTGCAAAGTGGTTTTCAAGGAGTTGCCGATGGAGTTTGCGGTCGAAGCCCAAAATTTGTTGAGCGTGAGCTTGGAAGGAGCGGTGGGATAAGCCCGCCGGTATGCATGCTGAATATTTCTGATTTGAGCGCCCGCGTCGCGGGCAAAGAGATCCTGAAAGGCGTGAGCCTCAAGGTCAATGCGGGCGAGGTGCACGCCATCATGGGGCCGAACGGCTCGGGCAAGAGTACGCTCGCGCAGGTTCTCGCAGGGCGCGAGGATTACGAGGTAACCGGCGGATCGGCAACCTTCGAGGGCGCTGACCTCCTGGCGATGGCGCCGGAGGAGCGCGCGCGCGCGGGACTGTTTCTGGGATTTCAGTACCCGGTCGAAATTCCCGGCGTCAACAACGTGTATCTGCTCAAGGCGGCGCTCAACGCCAAGCGCAAGGCCGCCGGCGAGCCGGAGGTCGACGCGTACGAGTTCCTGAGCTTGGTGAAGCAAAAGATGAAGCTCATGCAAATGAGCGAAACCTTTCTCACGCGCGGCGTCAACGAGGGCTTCTCGGGCGGCGAGAAGAAGCGCAATGAAGTGCTGCAGATGCTCATCCTCGAGCCGAAGCTCGCGATCCTCGACGAGACCGACTCCGGCCTCGACATCGACGCGCTTAAAGTGGTGTCGATGGGCGTGAACAGCCTGCGCGATCCAAAGCGCGCGGTCGTGCTCGTGACTCATTACCAGCGGCTGCTCGACTACATCGTGCCCGACCACGTGCATGTTCTCTCCGACGGACGCATCTTGAAATCCGGCGATCGCTCGCTTGCGCTCGAGCTCGAGCGCCGCGGTTATGACTGGGTGCGGGAGAGCCGCGTCGCATGAGCCCGGCGCTTAAGTCGGCCGCGCTGCGCTCCTTCGAGGAGCAGTGGCGGACACGCGCGCCGAACGCTCTTTCCGGGCTCCGGGAGCGCGCGTTGAATCGCTTCTTGCAACTCGGCCTGCCGACCTCGCACGACGAGAGCTGGCGCTACACGAGCTTGCGTCCGCTCGCCTCGCAGAGCTTCGTGGACGCTCCGGGCGCCGCCGCACCGAGCGGTTTCGATCGCCGCCAGGCACTCGCGCTCGAAGGCTCGCGGGCGATTCTCGGCGGACGCCTCGACGCGCAAGCGCAGGCGATCGTGCTCGTGAACGGGGATCCCCTGCTGCCGCTCAGCAGCGAGGCCGGTCTCGAGATTCGCTCCTTGAGCGCGCTTGCGAGCGAGAATCCCGACCTTGCGATACGCAATCTCGAGCCCCTGTCCGACGCCGAGGAGCTGCGTTGGCTTTTGCTCAACACCGCGCTCGGAGTCGACGGCGTGCACATCAAGATCACGCGCGCCCTCGCAACGCCGCTGCTGATCCTGCACGTCGGCAGCGCGGACCGCCCCGGTACCGTTGCTCATCCCAGGGTCATGGTCGAAGCCGCCGCCGGCGCGGCCGGCACCATCATCGAGCATCACATCCAGCACGGCGACGTTGCGCCTCTCTGCAATTCGGCGACAGTGCTCGCGCTCGATCGCGATGCGCGCATAGAGCATTACCGCGTGTTCGCCGCGGGTGAGCAGGCAATGCATTTCGATACCTTGCAGGTGCGGCTGCAGCGCGACGCCGAGTGCCGGCAGTTCACCGTCGCCTTGGGCGGCGGCCTCGTGCGCACCTCGCTCGACGCGCGCTTGAACGAGCCCGGCGCGAGGCTCGACAGCCGCGCCCTGCTCGTCGGCCATGCGGATCGGCACGTCGACTGCGTGAACGTGGTGCGGCATGCCTCGCCGCGTACGCGGAGCCGGCAGACCGCCCGCGCCATCGCAAGCGGCACGAGCCGCGTGATATTCAACAGCAAAGTAGTGGTCGATGCGGGCGCTTCGCAATCGGACTCCCAGCAATCCTGCCGCGGCCTGCTGCTGTCCCCGTCCGCGGAGATCGACTCGCGGCCGCAGCTCGAGATCCATACCGACGACGTCAAGTGCGCGCACGGGGCGACCACCGGACGCCTCGATCCGAAC
>Ga0302314_10010486_pt1 | contig 16207 bp, 13 predicted proteins | sample III_Palsa_N2_3_FD_200533 | JGI IMG/M metagenome (GOLD analysis project Ga0302314, IMG submission 200533) | Peat permafrost microbial communities from Stordalen Mire near Abisko, Sweden - III_Palsa_N2_3 | ecosystem: Environmental > Terrestrial > Soil > Palsa > Peat permafrost | place: Sweden... | reverse complement strand
TCGCCAATCGCCGACTCATCCACCATGCCCAGACTCTACGCAGGCACCTGACCGCGCCGGAATCCTCAAAATCGAACCGGACAACCACACAGTTACCCGATTCGAGAAATTTTGGGCGTCGCCTTAGAGTCGGGCTGCCGGAAGGGACCGGTCAGCCATTCGGCCCCACGTGGTCGGGGCTGATCGACCAGCCTGACCGCGCGGCCGCGCTGCAAAGCTACCTGGCGGCGACCGTCATGCTTCTCAAGCGCAGCCTGCGCAACGGGCCGGCCACGGTCGAGCAAAGTCTCAACCATCGGGCACCGTTCACATCCAGCTCGTGCCCGGTGATAAAGCGGCTGCGCGGCGAGGCGAGGAACAGCATGGCCTCGGCAATGTCCTCCGGGGCGCCGCGGAATTTCAGCGGCTGTTTCTCGATCGCCATGCGATCGAAGCCGGTGCGATCGTCGCGCCAGTACTTCCGCTCCAGCTCGGTCGGGATCGCGCCGGGGCTCACGGCGTTGACACGGATGCCGGCCGGCCCCACTTCACGCGCGAGTGCCCGCGTCAGGCCCAGCAGTGCGCCCTTCGACATCACATACGGCACCTTGTCCGGCCAGCCGCCGGAGAGCGTGACGCTCATGATGTTGATGATAGCCCCGCCGCCGCGCTGCTTCATGCCCGAGATGACCGCTTGGCTAAGAGGGAAGGCGGCGCAGGCATTGATCGCCTGCGTCTCGTCGTAGGCGGCGCTGTCGTAACTCTCGATCGGGCCGATCGGGTCGATGGCGGCGTTGTTCACCAGGATGTCGAGCGGGCCCGCGCGGGCCACACCGGCGAGCAGGGCTTGCGTGTCCCGCAGGTCGCCGGCGATGAAGGTCGCCTGCGCCGACGCGGCCAGGGCCGCAGCGTCGCCGCGCGGCAGGTCGTGCGCGACGACATCGGCGCCCTCCGCGGAGAACAGGCGCGCGAAGGCGCTGCCGATGCCCCGGTCGCGCCCGTCACCAAGGCGCGCTTGCCGACGAGGATCACGGCGCGCGCATCTGGGCGGAGCGGCTCACCAGATGCTCCAGCCGCCATCGACCTTCAGGTCGACGCCGGTGATGAACGCCGCCTGATCCGAGGCGAGGAAGGCGACGGCGTGGCCGATCTCCGGCGGGTCGCCGAAGCGGCCGGCGGGCGTCATCTTGGCGAGTGCGGCGATCACGTCGGGATCGACGACGGCCTCGGATTGCTCGGTGAGGAACATCCCCGGGCTGATGCAGTTCACCGTAACGCCCCACGGCGCGACGGCGACCGCGAGGTCGCGCGTCAGGTTGAGCACGCCGCCTTTCGACGCATGGTAGCCGACCTGCCGCGTCGGCCCGAGCGGCGTCTCGGCGGCCAGCATCGTGCCGTAAAGCTGCGCGTTCATGCCGAGCGAGCCGTAGACCGAGCCGATATTGATGATGCGCCCGAAATTCTGCGCCCGCATGGTCGGCAACGCGGCCTGCGCGAGGAAGAACATCGCGTCGAGATTGGTCGCCATCACGCGGCGCCAATCCTCGGGCGTGGCCGCGAGCAGCGGCGCCTGGTGCGAGATGCCGGCGTTGTTGACCAGCACGTCGAGCCGGCCGAAGCCGGTGACGCAATGTTCCGCGATGCGGCTGCGATCTTCCGGCACGGTGATGTCGGCGACCACCGGCTCCGCCATGCCGCCGCTTGCGACGATCGCGTCGGCTGCTGCGTGAATGGCCGCCTCGCGCCGCCCGGCGAGGACGCAACGGTAGCCTTTCTGCGCGAGCACGATCGCGGTTGCGCGCCCGAGCCCCGAACCCGCGCCGGTGATCAACGCCACCCGGTCCGTCATAGTGCCACCTCCTCGGGCTGACGGTGGCGGCGCGGCCGCGCCGCCACCGTGCCGGTGCTAAGAGCAGCTGTCCGTGTAGAGGACCGTGTGCGCGATCTCCGGCGTGTCGACATTCGCCTTCGTCACCACCACGGCGCCGGTCTGATCGAAATACGGCACCTGGTCCTTGCTGATCTGATGGCGCAGGTATTTTGCGAGCAGCGCCACCGCGCGGTAGCCTTCCTGGTATGGCATCTGCGCGACGAGCCCGTCGAACACGCCGCTGCGCAGCGCCTTCACCTCGTCCGGCGCCGCGTCGTACGCAACCACCTTCACCTTGGTCGCGACGCCGCCCGCGCGCACCGCCGAGGCTGCCCCTTCGGCATCGTTCGTGTCGGTCGCGTAGATGCCCGCCAGATCGGGGTTGCGCGCGAGCAGTCCCGAGGTGATCGTTGCCGACTTGCCGGCGTCCGCGCCGCCGTATTCGCCCGGCAGTACCTTGATGTTCGGATACTTCTTCTTCGCCTCGGCAACGAAGCCGTCGACGCGCGCTGCCTGCACCGGAATGCCGGGCTGGAACGAGATGACGGCGACGGTGCCTTGCCCGTGCAGCGCCTCGCCCAGCATGTCGGCCGCGGCCGCGCCGGCGGCGGCGTTGTCGCTATGGATGTTCTGCAACTCGACCTTCTGGTCGAGGCTGCCATCGACGGTGACGACCGGCGTGCCGCCATCCATCAGGTCCTTCACCGGCGCGATGAACGCCGTCGGACTGAACGGCGCGAGCACGATGCCGTTCGGCTTCTTCAGCTGCACCGCGTGCAGGATGGCGATCTCCGGCCCGTAGTCGACCGAGGGGCTGCCCTGCCAGGTCAGGTTGACGTTGTTGTCCTTGGCCGCCTTCTCGGCGCCACACTGCATGGTCAGGTAGAACGGGTCCGCGGAGTCCGCGACCACGAAGGCGATGTCGAGCGGCGCGTCCGCGGCACGCGCGATGCCGCCGGCGAACGCCGCGCCGGCCATCGCCGCGCCGAGCAGCAGGGCCCGCAGGGCCGTCCGCGTCGTCCCACTGCGATCAGTCCGTTCGAGGCTCGTAGAACCAGTCATCGGAGTCCCCCTGTTGTTCGTGCGGTCGTACCGCAGCGTTGTTCAGCCAAAGTTCGATCGTTCGTCCCTCTCCAGGCCCGCGTGGCCGCGCCTCACGCGGCGTTCCCACGCACGAGATTCATCAGCCGGCCCGACAGCGGCGTCGGGTCGTCGGCGCTGCCGGCGAACTCGCGGAGCGATACGGCGATGATGAGCACGATTCCGACCGCGATGAGCTGGTAGAACGCCGCGAGGCCCACCACGACGAGCCCGTCCTGCAGGATCACCGCGAGCAGTGCGCCGAACACCGCGCCCCAGACGGAGATGCGCCCGCCGAACAGGTTTGTGCCGCCGATCACGGCGCCCGCGATCGCGGCCAACGCGTCGGTCTGATGGCCGCTGATGTTGGTCGAGGCGTAGCGGCCGAGATCGATGAAGCCGGACAGGCCGGCGCAGCCGCCGGCGAGCGCGAACAGCGTCGTGAGCTTCGCGCGCACCCGCACGCCGGCCCGTACCGCCGCCTCCCGCGAGGAGCCGAGCGCGAGCGTGTGCAGCCCGAAGCGCGTGCGGTTGAGCAGGAACGACGCGGCCACCGCGACGGCGAGCGCGATCAGCGCGGGATAGGGCACCACGCCGGCAAGCTTCGCCACGCCGAAGTCCGACTGCAGGCTCAGCGGCACGTCGGCGACGTTGTAGCCGTTGGTGATCACGTAGGCGATGCCGGTGACGATGCCGAGGCTCGCGAGCGTGGTGATGAACGAGGTCACGCGCAGCCGGGTCACGATGATCGCGTTGCACGCGCCGACCACCGCGCCGCACAGCACGCAGACCACGGCACCCGCCAGGCTGCCGGCGAGCGGGCTCTCGAAGGCACCCATCGTCTTGCCGCCAACGACCGACGAGAGGATCACATTCGCGCCGATCGAGATGTCGAGTTCGCCGGCGCCGAGCAGGAAGGCGACGCCGATGCACAGCAGTACGCTCTCGCTGCTGTCGAGCGCGATGTTGCTCAGGCTCTGCGGCGAGAGGAACACGAAGCCGGACAGCGCCGAAAAGATCAGCACTGCCACGGCGTCGACCGCGAAGATGCTCAGCGCCGCCCCGGCCCGGCGCGGCCGCCAGTTGGCCGGCAAGGCGAGCGTGTCCTCGCGGCCATCCTCCGTGCGCGTGAGGGGGGGCGCGTGGCTCATGCCGCCGCCCCCACCGCGGAGGTGCCACCCAGCATCGCCTCTACGATCTGCGCGAGAGTCACCGACGCGCCGGGGAATTCCGCGGCGACGGCACCGCGGCGCATCACCACGATACGATCGGCGACACGCGTCAGCCGGTCCATGTCGTGCGAGATCAGCAGAACGCCGAGGCCCTGCTGCGCGACGTTGCGGATCAGTTCGACCACGATGTCGGCCTGCCTTGTGCCGAGCGAGGCGGTCGGCTCGTCCAGCAGCACGACGCTGCGCGCCCACTTCACCGCACGGGCGATCGCGACCGCCTGGCGCTGGCCGCCGGAGAGCAGGCTCACCGGCACTTCGACCGTCGGCAGGGCAATGCCGAGGCGCCGCAGTGCCGCCTGCGCCTCTCCGGCCATCGCGCGCCGATCGAGCAGGCCGAGCCAGCGCGGGCGGCCGGGCGTCAGCGTCTCGTGGCCGAGGTAGATGTTTTCCAGCACCGAGAGGTGCGGTGCGAGTGCGAGGTCCTGGTAGACGACGCCAACACCCGCGTCGGCCGCGTTGAACCGCCCGGCCTCGACGCGAAGGCCGCTGCCGAGCACGACTTCCCCCGCGTCCGGCACGACGGCGCCGCACATCACCTTCATCAGCGTCGACTTGCCTGCGCCGTTGTCGCCGACCAGCGCGACGATCTCGCCGGAGCCGACGCTCAGCGACGCGCCGCGCAGCGCCTCGACATGGCCGTAGTGCTTGCGGATGCCCCGCGCCACGATCGCCGGCGGGCGGGCTTCGGCACGCGCGCTGGTGTCGGTGGGGTGCATCGCTCGTCCCGCTTCACAAGGTTCCGTGCCGCGCGAACACCTCGGCGAGGGTCGCGCCTGCCTGCAACTCGGTGCGCGTCGTGTTCTCGCTGTCGATCTTCTCCACCGCGCGCGCGATTACCCTTTCGGAGATCGCCTGCGGGATGACCACCACGCCGTCCTGGTCGCCGAACACGAGGTCGCCGGAGCGGCAGGCTACGCCGCCGCAGACCACTTCGGTGTCGCGCGCGACCATCTTGCCGCGGCCCTTGGAATCGAGCGGGCGGAAGCCGCCGTGGAACACCGGGAACTGCAGGCGCGTGATCGTCCGCGCGTCCCGTGCCAGCCCGTCCGTCACCGCCCCCACCGCGCCCCGCGCACGCGCCGCCGTCGTCAGCAGCTCGCCCCAAGGGGCGATGCTTTCGGTCGGGCCGCCGCACGCCAGCACCGCGACGTCGCCGGGCTTGAGGTCGTCGATCAACGCGATCTCGACGTCGTAGGGGTGCTCGCCGGGCCGCTCGCCGTCGCGCGGCTCGAACAGCCCGGTGCGGACGCGGCCAAACAGCGGGATTTCGGGGTCGATCGGACGAATGAAAGACAGCATCGCCTGATTCCGGTAGCCGAGGCTGTCGAGCACGTCCGACAGCACCGCCGTGTACAGGATCTTGCTCAGGTCTGGCACGGGCATGCCTACGTCTCCGACCATATTTGCACGCCGAGGATCGCGCCGCCGCCGCCTGCGGACAACGGCCTGGCGTTTCGCGTCACGAACTTGCGGCGCGCATCAGCGTCACCGCCCGGTCGGCGACCGCCATCGTCGGTGCGTTGGTATTGGCCGAGACGATGCGCGGCATCACCGAGGCGTCGATGACGCGCAGCCCGGCGATGCCGCGCACCTTGAGGTCATCGGTGACCACGGCCATCGCGTCGTCCGCGCGGCCCATGCGGCAGGTGCCGACGGGGTGGTAGTCGGTCCGCACCGACTTGCGCACATAGGCATCGAGCGCCTCGTCACTGTCCGCCGCCCGGCCCGGCACGATCTCCTCGCGCACGATGTCGCGCAGCGGCGCGGCGCGAAGGATCTCGCGCGCCACCCTGAGCCCGGCGCGCAGATGCGCGATGTCCCAGGGATTGCCGCAATAGTTCGGATTGACCAGCGGCAGCGCCTCGGGGTCCGCCGAGTTCAACCGTACCCAGCCGACCGAGCGGGGGCGCAGCAGCACCGAATGCAGCGTCAGCCCGTCGCTGCCGCCGGCGCCCCGCACCGTCTCGTGCACGTAGCCCGTCGAGGGGACGCAGTAGACCTGCACCACCGGGTCGCCGTCGCCGTCCTCGGGCACGTGAAAGGAGCACGCCTCGACGCCGTTGGTGTTGATCCGCCCGCGCCGGAACAGCGCGTATTCGAGCGCGTTGACCAGCAGGCGCCAGCCGTGGTCCTGGCCGTAGTAGCCGTGGCGCCCGGTTGCGGTCGCGATCAGCGGCACGCCACTGTGGTCTTGCAGGTTCGCGCCGACGCCCGGCAGATCCGCGAGCACCGCTATGCCATGCGTTCGCAGCTGTTCGGCCGGCCCGAGGCCGGACAGCATCAGCAGTTTCGGCGAGATCAGCGCGCCGGCCGCGAGCAGCACCTCGCCGTCGGTGTGCACCGTCCGCATCTCGCCGTTCCGCTGGTAGACGACGCCGCGCGCCCGCCCGTTCTCGATCAGCAGCCGCTGCACCCGGGCGCCGGTCTCGACGACGAGGTTCGGGTTGCCCAGCACCGGACGCAGGAACGCATCGACGGCGCTGCATCGCCGCCCGCCGCCCGCGGTGACCTGCGGATAGCCGACGCCGCCGGGCGCACCCTGGTTGAAATCGGGCGTGAACGGCAGGCCCATGCCCTGCAGCGTCTGCACGTAGAGATGGCTGAGGTCGCAGACGAAGCCGGGATCGGAGACCCGCAGCGTGCCGCCGCAGCCGTGGAAGGCGTTGTTGAACTTCTGGTTGCGCTCGGCCCGCATGAAGTGGGGCAGGATGCGCTCCCACGACCACAGATCGCTGCCGGCGATCGTGCCCCACGCGTCGTAGTCGGCGGCGCGGCCGCGCATATAGGCCTGCGCGTTCACGCTGCTGCCGCCGCCGAGCACCTTGCCCTGCGGGATTACCTGCACCCGGTTGCCGAGCTGTTCCTGCGGCACGGTCTGGTGCTGGGTGAGATATTTCGTGCCGCCGAGAACGCGGCTGAACCCGGCGGGCGCCTGGAGCACCAGGGCGCCGTCGCGGCCGCCGGCCTCCAGCAGCAGCACGCGCGCGCCGAACTCGCCGACGAGCCGCGCCGCCGCCACGCAGCCCGCGCTGCCACCGCCGACGATGATGTAGTCGTACCCCTGCGTCGCCATGCCGGACGGCCCGCTGCCCACGTACCACCCGCACAACGCTGCGCCGCGGGTCGGCCCGCAGCAACGGGCGCGCGTTTCGTCTCACGAAGCCCTGGGCGCTTGACCTGTGGCGGTGGCGGCGGGAGCGTCAAGGGCCGACGCAGGATACCGTTGGAGGGGAGAACCGCCCCATGCCCGAGGCCGCATCGCCACGCATCGCCGTCGCCTCGCTGATGCAGGAGACGAACACGTTCTCGCCGGTCGCGACGACCCGTGAGGTGTTCGAGACCTACTACGTGCTGCACGGCGACGAGTTGCTCACCGGCTATGGCGCGGCGCGCGTCGAGGTGCCGGCGTTCTTCGCCGTCCTGCGCGAGGCCGGCGCCACCGCGGTGCCGCTGTTCGCCGCCTATGCCGCGGCGGCGGGCGCCTGCACGCGCGCGACGTTCGAGGCGTACATGCAGGAGATCGAGGCGCGCCTCAGCGCCGCGGGACCGCTCGACGGCGTGCTGCTTGCGCTGCACGGCGCGCTGGTGCTGGAGGATTCGCCCGATGGCGAGGGCGAGATCATCGCCCGCGTGCGCGCAATCCTGCCGCCCGACAAGCCGATTGGCGTCAGCCTCGACCTGCACGGCCACATCACGCCGGGCATGTTGCAGCCCAACACCTTCCTGGTCGGCTACCAGAACTACCCGCATACCGACATCTATGAGACCGGCGAGCGCACCGCGCGGCTGATGCTCGACGTCATCGCGGGCCGCCGGCGGCCGGTGATGGCGCTCGCCAAGCGCCCGGTGCTGGTCACGCCGGTGCGCGCCCGCACGACCGACGGCCCGCTGAAGCCGGTTGCGGACGCCGCCCGGCGCATGGAGGCGGACGGCGAGGTGCTGCACGCCACGATCTTCCCGGTGCAGCCCTGGCTCGACGTCCCGGACCTCGGCTTCGCGGCCCTCGTCTGTGCCGACGGCGATGCGGAGGCGGCGCGCCGCGGGGCGGAGCGGCTGGCCGACGACCTCTGGCAGCGCCGCGCCGACTTCGATCCGGGCCTGGTCTCGCTCGCCGACGCCATCGCCACGGGGCTCGCGTCCCCGGGCGTGACCGTCATCAGCGATACCGGCGACGCGCCGACCGGCGGCGCCGCGGCGGACAGCCCCGCGGTGCTGGCCGGCCTGCTGGCAGGCGGTGCCGCCGACGCGCCGCGCCTTTCGCTCGCCACGCTCTGCGACGCCACCGGCGCAGCGGCGGCGCATCGGGCCGGCCTCGGGGCAACCGTGTCGCTCCGCCTCGGCCATAGCCTCACGCCCGGCACTTCGGTTGACGTGACGGCGACGGTCGAAAACCTCTCAGACGGCAGTTACGTGATGCTGGACAAGGGCACCGAGGGCCTCGCGATCCGCATGGGACCGACCGCAGTGCTGGGCATCGGCGCGATCCGGCTGCTCGTGCGCAGCAACCCGTCGACTGAGTGGGACACCGCGATGTATCTCTCGCAGGGGCTCGACCCGCGCATGGCGGCGCTGGTGTTCGTGAAATCGCCGTCGCATTTCCGCGCTTCGTTCGGGCCGCTCGCCGCGCGCATCCTGCTCGCCGACACGCCCGGACCGACATGCGCCGACATGCGCCGGATTCCCTTCCGCTACGTGACGCGACCGCTCTACCCTCTCGACGAGTTCTGACGCGTGATTGCTCAAGGGGGACAGCACGATGACGCACCTGAGCGGCAAATACGTGATCGCGCCCGTCGTAGGCACCTTCGACGTGCTGGAGTTCGTGCTCGCGAGCACCCGCCCGGTCTCCGTCGCCGAGATCGGCCGCGGCTGCGGGCGCGACAAGACGACGGTGTATCGCTACGTGCAGACGCTGCTGTTCCTCGGCTACCTGCAGGTGACCGAACGCGGTCTCTACGAAATCGGCCCGGCCATCTACACGCTGCAGACCGACGATGCGCGCGACCGCACCATCCGCGCGGTCGCCGAGCCGGTGATCCGCGAGTTGAACAGAACGCTGGGCGAGACGGTCAATCTCGGCGTGCCGAAAGGGCGCCGCGTCTACTACCTCGCGATCATCGCCGGCGCCGAGGACTGCGGCGGCATCGCGCAGGTGGGCGACGGCGATTATTTCCACTGCACCGCCCTCGGCAAGGCGATTCTCGCGTTCCAGAACCCCGAGATCCGCGCCGCCCACCTGCGCGCCGAGCTGCTGCGCCTCACCGACCACACGATCCTCGACAGGCGCCGCCTGTTCGCCGAGCTGAGCGAGGTGCGCCGCCGCGGCTACGCCGTTGACCGCGACGAGAACGAGGAAGGCTACAGCTGCTTCGGCGTCCCGGTGCGCGATTGGCGCGGCCTGCCGGTCGCCGCGATCAGCGTCTCGCTGCGCTCGGCCCGGGTGACCCGGACACGCGAGTTCGAAGTCAGCGAGAGCGTGATTTCCGCGGCCCGGCGAATCGAGGCCAAGCTCGCCCGCCGCCACGATGGCGTGCTGGCGCGCAGCGAACGGAAGGCGTCATGAAGCTCACGATGGTCGCCACCCCGCCGACGCCGACGCATCTGGCACTGCTGCGCCAGCTTGGGGTGGAGCACGCCGTGCACTACGACATGCACGGCCTGCCGGACGACCGCGCCGGCCTGACGGCGATCAGGCGCCTTTACGAGAACGCGGGCCTCACTTGGAAGATCAGCGAATCCGGTCCGCTCATCGACCGCATCGTGCTTGGGCTCGACGGCTGGCAGGCACAGATTGCGGCGTGGCAGCGCACGCTGCCGCTGCTCGGCGAACTTGGCGTGGAGGTGATCGCCTACAACTTCATGCCGCAGCTCGGCGACGATGCGATGGTCGTGCGCACGAGCGTCGACACTGAGACCCGCGGCGGCGCGCTGACCAGCCGTTACCGGGCCGCCGACGTGCCGCCGGACGCGTTTGCCGGCCAAGCGCCGCCGGCCCCGTTCGTGACGATGTGGGACAACCTTGAGCGGTTCCTCGAAGCCGTGCTCCCGGTGGCCGAGGCGGCCGGGGTCCGCCTCGCGATGCATCCCGACGACCCGCCCTACGGCCCGATCTGCGGCTACCAGCGGATCATGGGCTCGCCCGAGGATTTCGCCCGCCTGTTTGCGCTGTCATCCAGCCCGAGCAACGCCATGACGCTCTGCGTCGGCTGTTTCGCCGAGCGCGGCTGCGATATCCCGGATCTCGTGCACCGGTTCGCCGACCGGATCGGCTTCGTGCATGTGCGCGACGTACGCGGCACGCTCGACGACTTCATCGAGACGTTTCCGGACGACGGCCAGACCGACCTGCCCGCGGTGTTCCGGGCGCTGCGCGCGATCGGCTATGCCGGCGACATCCGCAGCGACCACGCGCCGTTGCTCGCGACCGACACGGCGACGACCAATGACGGTTACGCCATGCAAGGCCACATCTTCGCGCTCGGCTACCTGCGCGGTCTCGTGCAGACGATCGAACGTGGCGGTTGAGCGGCCGAACTCGGGCCGCGCGAAGTTGCGGTAGTCGACCAAGGGCTCGATACCAGCCCATGCTTCGTTGCGGCCTTGTGCTCTGAAGCGGGTCAGACGAACAAGCCCGGATGCGCCCGCAGGTGCATTTGCATGTGCTCCGCCGCGAGCTCCGGATCGCAGTGCCCGGAGATCGGCTCCGGGTTGGGCGGTCCGTCCATCATCCGTCTGTGTCATTTCGCGGCAAGCCCCTCCTGAGCCTGAGCCACTGCCTGGCGGTCACGATGCAAGGGTCGCGAAGCGTTGTCGACAGTCTGTAAAGGCCGACTGCTTGGCGAGCGCATTCCTCCGGGTCGCGCGCCACCGCGCGATCCAGACTGGATAGGCTCTGATAGTTCCGGCAGCCTTGTAGAGCTGACCGGGTGAATGCGAATGACCGACATGGGCGCGTCCCCGCCGTGATGAGGGCTGGCCGGAAGTGGAATGGCGGTTTTGCAATCCGGAGCAAAAAAGCAGTCGTTCGACCGCTGATCGAATGCCATTGTCGATCCAAGCCGGACGGTACGAGACCGATCCACCGGGTCAGATCGTTGCGCGCACGCCAAGGATCGACTTTATCTCAACCCCGCGTCCTCCTCCGCCGGACGACCAAATCAGCCACGCTTTTGCGGGACACACTCCAATAGTTGGGCGAACGGACCGGACACACGAACGCATTCCGAGGGCACAAAGCGTTATTTCGAGACCCACCATCCTTTCGGTGTTCCTGAATCGGAGGGTCGCCACCGTCGTTTGGTTCTTCAACACAGGCTACCGACATCAAAGCGGATATGGCCGGTCGCTGAACCGCGACGCGGCTCTTGGTGTTCGCGACGAATTCTGACGCACGGCGCGGCCATGTTTGCTATCATGGTTCAGTTGGGGACGGTGGCGCCTTGCCGAAGAGCCCAGACGGAGCCGCTGGTCCTGGCCAAAATTCCGCTCAATCAAGCGGGAGGGAGGATACCAATGGCATCGATCCTGACCAGCGCCACCGAGGCGGACCTGCGATCCGCCGTCAGCGCCGAAACTCTCGCGAACCGCCGCTATATGGCATTCGCGGCGCAAGCCGAGGCGGAAGGCTACTATCGCGTGGCCGCCTTGTTTCGAGCGATGGCAGATCGTAGGACCCGCTATGCCAGGGAGCACTTGGAAACGCTCGAACACCCCGAGAATTGTTCTGAGAGTCGCGCCTGGAACTAATAGGGTTTGGGCCTAGACCGTCCCCGCCGCCGCTCCCTCCGTGAAGCCGCGGAGGCGCGTGGCGATAGTCCTGCCCACCGCCTCCACCGCCGCGCGCCGCGGGAAGTGCGCGCGCCAGGAGATGCGCACCGTCCGCGCCGCCCGCGACGCCAGCGGCCGCAGCACGATCCCCGCATCCTGCGCCGCCCCGGCCGCGAGCCCCGGGATCAGCGTCGTCCCGTAGCCAGCGGCCACCATGTTGAGCAGCGTCGAGAGGCTCGACGCACGCAGCGTGCCGCCCAGCGCCCCGCTATGCCCGCAGACCGCCAGCGTCTGGTCGCGCAGGCAATGCCCGTCCGCCAGGACCAGGATGTCCCGCGCCAAGTCCGCCTCCGCCACCACCTCGCGCCCGGCGAGCGGGTGCCTGTGCGGCAGCGCCGCGAGGAAGGGCTCGGCGAAGAGCGGTTGGCTCGCGAGGTCCGGCCCGTCCACCTCGGTTGCCAGCAGCGCGGCATCCAGTTCGTGCGCGCGCAGCCGCTCGAGAAGTGTCGTGGTCTGGTCCTCCCATGGCTCCACCTCCAGCGCAGGCAGCGCCTCGCGCAGCGGGGCGAACACCAGCGGCAGCAGGTAAGGCGCCAGCGTCGGGATGATGCCGAGCCGGAAGCGCCCGGCCAGGGGGTCGCGCAGGTTGCGCGCCACGGCGAGGACCGCCTCCGCCTCAGCCACCGCCGCGCGGGCATGGCCGATCAGCCGCTCGCACGCGGTCGTCGGCGCCACCTTCTTGCTGGACCGCTCGAACAGCGCGACGCCGAGCAGCTCCTCGAGTTTGCGGACCTGCACGGAAAGCGTCGGCTGGCTGACGCCGCAGGCTTTGGCGGCGCGGCCGAAATGCCCATGCTCGACGACGGCCAGCAGGTAGCGGAGGTCCCGGAGGTTCATCTGGTCAGTCCGTCTGTCATCATAGATGGCATCTATCATACCCATTGGAGTTCGAGGCTTCCTTTTATCATCGAGATCCAGGTAGAGTTGCGGAAGACCACCAGCCGGAGGGAGCAACGGCCGGACCCAACGTCTCACCACGAGCGCCGGCTGGCCTGTCGCCGACAACTTGAAGAGCCGCACTGGCGGCCCGCATCGTCCGGCCCCACCGCTTGTCTGGCAATTATTAACCGTGCCGACAATGAAAACCCGGCCGCCTTCCAAGGTCGTGATCGTCTTCACTCACGGACTAGATCAATGAACGCAGCCAAGATGGGAGAGAAAAATGGACGGAACTAGCGACCAGAGCGCTGGCAAGTGCCCGGTGTCGGGCGGTCTCGAAAAGAACGCGGTCGTGTTGGAGATGTCGAACCAGATCTGGTGGCCGAATCACCTCAACCTGAAGATACTCCACCAGAACTCCGCTCTCTGCGATCCCATGGGCGAGGCGTTCGACTACGCCGAGGAGTTCAAGAGCCTCGACCTCAATGCTGTCAAGCAAGACCTCTTCGCGTTGATGACGACGTCGCAGGACTGGTGGCCGGCCGACTACGGCCATTATGGGCCGTTCTTCATCCGGATGGCGTGGCACAGCGCGGGCACATACCGCATCGGCGACGGGCGCGGCGGCGCCGGCGCCGGCACGCAGCGCTTCGCGCCGCTCAACAGCTGGCCCGACAACGCGAACCTCGACAAGGCCCGGCGGCTGCTGTGGCCGATCAAGCAGAAATACGGCCGCAAGATCTCCTGGGCTGACCTGCTGATCCTCGCGGGCAACTGCGCCTTGGAATCGATGGGGTTCAAGACGTTCGGGTTCGGCGGCGGGCGCACGGACGTCTGGGAGCCGGAAGACGACGTCTACTGGGGGCCCGAGGACACTTGGCTCGGCGACAAGCGCTACACCGGCGACCGACACCTCGCGAACCCCCTCGCCGCCGTCCAGATGGGCCTGATCTACGTCAATCCGGAGGGGCCGAACGGCAATCCGAACCCGGTCGGGTCAGCCCGAGACATTCGGGAGACGTTCGCGCGCATGGCGATGAACGACGAGGAGACGGTGGCCCTGATCGCCGGCGGACATACGTTCGGCAAGACCCATGGCGCCGCCGATCCGAACCAATATATCGGCCCCGAGCCCGAGGGTGCCGACGTCGAGGAGCAAGGCCTCGGCTGGAAGAACAGCTATGGCAGTGGCAACGCTGGCCATACGATCACGAGCGGGCTGGAAGGCGCCTGGACCACCAGCCCGGCCAAGTGGGACAACAACTACTTCGACAACCTGTTCGGCTACGAATGGGAGCTGGTGAAGAGCCCGGCCGGTGCGTCGCAGTGGGCTCCGAAGGATGCGGCGGCGGCGGGCAGCGTGCCCGATGCCCACGATCCGACCAAGCGGCACGCCCCCATGATGCTCACGACGGACCTGGCCCTGCGGGCGGACCCGATCTACGCGAAGATCGCGAAGCGCTTCCACGAAAACCCCGACGAATTCGCGGACGCGTTCGCCCGGGCATGGTATAAGCTCACGCACCGCGACATGGGCCCGCGCTCGCGTTATCTCGGCCCGGAGGTTCCGGCCGAGGAGTTGCTGTGGCAGGACCCGATTCCGGCGGTTGATCACCCACTGATTAACGCGGCGGACATCGGCGTGCTCAAGGCACGGATTCTCCAATCGGGCCTGTCCATCTCCGACCTCGTGTCGACCGCGTGGGCGTCGGCGTCCACCTTCCGCGGCTCGGACAAGCGCGGCGGGGCGAATGGCGCGCGCATCCGCCTCGCCCCGCAGAAGGATTGGGAGGTCAACCAGCCGGCCAAACTGGCGAACGTGCTTGCAACCCTCGATCGTATCCGCACGGAGTTCAACGCCGCGCAGACGGGAGGCAAGAAGGTGTCGGTCGCGGACCTGATTGTCATCGGTGGCGCCGCGGCCGTCGAGCAGGCTGCGAACAATGCCGGACATCAAGTGGAGGTCCCCGTCACGCCGGGCCGCATGGATGCGTCGCAGGAGCAGACCGACGTCGAGTCCTTCGCGGTGCTGGAACCGGCGGCGGACGGATTCCGCAACTACCTCAAGGCCGCAAACAGTGGTTCGCCCGAGAAGAAGCTGGTCGATCGGGCGCAATTGCTGACGCTGAGCGCGCCCGAGATGACGGTTCTGGTCGGCGGTTTGCGGGCGCTGAACGCCAACGCCGGCCAGTCCAAGCACGGCGTTTTCACCAAGCGGCCGGAGACGCTGACCAACGACTTCTTCGTCAATCTGCTCGACATGGGAATGGCGTGGAAGCCGGCCCCGGGCGCGCCGGGCGTGTACGAGGGCCTTGATCGCGCGACGGGCGAAGTGAAGTGGACCGGGACCCGTGTGGACCTGCTTTTCGGGTCGAACTCGCAGCTCCGCGCCCTTTCGGAGGTCTTTGCCTGCGATGACTCGCAGGAGGCGTTCGTGCGCGACTTCGCGGCAGCCTGGACCAAGGTGATGAACCTGGACCGCTTCGGCCTGGCCTGATTTCTGCGAAAAAGTGTCCGGGCGCAGCTGAAGGCGAGCTGCGTCCGGGCGTCAGGCCGGGGCAGGTCGCAGCAATGCACGACTGCGGTCCACCAGGAAGTCAGGGGGGGATGAATGCATGCCACATGCGGTGGAAGCCCCTTGTCGGGAGAGTTTGCGCTATGCCGGCCTGCCCGGCCGGGGGCCGCTGGCACGTCTGCTCGCGCTGTTGCGTGCCGCGCCGGAGACGCATCTTGGGCGGCGGTCTGCCTGACGGCCGAGGAACGGACAGAGCTTGAAGGCTTGAGCCGTTCCACGAAGAGTGAAGTGCGGATGCGGTTACGTACTCGGATTGCACTGCTGGCGGCGGGCGGTTGTCGGGTGGGAGGCGATCCATGCGTTCAGGGGCCAGCGGCGCAAACCTTGGCTTGAGGTCGAGCGTGCTGCGCGCAGCGTCGTGCGGCTGGCGGCCGCGGTGGGCAGCCAATGATCGGGCCGACGTCGGGTCGGCTTGGGACGGAACTGCTGGTGTCATACCTGACCCAATCCAACGGGTCCATGCGGTCACACGGTGAAATGCGGGCCGGTCGCCGGCCCCAGGGATCTGCGTAGGCCATGCCCGGCAGGGGGCTTCAGGGCATACGCGCTAAAATAGTGCTTGATCCGGCGCGAATCGGTCTGATTCTGGGAGCAGATGCAAAACGTCGCATCTGTCCTGACGGACCAGTTCTCCGACCTGTGTTTCGGCGTGGAAAATTGACCCCCTGAGGCGGGGGATCGGCGTCCAAAATTGACCCCCCCGATCATGGGTTGCTGGGCTGCCTGCTTTGGATCGAAGCAGGTGTCGGGGATGTTGGTTGTGGA
>Ga0302314_10010485_pt1 | contig 16207 bp, 14 predicted proteins | sample III_Palsa_N2_3_FD_200533 | JGI IMG/M metagenome (GOLD analysis project Ga0302314, IMG submission 200533) | Peat permafrost microbial communities from Stordalen Mire near Abisko, Sweden - III_Palsa_N2_3 | ecosystem: Environmental > Terrestrial > Soil > Palsa > Peat permafrost | place: Sweden... | reverse complement strand
CCCCGCTCACGATCCTCGCGGGATGGCCGCTGCTGGGTGAACGCCCACCAGCGCTGGCAGTGCTCGGAGGTCTGGTGGCGCTGGGTGGTGTGGCAGTCACGCGGCGACGGGGGTAGGCGTCTCCCGCCGCACATATGCTTGCCCCGTGCCGAGCGTCGACGCACGAGGCCCTCTGCGAGTCGCGGTCATGGCCTCAGGACAAGGCAGCACCTTCGCGAGCCTCGTGGCCGCGGGCAGACGCTACGGCAGCGTCTTTGAGGTGGTGCTGCTGATCTCGAGCGGGCTTCAAGCTCCCGCGTTGGCGGCAGCGAGCCAGCTTGGCGTCAACGCCGCACCGATCGTTGAGGGAGATCACGGTCCGGAGGGCACCGACACCGAGATTGAACGGGTGCTATCGGCGGCGAAGGTAGACCTCGTCGTGCTGGCCGGATACCTCCGCATGATTGGACCCCGGACGCTCGGAGCGTTCGCCGGGCGGATCATCAACACGCATCCGGCGCCACTGCCGCGGTTTGGCGGCAAGGGGATGTACGGCGAGCATGTTCACCGCGCGGTTCTGGAATCCGGCATCTCTAACTCGTCCGCGACGATTCACCTGGTCGACGCGGACTACGACAGCGGCTCGGTGATCGCCGAGCGGGGCGTTCCCGTCTTGAAGGGCGATGACGTTGAGTCACTGAAGGCACGCGTTCAGGTGGCCGAGAAGGACCTGCTGGTCAGGACGATCAAAGACTGGGCAGCAGGCACTCGAAGCTCGAGTTGATTCGTCGCTCAGACATGAGCTCAAGCGTGCGCTCCGTCCGCTGTCGGCTCGTGGCCGAGCCAGGCGAGCACGGCGGCGCGTGCGAAACGCCATTCGCCGCCGATGAAGCGGCCAGGGAGTTCACCTCGCAGGGCGCTGACCTCGACGTTGCGCTCCTCAAGACGCAGCAGACTTGAGACCTCGGGAATCGTCATCACGTCGACGGGCGGCTCGCGCAGCTCGATACGGCCGACAGTGAGCTGCTCACTGCGCGAGCCGGCTTCATCGGCGTCGAGATGACCGCGGACCGCCTCACCAACAAGTTGCTGCTTGCTCCTACCGGTCGCTGCAGCCACGGCGTCCAGGCGCTCGGCATCAGCCTCGGGTAAGCGCACATAGAGCGGCTTCATCGCGGTCGACATAGCCTGATGATATCAATTGCTAGCAGCCCTGAGATAAAGCTGTGCAGCCGGACTAGAACCTGCGGGGACGGTCTAGACGGGGACGCCGGCGGTGACTTCGCGGTAGGCCTCAGCCAGACGGCCGATGCCCTCCTCGATCTCCGCGGGCGTGACGCCGGAGTAGGCGAGACGCAGGCTCGACTCGTAGCCCTCGAGCACGAAGTCGGTGCCCTTTACAAACTGGACGTTGCGTTCGGCAGCAGCGGCGAACAGCGCGTTGACGTCGGTGCCCTTCGGCAACTCGACCCACATGAAGTAGCCGCCCTCGGGGGTTTCGAAGCGAGCGTCGGGCAGTTCGCGACTCAGCGCCTGCGAGAGGGTCGTGGCGCGCTCGTGCAGCGCCGACTTGACCGTCTCGATCGACTTCTGGATCTGGCCGGAGCGGGCGAACTGGTTGACGATGCCCTGGGCGACCATGTTCGGCGAGATGTAGGTGCCGGTCGCGAGCTTCTCAATCTTGGCGATCACCTCACGCGGGCCGACGAGGTAGCCGACGCGGATGCCGGGGGCGACGGTCTTGGAGAAGGAGGACGCGTAGACGACGCTCTCCGGGTCCATCGAGAGCATCGTCGGCAGTGACTCGCCGCTGAAGCGCAGCTCGACGTAGGGATCGTCCTCGAATACCACAAAGCCGTACTCATGCGAGAGCTCGAGCAGCCGCTTGCGCTTGGGCAGCGAAAGCGTGTAGCCGGCCGGGTTCTGGAAGTTGGGAATGATGTGCGCGAGCGTCGGGCGCAGGCCGGTCGACAGCAGGCGCTCGAGGCCGGCAACGTCGATGCCGTCGGGCTCGAGCTCAACCATGCGCACGTCGGCGCCCCGACCGCGCAGCGAAAGCAGCGTGCGGTCGTAGGTCGGCAGCTCGACGATCACGGCATCACCGGCGTTGACCAACGCGTCGAAGAGGAAGGCGTCGGCCTGCATCGAGCCGTTGGTGACGATCACATTCTCCGGCGCGACACCGTGCTTGTCGGCGAGCCACTGACGCAGCGGCAGATAGCCAACCGAGGTGCCGTAGCCGGTGAGGCCGGCGGGATCCTCTTCAAACGCCGCCTGCGATGCGGCCTTGAGGCCCTCGATGTCGACGATGTCCAGAGACGGCGCGCCGCGCGCGAAGGAGATGGCTTTGCCTGACATAGGACTTAGCTTACGCAACTGGGAGCGCCCGCAACGGCTTGGGCGGGGGTGGTCCGCCTAGACCACCCCCGTCACCGGATGCTTACTTGCCGAGGATTTCCATAGCGATCTGGGCGACCTCGGTCGGGGTGCGTCCGACCCTCACGCCTTTGGCCTCGAGCGCTTGCGCTTTGGCGGCGGCGGTGCCGTGGGAGCCGGAGACGATCGCGCCGGCGTGGCCCATCTGCTTGCCGGGAGGCGCGGTGAAGCCGGCGATGTAGCCGACGACAGGTTTGGTTACGTGCTCGCCGATGAATTCAGCGGCTTTTTCTTCGGCGTCGCCGCCGATCTCGCCGCACATCACGATCAGCTCGGTCTCGGGGTCGTTCTGGAAGAGACCGATCACGTCGATGAAGTCGGTGCCGGGAACTGGGTCGCCGCCGATACCGACGATCGAGGAGTTTCCGAATCCGCTCAAAGCGAGCTCGTTCCCGACCTGGTAGGTCAGCGTGCCAGAGCGTGAAACGACGCCGACGTTCCCGGGCTTGAAGAACGTCGCCGGGATGATCCCGACGTTCGCCTTGTCCGGCGAGAGGATGCCGGGACAGTTCGGCCCGACCAGGCGTGAGCGGCCGTTCTTCTTGATCACCTGAAAGGCCCGCAGCTCATCGTGGGCGGGAATGCCTTCGGTGATCGCGATGATCAGTTCGATTCCGGCGTCCTCGGCTTCAAGGATCGAGTCCGCCGCGAACGGTGGCGGCACGAAAATCATCGCCGTGTTCGCGCCCTGCTTGTCAACAGCCTCAGCGATCGTGTTGAAGACCGGGATACCGTCAACGTTCTGGCCGCCCTTGCCCGGGGTGACCCCGGCCACCACGTTGGTGCCGTAGTCACGGTTGCGTAGCGTGTGGAAACGGCCTTCGGAGCCCGTGATGCCGGTCGTGACCAGGCGCGTGTTCTTGTCAATCAGAATGCTCATCAGGCGGCCTTTGCCAGTTCGACGACCTTCGCGGCAGCGCCGTCCATGGTCGCCTCGGTGTACACGTTCGGCAGGTTCGCGTCGGCCAGGATCTGCCGGCCCTCCTTGTCGTTGGTGCCGTCGAGCCGGACCACGAACGGCACGCTCGGGTTGAGAAGACTGAACGCCTCAATCAGGCCGTTGGCGACCTCATCACAGCGGGTGATACCGCCGAAGATGTTGAACAACACCGCCTGCACCTTGCTGTCGGAAAGGATCACCTCAACGGCGCTGGTGATCGCCTCGGCCTTAGAGCCGCCGCCGGCATCCAGGAAGTTGGCCGGCTCACCGCCAGCGCCCTTGACCACATCCAGCGTCGACATCACAAGCCCGGCACCGTTGCCGAGAATGCCGATGTTGCCTTCCAGCTTGACGTACGTGAGCCCACGGTCATGAGCCATCTTCTCCTGCGGATCCTCGCCTGAGAGGTCACGCAGTTCCGCGTTGTCCTTGTGGCGGAACAGCGAGTTGTTATCCAATGTGACCTTCGCATCCAATGCCGTGAGCGTGCGCTCCGGCGTGATGATCAACGGGTTGACCTCAACCAACAGGCACTCCTCAGCAACGAACGTGTTGTAAAGCTGCTTCAGAAACGCACCGACCGGACGCACAACATCGGCGTCAACGCCGGCATCGAACGCGAGCTGGCGACCATGAAAGTCCTGGAAGCCGATCAACGGATCAACATGCAGGTGCGCGATCGCGTCAGGGTCCTCCTCTGACACCGTCTCGATGTCCATGCCGCCCTTGGTTGACAGCATCACCAAAGGCGCCTTGGCGCTGCGATCGAACACGATCGACGCGTAGTACTCAGATGCGATCTGAGACGCGCCTTCGATCCAAACCTCGTAAACCGTCAAACCCTTGATGTCCATACCGAGGATCGCTTGCGCATGCTCACGAGCCTCGTCCTTATTGGCGGCGATTTTGATGCCGCCGAGCTTGCCGCGACCACCGATCTGCACCTGTGCTTTGACAGCACATGGGTAGCCGATCTCGTCCGCCGCCGCTACAGCTTCTTCCACAGTACGCGCAGGCTTTCCGGACGGAACCGGGATGCCATGACGCGCAAACAGTTGCTTACCTTGATATTCGAGCAGATCCATAACCTTGCAATCTATTGGAAAGCCGCCTCGCGCCCCCCGTGGCATCGCGCACACAAAGGTTGCACGGACTGCTGCCCGGCGATCAGAGCAGCCCGAAAAATGGCATCATGGCTAGTCCATGGCGATACCCAAGCAGATCACTTTTGTCACCTTCGACGTCTACGGCACCCTGATCGACTGGGAAGCTGGCGCCGTCGACGCGTTTACGAAGGAAGCGTCACGCGACGGCTTCACCGGAATTGACCCGGAAACGCTCGTGCCGATGTTCCACGAAGTTCAGCAGCAGATCCAGGCCGGCTCCTACGAGCTTTACGCCGAGGTCCTGCGCCGCACCGCGGTCCAGATCGCGAAGGACCTCGGTTGGCCACTCGAGCCTTCCCGCGCGGGCTTCCTGCCCGACTCGGTCCAGCGCTGGCCGGCCTTCAAGGAGACCAACCCGGTACTCCAGAAGATCGCGAAGAAGTACAGCACCGGCCTGATCTCAAACATCGACGACAAGCTTCTCGGCCTCACCCGTCGTCACATCCCGCTCGACTTCGACCTGGTCGTAACCGCCCAGCAGGTCCGCTCCTACAAGCCCGACGCCGCCCACTTCACCGAGTGTGAGCGCCGGATCGGCGGCAAGAAGGGCTGGGTCCACGTCGCCGCGAGCTACTACCACGACGTCGAGCCGTGCATCAAGAAGAAGATCCCGGTGATCTGGGTCAACCGTCACGGGCAGGTGCTCGAGGCCGGCCAGAAGAAGCCTGACGCCGAGGTCAAGACGCTGAAGGAAGCGGCCAAGCTGATCGAAGCGGGCTAGTACAGCGTTGCCGAAGATCTACGATGGCTGGGCGTGTGTGGGGCCGCACGATTCGCTAGGCAGATACTGGTGGTATCTGCCGCGAAGCGGGTGGGTCCACACGCGTTCAGACACGTAGATGCGGGCTCTGGCGGTACATCAGGACGTCATCGTCGTCGTCAGCGGGGTATGGCAGACGACCTCCACGGCGGTGCGCTCCGGCGATGAGGGCTTCCTGATCGACTCGCCGGTGCTGCCAGACGAGCTCGATGCCCTGCCCACCCTGCTTGAGCAGGCGGGCTTTCCGGTGAGTGGCCTACTGGCCACTCACGGCGACTGGGATCACCTGCTCGGCCTGCTGGCTTTCCCACAGGCTTCGCTCGGGGTCGGCGAGTCGACCGCGACGCGACTGAACTCGGAGATCGGCGCGGCGCAGCGCAAGCTGCGTGACTTTGACGCCGAGTGGTACGTCAGCGGTCGCAGGCCGCTTGGGCTGGGCGCGTTTCAAGGCCTGCCGGTGCCCGGACGGTTGTCGATCGGGTCGCAGGGCGGCTCTGGCGGTCCCGGCGGGGTAGGTGAGATCGAGGTCTATCCGGCCGACGGGCACAGCGTCGACGGGGTCGCGTACTGGATCCCGTGGGCATCGGTGCTCGTCTGCGGCGACTACCTCTCGCCGGTTGAGATCCCGATGATCAGCGCCGGCAACGGCGGCACGCTTGAGGCATACCGCGAGACGCTGATGCGGTTCGCGCCGTTGCTGGGGCGGGCCGAGCTGGTCGTGCCCGGGCACGGCGCCCCGTTGAACAGGTCACAGGCGCAGGCGATTCTCGCTGAGGATGTCGCCTACCTCGACGCACTGCGGGCGGGCGGTGGGTCAGGGATCACGTTGCCCGAGGGCCGGCGCAGCGCCGCTCAGAAGCGGGTACACGCCGGCAACCTGGCGGCGCTCGGAGCGCACTGACCGCAGGCGCGCCCTCCTGGTCGGGGCGAAATACATCTCACAGCTGAATTTGGCCCCACGCAGGGAGGCGGGCGCTGCGAACGCCGGGGGCTACGGGGCGCCGGGGGCTGCAGGGCGTCGGGGGTCTACGAAGCCGGCGGCGTGGTGATGACGGCTAAGAGATCTCCGACTGAGACGGAGGCTCCGACGGTGACGGGGAGTTCGCTCACGATCCCGGCTTTGTGCGCGGTGATCTCGTTTTCCATCTTCATCGCTTCGATCACGCAGATCAGGGCACCCTCTTCGACGGTGGCGCCCTGCTCGACGACAACCTTGAAGACGGTGCCTTGCAGGGGGGTGGTGAGCGTGTCACCAGCGGCGCCGTTGCTCGAGGAGGCTTTGCGTTCGCTGCGTTTCGGTGCGGCATGGCCGGCGGACGCGGCCTGCACGCCCACGCCCGCTGCTGCGGGGCCGATCACCTTCACGTCGAAGCGCTTGCCGGAGACCTCAACGGTGTAATCCTGCTCGACCTTGGGTGCCTCACCATCAGCGGGCTTCTCAGCCTTCGGGAAGGCGAGCGCCTTCAGCCAGGCGCGATCCTCAATCAGATCGCGGCAGGTCTCAGCGTTAGCCCACTGCGGGGTCTGCAGGATCGCCTCATGGAACGGCAGCAACGTCTTCAACTCACCGATCTCGTACTCCCGCAAAGCCCTGATCATCCGGCGAGTGGCCTGTTCACGGTCGGCGTCCCAGACGATCAGCTTGCCGATCATCGGGTCATACATCGGCGAGACCTCGGCACCGGGGCCAACGCCGGAATCGACTCGGACACCGGGGCCGGTGGGCTCGCGATAGTTACTGATCTTGCCGGGAGCGGGCGCGAAGTTCTTGGAGGCGTCCTCAGCGTTGATGCGGCACTCGATCGCATGGCCACGCAAGACGACGTCGTCCTGGGTGTAGGCGAGCGGCTGACCGGCAGCGACCCTGATGCCTTCCTTGACGATGTCGATTCCGGTGACCATTTCCGTCACGCAGTGCTCAACCTGAACCCGGGTGTTCATCTCCAGGAAGAAGTACTCGCCGTCCTGCAACAGCCCCTCGATCGTGCCGGCGCCGGAATAGTTCACAGCGGCGGCAGCGTCGACACCGATCTTGCCGATCTTCTCCCGCAACCCCGGGATAGCCGCGACAGCCGGGGCCGGTGCTTCCTCGATCAGCTTCTGGTGACGGCGCTGCAACGAGCAGTCACGCTCCCCGAGGTAAATCACGCTGCCGTGCTTGTCAGCCAGGATCTGGACCTCAACGTGGCGGGGGTCCGGCAGATAACGCTCCAGGTAGACGGTCGCGTCAGCAAAGAACTTCTCACCCTCGCGCGCCGCACCCTCAAACGCGTCCTGGAGCTCATCCTGCGTCAACGCGACCCGAAAACCCTTACCGCCGCCACCACCGGCAGCCTTCACGGCGACCGGGAAGCCGATCGACTCGGCGATGATCCTGCGCGCATCCTCAACGCTGTCAACCGGTTCGGTGGTCCCGGGCACGATCGGCACACCTGCCGCGGCCATCAACTCCCGCGCCTTCGTCTTCGAACCCATCGCGTCGATCGCCGCCGCCGAAGGCCCGATGAACGTGATCCCATGCTGCTCAAGCGTCGCCGCGAAGCCTGCGTTCTCAGCCAGGAAGCCATAGCCGGGATGGACAGCGTCAGCACCGCAGCGCTCGATCACCTCGAGCAGCTTCTCAACGTTCAGGTAGCTCTCACTCGCCGGACCAGGACCCAACAGATAGGCCTCATCCGCACGCAGCACATGCGGCGCGTCACGGTCAAGCTCGGAGTAAACGGCGACGCTCGCGACGCCCAACTCCTCACAGGCACGCACGATCCGCAGAGCGATCTCCCCACGGTTGGCAATCAAAATCTTCGAGAACATGGTGGCCGCAGCACTTTACCTGCGTTGCCCTCGCGACCGGCGGCTTGTGGGCCTCCGAGCGAGTCGGCGATCCAAATAACCACGTTCTAAACTGGCGCCCATGAACACGCTTCCGGAGGCGCTCCCGGCTCGTGGGTTGCGCTACTGGAAGACGACGGCCACGTGGCAACGCGCCCGATACCCGCTCGCGATCTACGCCGCCTCACGGATTGTCTATCTGTTGCTCGCGCTAGTCGACGCGGCCGTTCACAACGCAAACCTCGGGCGGGTTTTTCGGAACTGGGACGGCAAGTGGTACGTGCTCACTGCGCAGCACTGGTACTGGTTCCCCCACTACTCGCTGCACTCCACGACGCTGGCGCAGCACTACACGACGCTGGGGTTCCTGCCGCTCTTCCCGATGCTGCAGTGGCTCGCCTTCCACGTCACCCAGATCCCGCTGATCTACTCGGGACTGCTGATCTCACTGATCACTGGCGCCACCGCGACCTTGCTGGTGAGCAGGCTGGCGGAGCAGTGGTGGGGCGAAGCAGCCGCAAAGCGTGCGCTGATCTTCTGGTGCTTCTTCCCCGGCACGGTGGTCTTCTCGATGGTCTACACCGAGGGCCTGCTGATCTCGCTGGTCGCCGGCTGCCTGCTGCTTCTGGGTCGCAAGCAGTGGGTCCGGGCTGGCCTGCTGGCCGGCATTGCCACCGCGGTGAGCCCGGTCGCGATCGCGGCGATCCCCGCCTGTGCGGTCGCTGCCGGACTTGAGATCCGCAAGCGCGGCTGGGCTGACAAGCAGGCGCGCCGCTCGCTGCTGGCACCGATCCTGTCACCGGCCGGCCTGATCGCGTTCGGGATCTTCCTGTGGTTTGTGACCGGCACACCGCTCGCCTCCTTCCACGCTCAGAAGGGCGCCTGGCAGGAGCAGACGACGCCGCTGGCTATACCGGACGTATTCGGTTCGCTGATCCACCAGATCTTCATTGGTGGCGTCGGCCACCGCCATGGTCCTGGCGGGATCGATCTGAACGGCGTGCTTGGCTTGCTCGGAACTGCGTTCCTGATCTATGGCCTGTGGCGACTCTGGAAGCGTCGCCACACGATTCCGATCCCGGTCTGGGTATGGACCGTTGTCACGGCATTGCTGGCGTTGACCTCGGCCAAGACGCCGCCCAATCCACGGTTGCTGATCTGTGCCTTCCCGGTGGTGCTGATCGTCGGCGCCGAGCACGAGGGCCGCACGCAGAAGTGGCTGCTGGCTGCCGACGTCGCCTGCCTACTGGTGATGTCTTGGTTCACCTACGTGGGGATCTGGCTGCGCCCGTAGCGGGCGCGAACTAGCGCGAGTAGCGGGCGACGTAGACCGGGGCCGCCCAGCCGAACTTTCGAGAGCTCTGTACCGGGTAGGCCCGTGAGAGCGCTTGAAGCAGCTGGTCGTAACGGGCCAGATGCGCACGCGAGACCGCAGGGCCAGTGCTCTGACCGATGTGGCTCGCAAGCAGATACAGAACCGAGCAGCGCTGCTCGACGGCGGCCAGCGGGCCGCCGTTCAGGGTGCGGTACTGCTCGACGAACGGTTTGGCGGCTCCCCACGCGAGCGTCGGCAGTACCGGCGTCAGGCGCTGCGTGGCGCCGCTGTCCGCGCGAGTGCCGGTCGAGCGTTCCAGGTAGTAGTCGAAGACCTCACGCCCATCCTGCGGATAGAACGCGATACACGCCGGCTGTGAGGGCATGCTCGTGAGCACATCTGCCGTTGCGGCTTTCCAGTCTTCCGGCGAGGTGCCGTAGCTGGGGACGATTTGCAACACGCGCAGCGCGATCAGCGCCGCGAAAGCGGCGGTGCCCGCCCCGCGCGGCAGTGTCGCGCGAGCCAATAGCCAGACCAGCAGCAGCGACAGTCCCGGCGTCAGCAGAATCGAGCAACGCGCCAGCTCGATCGGCTTGCCGGCCGCGGAGACGGCGAGCCCGACGACCGCGGGGATCAGCAGCCAGGCGACCAGTAGACGCAGCCAGCGATCTGCGCGTACGGCCAGCGTCACCGCCGCGATCATCAACAAGCCACTGATGATCTCGGTAACCACCGAGGCGGCGGTTTCGTGGAAGTTTGGCGGCATGCCGGCGGAAAGCAGGGTCATCGTCGCCTCCCCGAGTACGGAGCCACTCAGCGGGGGTACCCAGAAGAGTTGCCCTGAGCCGCGGTCGAGCGCGAGTATCAGCAGCGGGATGCAGAACAGCGCGACCACGACGAGCGAGCCGATGACGAGCCTCGCCCGCTCTCTGAAGAGCGGCAGTGCCGCGAGCTGCACGAGGATCAGCAGGCCGGCGTCGTAGCCGACGTAGAGCGCCGCAACGGTGGTCAGCACAAAGGCGATAGGCGCGGCGCGAGACGGGGAACCGTCGAGGATCACGATGAAGGCGAGCATCGAGGCGGTCGCCAACGCCAGCATCAGTGCGTATCCGCGGGCATCCTGGCCCCAGAACACCAGCGGCAGACTGATGACCGTCAGCAGACCGCCCGCGACCGCCTGGCGGCGGTCGCTCAGCAGTCGCAGACCGATCGCGACGACCAAGCCGCCGGTCGCGGCAATCGCAAGCAGCGACGGCAGCCGCAGCGCCCATGTGGCGTGACCAAAGAGAGCACCCATCACATGGATCAGCAGGTAATAGAGCAGCATGTTGCCGCCGTCGTTTTTGATCCCGTGCCAGAGCGCGGTGCCGTGCTGGGAGGTGATCGCGAAGGTCGAGCCCTCGTCTAGCCAGAGGCTGCGGGTGTTCAGCTCAACCGCGCAGAGCAGCGCGCCGACCAGCACCGGGATCGCGATGGCGATCAGATCAGACCGGTTCTCGCGACTGAGCGACCGGCGTTTGGCAGCAGGCATCGGCGTGACGCTAGCGGCCGGAGCGGATTCGGTGGCGACCGGGGCTATCGCCCGGAACGGATCATCCCGGCGCCGACGGTGTCATTGGTCGACTCGTCGATCAGGATGAAGCTGCCCGTGGCGCGGTTGCGCGAGTACGGGTCCACCACCAGCGGAGTGCTGGTGCGCAGGTGCACGCGGCCGATCTCATTGAGCCGCAGCTCGTCCACGTCGTGGTCACGTTCGAGCGTGTTGACGTCGACGCGGTACTCGAGCTTGTCGACGATCGTCTTGGTTGAGCGCGTGGTGTGCTTGACGGCATAGCGACCGCCGGTGCGCATCGGCTCCTCGCTCATCCAGCAGATCATCGCCTCGAACTCGCGGGCAACGGTCGGAGCCTCGTCGGCGTCGACGATCATGTCGCCGCGCGAGATATCGATCTCGTCTTCCAGGCGCAGGGTCACAGACATCGCCGGAAAGGCGACGTCGAGCTCACCGTCGTAGCTGTCAATCGCCTTGACTTTGGTCTTGCGGCCGCTGGGAAGCACGACCACTTCGCTTCCGGGGCGCAAGATGCCGGCTGCCATCTGGCCCGCATAGCCGCGGTAGTCATGGTGGTCGTCGGTCATCGGGCGGATCACCCACTGGACCGGGAAGCGCACGTTGTCCATCTCTCGGTCGGTGGCGATCACCACGTGCTCCAAGTGGTAGAGCAGCGACGGTCCCTGGTACCAGGGCATGTTCACGGAGCGCTCGACGACGTTGTCACCCTGCAACGCGGAGATCGGGATGAAGACGATGTCCGCGATCTCCAGACGCGCGGCCCAGTCAGTCATCTCGGCGACGATGCGGTTGAACACAACCTCGGAGTACTCGACCAGGTCCATCTTGTTGACCGCGACCACCAGGTGCGGGGTGCGCAGCAGCGAAGAGATGTAGGCGTGACGATGGGTCTGCTCGCTGACCCCGCGGCGGGCGTCGACCAGCACGATCGAGAGATCTGCCGTCGAGGCGCCGGTCACCATGTTGCGCGTGTACTGCTCGTGCCCGGGGGTGTCGGCGATGATGAACTTGCGGCCAGTCTTGAAGGCGGCCTCGAGCGTGCCTGCACCCGCGTCGTCAAGCGTGGCAGCGGCGCCGGTCTGGAAGTAGCGATACGCGACGTCGATCGTGATCCCCTGCTCGCGCTCGGCCCGCAGACCGTCTGTCAATAGCGCCAGGTTCACGTAGCCGTCACCGCGACGCTCAGACGTCTCGGTGATGTGATCCATCTGATCCTCGAGGATCGACTTGGTGTCGTGGAGCAGCCGCCCGATCAGGGTTGACTTGCCGTCGTCAACGGATCCCGCGGTCGCGATCCGCAGCAGCTCACTGCTGCTCTTCGCCATTAGAAGTAGCCCTCGCGCTTGCGGTCTTCCATGGCCGCCTCAGTGACACGGTCGTCAGCACGCGTTTCGCCGCGTTCGGTGATCCGCGTCGCCGCGATCTCAGTCACGACCTCAAGCAGGCTGTTGGCGGTTGAGCGCACAGCGCCGGTGCAGGTCATGTCGCCGACCGTCCGGTAGCGCACGGAGAGCTCGAAGGGCGTCTCGCTGTCGAGCAGCTCCATGTGCTCGTTGGTCGCGTAGAGCATCTTGTCGCGCTCAAAGACCTCGCGGGTGTGGGCGAAGTAGATCGACGGGACCTCGAGCCCTTCCTGGGCGATGTACTGCCAGACGTCGAGCTCGGTCCAGTTGGAGATCGGGAAAACGCGCACGTGCTCACCCTTGCGGATCTGCCCGTTGTAGAGCGACCAGAGCTCGGGGCGCTGGGTCTTAGGATCCCACTGTCCAAAGTCGTCACGGAACGAGAACACCCGCTCCTTGGCGCGGGCGCGCTCCTCGTCACGGCGGGCGCCACCAAAGGCCGCATCAAAGCCGTGCTCGGCGATCGCATCGAGCAGCGTTGTTGTCTGCAGGCGGTTACGCGAGGCGCGGGGCCCGGTTTCCTCACGGACCCGGCCGGCGTCGATCGAGTCCTGGACCTTCGCGACGATCAGCCGCTCGCCGAGCTCTTCTACCAGCCGGTCACGGAACTCGATGACCTCGGGGAAGTTGTGGCCGGTGTCGACGTGCATCACCGGAAACGGGAAGCGGCCCGGGCGGAAGGCCTTCTCGGCCAGGCGCATCAAGACGATCGAGTCCTTGCCGCCACTGAACAGCAGCACCGGGCGCTCAAACTGAGCCGCGACCTCGCGCATGATGAAGATCGACTCGGCTTCAAGTGCCTGCAGGTGCGATAGCTCGTAGTGGGTTGAAGTCTCGTCGCCCACGTGGAAGGTCATACGTGCAGTCCGCATTCAGTCTTGTCCTCGCCGGCCCAACGGCCGTCGCGTCCCGATCCCGGCAGCGTGCACGGGGCGCAGCCGATCGACTCGTAGCCCTGATCGTGCAGCGGGTTGTACGGGAGTCTGTGCTCGAAGATGTAGCGCCAGATGTCCTTGTCGGTCCAGTCGGCGAGCGGGTTCAGCTTCCAGATCCCGCGCTTCTCGTCCTGCTCAAGCTTGGCGGAGTTTGCCCGCGTGGGTCCCTGCTCGCGCCGGATCCCCGTCACCCAAGCATCGACACCGACCAGAGCATGCTCAAGACCGTCGACCTTGGCCTGACCGCAGCAGTTGGACTTGGTCCAAGGTGCGCCGGGGCTCGAGGCGTCGATGACCTCGATCGGCAAGGCGAACCGCTCCTCGAACTGCTTCCAGGTCGCGAGCGTCTCCGGGAAGAGCACGCCCGTATCGATCGTGAAGAGCTTCGCGTCGGGGGTGATCTGGGAGAGCATGTGCGCCAGCACCGTCTCCTCCTTCTGGAAGGAGCAGGCGGTCTTCAGATTCGGATGGAACTGCTCAACCGCGTAGGCCAGGACTTCCTGGGCAGTGGCGGTCTCGAGGTCTGGGTGCGTGCTGGTACTCACGGCAGTTCCTCAGCGTAGCGATCGGATTGCTTAAGGGCTATGTAAAGCGGCGAATGCGCGCCAGCGAACGAGCACGCCGCTATGCGCCGAGGCGCCGCCGTCAGACGGCGCATTCGCCTTCGCCGCGCTCTACCTGGAACGGAGCGTTCTTGGTCCAGTCGATGAAGTAGCCCATGTTCTCCAGCGAGAACTCGAGCGGCATCGAGAGGTCCTTGACCTTCGCCTCGAACTGATCGACGCCGACGCGTGACGCGAAGGCGTTGAACTCCTCGCCCGGCTGGCGCTCTTCCTCGTAGAAGCGAACCCAACGCTCGACCGCATCGGGGACCCGCTTGGCGGGTAGGCGGCTCTTGAGGCGCGTGCCGAAGCGCACGTCGCCGTTCTCGAAGCTGCCGGCGATGTGCGGGATGTAGGCCGGGATCGTGTGTTCGCCGACCTTGATCGAGGCACCGTAGAAGCCGATGTTGGCGATGTGGTGCTGGCTGCAGCCGTTCGGGCAGCCGCTCATCTTGATGTGGATCTTGCGGGTCAGCTCATCCTCGAGCTGCATCGACAGCAGGCGCTCACGCACGGCCTGGTTGAGGCCCATCGAACTGGTGATGCCGAGCTTGCAGGAGTCGGTGCCGGGGCAGCTGACCGTATCCGTGATCTCGTTGACGCCGGAGTCGCCAAGCTCGATCGCCTTAAGCGCCTTCCAGACGTCGTAGACGGTCTCATCGCGAACCCAGCGCAGCACGAGGTTCTGCTGCACGGTCGTACGGGCGTAGCCGCCGGTGAAGTCACGCATGATCTGCCCGAGGCCGCGCAGGTGCTCGGGCGTGACGTCGCCGCGGTCGATCTTGACCTCAACCGTCGAGAAGCCCTGCTGACGCTGAGGCTTGACGTTGCTCGCCAAGAAGCGGTCGAAGTCGCGTTGGTCGCCGTTCGGCGACCCGTGCTGCAGCGGCTTCGCAGGCGCGTTCGTCTGCTCGTCGTGCTCAAAGAGGATGCGGTCGATTGAGAAGTCGCGCTGCTCGACCCAGTCGCCCTGGATCTCCTCGTCCACCATCTCACGGAAGGCGTCGATCCCAATCTTGTCGACTAGAACCTTGATGCGGGCGCGAGCGCGGTTCACGCGTAGGAAGTCGGTGCGGTCGAAGATCCGGAAGACCGCCTCTGAGATCTTCAGGTAGTCACCGTTGTCGACCTCGACGAAGTCATAGAGCACCGGTGCGAGCCGGGGCATGATCGAGGTGCCGCCGCCGACGCGAATCTCGACGCCGCGGGTGCCGTCCTCGCGCAGACGCGGTGTGAAGGCGATGTCGTGGATCTGGGTGATCGCGTTGTCAGCATCGGTTGCGCTGAAGGCGGTCTTGATCTTGCGCGGCATCAGCTGCGTCGTCGGGTGCCGGACGAAGTACCGGACGTAGGCGCCGGCGTATGGCGTGACGTCGAACAGCTCACCCTCGAGCGTGCCCGCGCGCGGGTCACCGGTTACGTTGCGCACTGTGTTGCCGCAGCCTTCGCGGCTCGAGAGCCCGGTCTCACTGAGGTCGCGGATCATTACGGCCATCGTGTCCAGCGGGATGTGGTGGACCTGAATGTTCTGTCGCGTGGTGATGTGACCCTTGCGCAGCGGCGCGTACTGCTCGATCGCCTCGGCGAAGGCGTCGAACTGATCTGGCGTGACTCCGCCCATCGGCAGCTTGACGCGGACCATCTGCACGTCAGCCTGACGCTGGCCGTAAACCCCTTGGCGCAGCCGGAACTTGGTGAACTCGTCGGTCTGCAGCTCACCGCGCAGGAACTTGCCAGCCTCCGTGTCGAAGTCGTCGAACTCCCGTTCCAAGATCGGGATGACGTGCCCAGGCACGTTCTCTAGGACTTCAGGATTCTCGAGCGAGCCCTGCTTGGGGCTGTGTCCCTGCGTGGTGTCTTCGAGCGCCGGCGCCATGTCTTCCCTCTTGGTGGTCTTGTCTGAAGTGGTCGTCAGAGGTGGGACAACTAAATGTACCAAAACCCGAGTGGGTTTCAGCCTATTGGTCTGGCTGACGCGAAATCCCCTCGAGCAGCGCCGCCTGTTTCCAGGCGCTCGGGGCAGGCTCCGTCGTCGCCGGCGCGGCGACTGGGGCGGTGTCGCGGACGAAATGCTGGACAGCGGCAACGATCGCCGCGGCCTCCTCTTCCGAAGCGCGGGGGACGATGATTTCCAGGTTCGGCCGGGGGCTCATAGGTCCAGCGCAGGGTATCGTTCGCGCCGCGATGCCCTCGCCACCCCGTCGGATCGTGATCGTCGGTGCCGGCTTGGCGGTGTCTGGGCCGCGCTTGGTGCCGCCGCTGGACGCCA
>Ga0302314_10010480_pt1 | contig 16210 bp, 16 predicted proteins | sample III_Palsa_N2_3_FD_200533 | JGI IMG/M metagenome (GOLD analysis project Ga0302314, IMG submission 200533) | Peat permafrost microbial communities from Stordalen Mire near Abisko, Sweden - III_Palsa_N2_3 | ecosystem: Environmental > Terrestrial > Soil > Palsa > Peat permafrost | place: Sweden... | reverse complement strand
GCACGCACACCACCGTCTTCTTCGAAGAGGGCCACCTGACGATCTGGAACGCGCCCGGCCGCGACTGGGACGCTGAACTGCTCGAGTTCGAACACGGGCACGCGAAAAACCGCCTTCGCCGCGGCACCGCAGCGAGCGAGGGGAGCGAGAATACCCCCTGACTCCGTGCCCGCACTCGAAATCGGCGCGGTCTCACGGCGATAGCTGCTCGATCAGAAGCGCGATCTCGCGGTTGACCGGCTCGTCGCGAAACGCGTCGGCAGCCGGGACCAACTGCTCGCTCTCCCCGGCGAGCAGAATGCGGAACTTCTCGCGCACGACCTCGGCCGCGCGCCGGGCAAGCACGCCGGCCCGGCCCGGGTTGCCACCGGCCAGGAGTGAGCGTGCGGCGGTGGCCAGGACCTCCTCGCTGCGCAGCGCCGGGAGCACTCCGCCGTGTAGGTCCAGCAGTTCGACCGCCTCCAGCGCAGACTGCTCGGCTCGCCCTGGGTGTCCGAGGGCGAGTTCGGCGCGGGCGAGCGCGGTCAAGGCCGCGGCCAGGGGCCGGGCCGTGCCTCCTCTGGCGCGTTCGACCGCTTCGAGGGCCATCGTTCGGGCGGCGTCGGCGTGGCCGGGGTCCGCGGCCGCGAGCTCGATGAGCGTCTCGGCACCAAGCACGTCGGTGATCGGCGGCAGGGTGGGACACGCGTGCTGCTCGGCCCGCGCCGCCGCCCGCGCGGCCATGGCGCGTTCGGCGATCCGCGAAGGCTCGGACTCCGGGCGGTAGCGCGCGTCGATCCGAGCGAGCTGGGCACGGGCATAGGCGTCCCACCCGGCCGACTGCGGGTGCCCGCCGACTGCCGCACACGCCTCGATACACGCCGACAACGCGGTGCGCGCCTGGTCCGGCATGCCGACCGACTCCCACACCTGGGCGAGGTAGTGCCAGGCCATCGCGCGGATCAGCCCGAACCTTCCGGCCTGCTCGCTGCGGCAGACCTCGAAGATTCGAGTGAACCCGCCCGGGATGTCTCCGGAGTCGTACACGTTGACCCCGAGCTGCAGACGGGCGGCCCATCCGGCCCGCACAGCCCTCGCGTCGTCCGTGTTGGCCAGGTCTCGCGCCACTTCGACGGCGCGGGCCAGCACCGTCAGCGCGAGCGCGAGGTCGTCTTTCGCCACCGCCCGCCCATACTCGGCCGCGGCGATGACCAGGACGTACTTCTTCTCGCTCGCCTCGGCGGCATCGAGCGCGCGCCGGAGCAGGTCGAGGGCGACAGGGTCGTAGCCGTGTTCCCGGGCGTGGAATCCCGCCTGGGCGAGCAGCAGCTCGGCCTTCAGCGTCGGCTCGACGGCCAGCTCGAGCGCGCCGGCGGCCACCGCGGCAAGGTCCACCCGGGTATCCCGCCGGATCATCTCTAGGCTCGCCGCGGTCTGCGTCGGCGGGATCTCGGCGGCCGCGATCAGATACACGGCGAGTGACCACAGATCTGTCGAGAGCCCGAACTCGTCGTCGATGCGTACGCAGCGCAGCTGCCATTCGGCCAGCCGCGCCGTGCATCCAGCCTCGGACCACAGCTCGGCGACGAAATGCACGAGGTAGGCGGGGACCGCCGGCAGCGGGGCGAGTACGTCTTCCAGCGCGGCCGCCGCGGCTGCGCGTTGACGCGCCAGCTCGCCCTCGTCGCCGGTCGCGAAGATCTCAAGCAGCCCGGGATCGCAGAACGCATAGGAGTCCACCCCCGGCACCGGCTCCTCGTCCTCGTCGGCGAACGGCTCGATGGTCCCCGCGTGGGTGGTCGCGAGCTGTGCAACGAGCTGCGCCGCCTCATCGGCGTGGATCGCGGCGGCCGCCGCCGCAGCCTGCAGGCACCAGATTTCGCCCTGGGCCGCCGCGCACTCCAGCAGGGCCCGCGCCTTCCCGCGCATACCGGCTACGTGCCGCCGCGCCCAAGCCGGTCCGCGCCGTAGTCCAGGTGACCCGCGCTCACAGCGCTGTCCTCCTCCTCGTTCCGCAGCTCCGGAGGCCGCACGATGCCGACCGGTACGTCAACCTCGTCCAACACGGGTGATCGCACGAGTGCTGACATGCACTGCCCGTCCAGGTGATCTGGCGAGCAGAAGCGGTTTCCAGGCGCCGGCGTAAGTGCTCCATCTGCGCCGCCAGGTTCGTGTGCATCTCCAGTCGGCTCGTGCCCGGCGCCCTCCACGTCCGACTCCTTTGACAGGCGCCTGCGCTGAACCGCAGCCCGCAGTTCGTCCTGCCACCGGCATCAGCTGGCGATCGCGACCCGGTGCCGGCCCACGCCCTCGCTGCATCGAGGGACGCGGCGCTCGACGGCCGGGTTCTGCTTCGATTCCCGGGGCGGTCGGCAGAACTCTGCCATGATAGGCCACACGCCAGGAGGCAGAAGGGGATCGGATGAACCTCGAAGAGTTCGCGGACGGGTCGCTGCGTGTCACCACGGACCCGTGGATCCTCATCGGCGACGGGCCTTCTCGCGTTGCGCTGCCCTCGGGCGAGGTGTTCGGCGGTCCCGCACGCGACCTGGAGGTGAGCGCGCAGGAGCTCGCAGGGATGTTCGGCGAGACCGAGCGGCGCAGGCTCGCGGCCGCACAGGCCGCGGCGACGACCGCGCTGCTCTACGCGGCGAGTGCGGCCCCGACCGGATTCAGCCTCCTCGGCTCGCCGGGTCTCGCCTTCGACGCGACGCTCGCCGACGCACCCGGCGAGACCGCGCTCACCGTCATGATCGCGGCGGTGCTCGCGGGCCAGCTGGCGAAGGACCGGGCGCTGCGCGTGGTGGAGAAGGATCCCGACCCGCGCCGGGTCCTGGCCGCGTCCCTTTTCGGAGGCAGCGGACTCGCACAGCTGCACACCGTCGCCGGTCAGCCGGTGGCGCTGCTCTACGGCCCGGCCGCATACGCACCGGACGACTGGACCGGGCCCGCCGTGCACATGGACTACCTGCGCGAGCAGACCCGCGCGTGGATCAACGCGAATAGCGTGCGCATCGACGCGTTGGCCGAGCAGGTGTTCGTGCGCGGCCAGGCGGATGCGGCCACGATCGAACAGACGCTGTCGGGCCATGGCCCCGGCGCACCAGTGGACCGGCTGGCCGAGGATCACCCGCTGCGCCGTCCCACGCCGATCCCGCTCGCCGCGATCAATGCGGTCGCCGACTACTGGAGCGCCGTGCTGCGCCGCACCCTCGAGCGCACGGCCCCGTACCGCACCGACCAAGGATCCGCAGACGGCGCCGAGGACGCGCGGCGCGTCGAGGTCTTCCGCGCCACGCTCGCCGAGCAGATCGCGCTGCGCCTCGAGCGTCGCGAGAACCGGGGAGACCGGGGCATCCAGAAGGTCCTGTACGACGACAAGTCGCGCACGGTCTACACCGTCGCCGTGCACTACGAGACCGATCCGGTCATCACGGATGCGCTGACTGCGGCCGGCATCTACCCCGGGACTCTCCACATGCTGCTGACCTCGGTGGAGTTCGACCACGACACCGTCACCGAGTACCGCGCGAAGGGCCAGGGCCGCACCGCCTCCGTCCTCTGGCGCGCGACCGGCGATCAACAGATGCTCGCAAACACCTGACGCATCGCACGCGGGCACGCAGCATCTGAGGCCGCTGTTGCGAGCCCTCACCAGTGGTGTTCGGGACGCGGCACGCTGGCGGGCACGCTCGCAGCGCTGCCCGTGGTGGGCGGCGCGTGAGCGAGCGGCCGAGGCGCCGACTCCGGCGCCGGCGATCGCGCGACGCCGAGGGACCTGGCTTCGCCTCCTGTTCGGTCGGCGGACGGCGCGACTGCGGCATACGCTGGCTGTCGGCGCTCGCCGGTACGATGCGGACGAACGCCGGCGGGCCGATGAGAGAGGTTGACCAGTGGAGATCCACGAGCACGACGAGGGCCCCTACCTGCAGCGCTTCCCCGAGTGTCTCGCGCCGAGCGCCGAAGAGCGCGCCGCTGCGCTCGCCGACTACCGGGAACACATCCCGGGTTTCGACGTGCCGATCGTCGGCGACATGGTGATGTTCGAGGACGGCTGCGTCTGGTGGCTGGTGAGTCCTGACGGAACCTGGCCGGTCACAGCAGAGGACGCACTGGTCTTCGCCGCGCCGAGGCTCGGTCGTGATCACTGCGAGGGTGCCGATTGGGATAGCGGCAGCGGTGTCGGCGCCGTCGACCCCGATGACGGCACCCTCGAGCCTGAAAGCCGGGAAACCGCGCGCACGGCCCTGAACCTGCTGATCGAGAGCGCGAACGCCGCGATCTAGCGCCCGGCTCCCGATACAACGCGACGCTCCCACCGCCGCATTCGAGTACATCCCGACGCCGCCCCGCCGACCCCGAGGCGCCGTCGGCGGACCGGGCCTTCATGAGCAGGCTGTCGGCGCGGCCGGCTCAACCGGCTGGCGCCGCAAAACGCGCTGGCCACGGTGTGACGTCACCGGCGCGGGTTCCTGGGTTGTGTGCCGGGAGAACGATCGAAACCCTGCCGTCGCGATCGGACATAGGGGTGATGGCGCGGTTCCCGCTGGAGCGTTCGCTGCAGTTGTCGGTACGGCTCCGGCGGGACCGACGATCCGCCCCTCCGACATGGTGAGCGGCTCGACTGCGGGGGTCTCGTGTTCATAGCGGCCTAGCCGGTCGGTGGGAGGGCCGCGGTGGTGGCGTGCCCGGATCGAATCATGGTGGGCGGCGGTGCGCCGTCATGCTCACTGCACGGCGTCGGCCCGGTCGGTGTCCGGTTTGCGAGCCAGCGCCCCGTACATGCGCATCTCGGCATCCTCGGCCTCGGTGTCCTCCGCGCCTGGCTCGGTCCTCCACTCCTGGATCCGCACCACGCCGGGCGACTCGACCGTCAGTTCGGCCAGCAGCGCCCCGAGGTCCGCCGGGCTTCGGCTGACGACGGACACGCCGGTCGCTCTGGTGTAGTCGGTCGCCGCGGAGGCCTGCTCCTGGGACGTTGCGGCCTGTGTCTCGGCGTGCGAGAGCGCGATGAAGCTGCCGGGCGCGACGACGTCGGTGTACGCCTGGAGGATCTCGCGGGCGTTCGGCATGAAGTGCAGTACGGCGAACATCAGCACGGCCACCGGCCGGTCGAGGTCGAGCGTCTCGGCCAACAGCGGGTGCCGCAACACGGACTCGGGCTCGCGCAGGTCCGCCAGCAGCACCGAGACGTCGGAGATGCCAGAGAGCAGCATCCGCGCGTGCTCCACGGCCACCGGGTCCATATCTACATACGCGACCGCCGCACGCGGATTGATCTCGCGGGCGACCTCGTGCACGTTCTGCATGGTCGGCACCCCGGAGCCCAGGTCCAGGAACTGGTCGATGCCGTGCTCGGCGGCCAGGTGGTGGACGATCCGGCCCAGGAACGCGCGGTTGGCGCGGGCGACTGCGGGAAGGCTGGGCAGCGTGTCCGCCATGCGCCGGCCGAGCTCCCGGTCCACCGCGAAGTTCTGCGAACCGCCGAGCCAATAATCGTAAATGCGGGCGGGGCTGGCCTTGTGCTGGTCGATCTCGGGCGCGCTGAGCGCGAACTCCGCCACGTCGATGGGGTCCATACGGGACAGTCTTGCATCCGTGCGGCTACCTGGGGTAGCCGGAGTAGTCGATGGGTGAGGCGCGTCGGTTCGTGAAAGAAGGTCTGTGCGGCCCGTGCTGAGCGTGGCGGAATCAAGCCGCAGCGCGGTACTCGACTGCGGCAGGGGCGGGCCCAGGCAAGGTGGCGGCGTCGCGGGTGGGGCGACCACCCAGACCCCGTCTCCGTTACGCACCGCTGCCTCAACGGCGCTGCGCGCTCCGCCGGTCGCACGACCCGGGCGCTGATCCGCATTCGGCCGCTGGTCAGGCGGCCGGCTCGATGACTGGCGTTCGACACGCGGGTTTACCCAGGCCTCGGGCCAGCGCTCGGCCACGGCGAAGGCTAACGTGTGATGCTGCCTACTGCGCTGCGCTGCGCCGCGGTGCCGGGGCTGGGGTAGGTGGACATTGCATCGGCGCGCCTCGACCGAGCTGGCCTGCATGGTCGGCTGCACGGTGATCAGAAGTTCGCTGTCCGTGAGCGCCGCGACCACTTCGGCCCATCGGTCCAACGGTCCGTCATTCATCGGCCCGTACAAGAGCCGCAGAGAGCGCATCCGCCGAGATCGGGCATGCCTACACCCACGTCCTCGGGCAGCGCTCCACGTACGACCCCGCACCCAGCATGGAGATCCAACTCTGGGTTTTCGGCGCCTGTTCGGCGCCTTCGGGTTCATCTAGCCAGCTCAGCGCGATATCCGCTAGCGTCCAGGCGATGCAATCCGCTCTTCGAGGAGGCCTACCAATGCAGGGTCTTGGGACAGTCCGCCCGGCACGGTGCTTCGGCGCGACCGGTTGGAGTGTGCTCGATCCCAACCCGATCGCGTCGTTGCTCACCGGCGACGAGGACTGGGACGCGGCCGCCACGCGTTTGGGTTGGTTCGAATTCAGCCGCATCGGCTGCGCCACGCCCGACGCCCGAAGCGACTCGCTTCAGCTTCTCGTCTTCCACCGTCCGGACGCCCCCAATGCCGAGCCCCGATTTCTGATCGAGGCCAGTGGGAACATCGGCGAGACGGACGAGTACGTGTTCGTCCAGGACCTGCACGGCCTGATGACGTTGCTCGCGTCCTGGGCGCCGGCACTGCAGGCGATCACCACCGCGCCCGTCGATGCCATGCAGGCCGGACACGCGTCATTGGCCGGCCTGCTCGCCGCCTCATGACCGGCACGGATCTCCAGCTCGTGCCGGATGAATACGGTGCTGCCCGCGGACGCGCAGGCCCCGGCGCACATCAGCGGCGACTCCACACGATCCGTCGTCCGGCGAGCGTGTGGACCACGGTGCGGTCCGCGGTCACCGTCATGTGTGCTGCGTAGGGAAGGGCGAGCCACGAGAGGCCCGCCAGGTGCAGGCAATGGGTCAAAACCGCGTCTCGGCCGAGGGGGTCGGTGCTCAGTTCCAGGTGCAACCTGCTCTTCGCCCCGCTCTCGATGCGTTCAATCATTCCCGCGTGGGCCGCCTTGGCGACGGCATCGAGCGCGAGCTCGCGAAAGCGCGCCCGCGCCGCGGGGTCGGGTACCAGGAAACGCGAATCGAGATCGGCAGGGGTGATCGAGCCGTGTATCAAGCCGTTCTCGACGGCGAGCTGGGGCCAGGTGCCGTAGGGAGGTCCGCCGTCCGCGCGCCCGACCGCGTCTGCCCACCACCTCGTCGCGGCCTGTACCCCAGGGTGGGCCGCGAGCTGCTCCAGGCCCGGTACCCGTCGGAGGCGGGCGTCGCGAAGAACGCGAGTAAGAAGCGACATGGGGAACCGGCCGCCATCACGAGGTCGAGGCGCGGATGGCGGCCGCGCGGACCGGCCCCTTGGCCTCGACGATCGGGACCCCGGCGAAGTCGATCTCCATAGCAAGAGCTTCGGCGTCCTCGGACGGCAGCACGCTCGACAGGCCCGCGGCCGTCAACGCGTGCAGGAGTTCGGCCACTGTCTGCAGGGAGGTGTCCCGGGATGAGTCTTGCCTGCGCACCAAGACCGCACCGGCGTAACGGCCGGGCTCGCCGCGCAGCGGCACCGGCCTGGCCTCGTAGTCGGCGTCCAGCCCGGACCCCGCCCCCGCCAGGGCCCGGTTGGCCGCGGCGGCGCTGTGCAGCGCGGCGATGTGGGCCGCGACCGCGCCGTACTCGGCCAGGCCGGATGCCGCGACGCCGAGCGCGATCTCCTCGCCGCCCATCGCTTCTGCCCGCACCAGCGCAGTGATCACCTGCCACCGTTCACGGCGGGCTCGCTGTTCGGCGTCGAGCGCCAGTACGAGCGACTCCGGCGTCGCCACCGGCTGCCCGGCGGCGCCGGGCACCTTCCCGCGCCCTTCATCCGTCATCGCATCGGCAGCCTTCCCGAACCTGACCCCCCGGACCTGTTCCGGACATGCCGACGCTAGCGGATGCCTTCCACGCCGTCCACGTCCGATCCGGCCCGAACCGGAGCGCGAGCAGCATTAAGACCGCCACCTGGCAGCACAAGGTCGAGCAGCGGCGGACGCGGCTCGCACGGGCATTCAGGCGGCAGGAGTCAGGTGCGCGGCTCCGTCAGGCCCCCAGGCCACGGCGAAGATCGCATCGCGTGCGTAGGCGCGCCAACCGTGCAGGCTGCGATCGAAATACGCTTCGATGATCATGGCCTTGACGCGGGCCGGGCGGCTGTCGACGTACTGCTCGACCGCGAGGACCGGGTGCCCGTCGAGCACCGCGTAGCCGGGTCGGGCGACCTCGTGGCGCCAGGTCGGCTCGACGCACAGCACCACGTAGGGGCGGTCGTGGTTCTCGACCTTCCATGTGAACAGGGAGTGCGGCCCGCGCTCCCCGGCATCGCGCGTGCTGACCTCCGGTGCGGGCACCGGCGGGGCGGCATCCGGGTTGTGGGCCGGATGCAGGGTGTGCGGGTCGGCGCCGACGCGGTCACGTTCAAGGAGGTCGGCCGCGAATCCGCGGGCGATGGCCGCTTCGACCACCGTGCCGATCAGCGCCCGTGTCTGTGCGATGTCCACCGTTTCACGCTACCGCGAGCGGCGCCGGGCGGTCATGACTCGGACGGGTGACGGGCGGCGAGGCGCCGTGCGTGCCGCCGCGCTGATTCTCCACGCGTGGCCAGTGATCACCTGATTGCGCTTGTGGCGGCTTGTGGGTCAAGGGGCCGGGCGCGGGTAGATGCCGACTAGCCGAAGCCGGCGGCCGACGGTGCGGCTTCGCACCTGCGCGTGACAGAATGCTGGTTCCTGTTTCGACCCCCAGTTGGCCGTGCGCGCGCATGCGGGCTCTCGGATCTCGGCGCAAGCTGGGCCCGGGTGGCGGAGATTGATGAGAGGATGCCGAGGTGGCCGAGGTGAGCGTGGCAGACCGAACGGGCGGTGTCTCGGTCGCGTCGGCCGGTGATCGGCAGCCGGTGCGCCGCCCGCGCGAGGCGTTTGGCGGATGCCGATGAGCGGCGAGGATGACCGCGCCGCGGTGTTCTCACCGGAGATTCCGGCGCAGGATGCCGCCGCGATGTCGCGGTTCCCCGAGACGCTTACCGCCCGCTGCGAACCCGCCCCCGGCCGGCCCGGTCGCGGGCGGCGCGCCCTGGCCGCGGGCGCCTCGATCGCCGGGGCCCTCGACCTGCTGATCTTCATCGCACCGAAGGTGCTGGACCCGCCCCCGATCACCGGAGACGGAGCCGGATACCTCGTGTCGATGGCCCAGGTCATTGGGAGCCTGGGCTTGGTGACGTTCGGCACCAACACACTGTTCAGCAACTACGCCAGGCAGTTGCGCCGCGCACGCCGATGCGCCTGGCACCACCACGGGCACTACGTGCTTCCCGGCCGCGACCTCGACGATGCCGGGCGCGGCCTGCTCGCCCGCGCCCGGCGTGCCGCTTACTCGATCAACGCGCTCGCCGTCTACCGTGACGACGTGATCGATGCCGCTGCGAACGACGCGGCCTTGCCGTCTCTGGTGTGGGACCTGGCCGTAGACCTCGCGGATCTCACCGCCGAACGCGGTCGGGTGCAGCGGGCCCTGGCGCAGTCCGACGGGCCGGTCACTCGCGCAGCGCTGGCCGCGCAGACCCGTGCCATCGCCGCCGCCGACGAGGAGTTGCGCACGCGTGCGGCAGCCATTGAGGACTACGCCCGCCAGGTCGCCGCAGTCGACACCGCCTATCGGGACATCCTCACCGCGGCCCAGGTTACCGGCGGTGTGCACGCGGATTTGGACGGCGCCCGGTTGCTGCGCAGCGGCTTCGCGCACACGGAGGTCGCCGATCTGCGCGCCGACGCGCGCCGCTGCAGGCAACTGCTCGCCGAGCACGCCAGGATCCGGGCCGGCATCCCCGCACTCGACACCCCGTAGGCGGCGCCCGGCGGGATCGGTTCAAAGGGCGGATCACGGCGCCCTCGCATCGGGCGCGCGGCCGCGCACTCGGCGGGGCTGTGCCGTCGTGCAACAGCCCGCCCGAGCCGGATCCGGTAGGGGCCGAGCGGATGCCCGGAGCCAGTGCCGCGCACCGGCCCGCGTCTTGAGCACGGCTGATGGCCGCGTGGGCGCGGCACCAGATGACAGGATGCGACAATGGCCGCCGGTTCACAGCTTGGTCGCGCAACTGCGGGGGAGATGGTGTGGCGTGGACGGTATCGCTGGAATGATCGTCGGGGGCGCCATCGCCCTGGCGGCCGGATTCGGCGGGTCGATGCTGATCGCCACGCGGTACGCCCGTCGGCACGGTGATAGGCGCGGCGTCGAGGGCCCGGAAGCCCCTGTGCGCACGATCGCCGCGCTGGAGTTCGTGCGCGCCTACGACGAACTCGCGCACCTGGCCGCGTCGGGCTCGGGCGCCCGCGCGCGCTACACGGACGGCCCCGGTCAACAGCAGCGGCTCGATGAGGCAGTCGAGCAACTCTCGCGCTCCGCCGTCACCCTCAGGCTGCTGTGCACCGAGGAGGCCTACCGCGCGGTCGCGGATGCCGCCCGCCTGTGCGAGCAGGTCGCGCAGGCCCTGTCCGGCCGCGCCGCGCGAGCGGCGGCGCCGCGGATCGAGGAGGCTGCCGCCGCCCTTCAGGCCCACCGGGCCGGCCTGTTCAACGTCCTGCGCGCAGAGATCGCACGCGCCTGACACGCGAAGGACACCGTGTCGGGGCTGGCGAGCGTCAGAGCCCTCATCCAGTCCTCGGCGGGTGCCCCTGGCACAGGACACGGCGTAGGTGACGGTGGTTGCCTCCGTCTGGTGTCGTGGGCCCGCGTCCTGGTTCCGGCGACGGGAAGACCGCCGCGCTCGGGTTCGCGCCTGGCACAACGCTTCCCCGCCGGTCGACTGAAGGGTTGGTCGCGAGGCGGGCTTAGCGCTTCGACTTCGGCTTCTTGCGGCGCGGCTGGGTGCGCGGGCTGTTCGGGAACGACTCGGCCGGCACCCTGTACGTCGTGTTCTTGGCCTCGCTCGCCCGCAGGCCGGTCCTCAAGATCACCTCGATGCAGCGGGTGAGCTCGCGCTCCTGCTCGGGGGTGGTGGCGTCGGCAGGGGTGGTCAGCAGGTGCCGTTTGATCATCGAGACGATCTCGAGTTCGGGTAGGGAGATCTGGTCACTGTCCGGGATGCGGAACCCGGGCCAGAGCCTGTCGAGGAACGTGCCCGCCTCGTGATCGGAGATATCGGTGATCCGTTCGAGGTCGGGAGCCTGCTGGGCCTCGGCCTCCATTTCGCGGATCTGGGAGAGCAGCATCTTGCGTACCAGGTGCTGGGAAGCGAATAGTCGCGGGTTGCCGAAAAGGTGGGCGGCGGTGGCGGCGTACGCCACCAGCCCGGCCGGGCCGTCGTGGGCGTCGGAATGAACCTCGGTCCCAGCCGAGTCCTTTGCGCCGCCGTGCAGGATCTCCAAGGCTTCGCGGCGGTGCTGCTCGGGTGCGAGGTCGGTCACGAGCTTGCGCGCGCCGAGCCTGACGAGCGCGTCCTGAAGTTGGATGTTCGCGTGTTCGGCGACCGCGTACGCCTCGTTGGCCACCCCCAGTGCCCGCTGCGCGGCGAACCGGTAGCGCGGCAGGTTCGCCGGGTAGGGCCTCTCGCGCGGGACGTCGTCCCAGGTGCCGACCCGCTCGACGACCGCGGCCAGGGTGTCGGGGTCGGCGTCCAGGTAGGCGAGTACCGCCCGGCGTGCGAGCGCTTCCATGGCCAGGTTGCGGTGGATCACGCCGGACGGCATGAACGAGCGCAGAACGCTGATATCCGGACTCGGGTCGGTCACGGCCGAAACGCTACCATGTGCAGTACAACGGTGACGGCACGCTAGATTGCGCGCTCGGCCCGCGCGGCTGCGGAAACGACGGCGGCTCGGCTTCTACGGCCGCGTCGCGCCCACTTTGGCGGCGTCGTCGGGGTTGCAGGCGGCGATGCCGACCACCCGTGGCGCGGTGCCGCGGGTATCCAGTGCGGAAGGCGAGCGAGCATGCGGTTCAGGCGGGGGCGCCAGGCGGTGCCGGATCAGGCGAGCGAGGACGAGGAGCCGCCGGGCCGGGTGATTCCGCCGTTCGAGCTCGGGCAGGTGCACCGCCACGACGGCATCCTCGCCGCGGCAGCGTGGTGGGCCGATGCGCTCATTGACATGGCCGACCCGTCTGAGCACACGGAAGGGCAGCCCGGGGGCGACTCTGCCTTGGCCGTCACCGCGCAGAAGCGGGAGACCTTCAAGGCTCTGCTGCCCATGGCGATGGAGAATTTCGCTCGCCGAGAGTACGAGGAGAGCGGCCGACCGGTGCACTACGTGGACGTCGGCTCTGATCCCTTCGGCGGCCACCCGGTGCTTGAGGAGTGCCTGGCGGGTGCCGGCCTGAGCCTGATGGCAGTCCCGGTCAAGGTCCGCACGAGTGTGTGCATCGACGTGGCTCTCGTCTGGGTCAAGGGCGTGCCGAGCCTGCTGTGGAACTCGCCTGACTGGATCATGCCCGACTACCTGGCCGAAGCCTGGAATCGGGCCGAGGCAGCGGGCGAAGCCGGGAGGTGAGCCCGCGCAGGATGTCGGCGCCGGAGAGCGAACCGGCCTCGAACATCATCGCCACGACGGAGTCGAACAGGTCCGGGTCCCGGCCCATCGCGTCGATCATCATCGTGCTCACAGTGCGGTTTCTCATCAGCCGCTGAACGATCAGGCAGGTACGGACATGGCGGCGGTGTCCGACGCGGAACGCGTGCTCGAATTCCGTAGGTCCGGCATCGAGCATTCCGTAGTGCTCGAGCCGGTCGGGCAGCACATCGATGAGTGCGAATGCGGCGGCCATCGCGTAGGCGATGCCGTCCCCGCTGACCGGGTTGATCATTGATGCCGCGTCACCGAGCAGCACGGCCCTCGAATGAGCGAGCCCGGGCTGGCCCGCGAGGTGGGCGCGGTTTTCCGCGGCGGGTTCGAACGGGGCGCGCTGGGCGCCGGTGGCGCTCGATCTCCGCGGAGCCGTGCACGGTCGCGGCCGGGCCGCCGCACTGCTCGCCGCCGCGGGTGCTGGGGCCGATCTGCCGACCGCCGATCTGGTCGCGTTGGTCTACCGCCTTGCCCGCGCCGTGGGAGTCGACGACCGCGCGACGTTGTGATGCCGCGTGGTGCGCCCGCGCCGGTGCACGGTGGTCACCTGAACGGCAGCGAGTCGTTCGAGAAGGCTTCATGCCAGATCTCTGCCAGGCGCGTGTTCTGGCTCCTGGTCATCGCGAATGGCGCCGGCGGAACCCGCTGCGGGTCCTTGGGGTTGTTCAGGACCCAGAGCAAGGGGAAGGGCAGATTCGGGAAGTTGGCGTTCCACAGCTGCTTGAAGATCCACAGTTGGGTCTCCGGCCTCGGGAAAGCTCGCTGCGCCCAGTGGGCCGACTCGACGTCCAGCACCTCGACCCGGTGCTCGCGCCCGTCGTACTCCACCAGCAGTGCGCGGGGCGGATCGGGGAGCTCGTGCACGTCGGCGACGAACTGGCCGCCACGCTGATATTCGCGCCAGTTGATCTCGGTCAGGTACGCGTGCAGGGCCGAGGGGTAGAGCCATGAAGGCCCGGGCTCCGCGCCCTCGGGCTCGCCGAGGGTGATCACGCGCCCGCGCCCCGGGCCGCGGTAGCCTTCAAGGCGCGCGACCGCGCACGTCCCCTCCTCGGTCAGCACCCCGATCGTGCACTCGTAGCACGTCATCAGGCTGTCGATCGCCAGCATCGTGCTCACCGACGGCGCGCACGCCACCAGCACCTCCGCGAAGCTGTACTTGCGAGACCACGCGGCGACGGCCTCGTATTCGTCCCTGACCTGCGCCGGCTGGCCTGGCAGGTCCATTTCGTGCGCCTCCGGCAGGATAAGGCCCATGATATGGTCCGGCACGCGGGGAATCGGCGGCTGCTCGCCGACCGGCGTCGGCGCGCGCAGCGCCAGGCGGACGCGGGCGACAGGCTCATCGAGGTCCTCGAAGGCGACATCGACGATCCGCACCGGCGCGGCCAGGTGCGGCACGAAGTCAGACGGCTGCCAGATCACCGGCCGAGCCTAGCAATCCGCGAGCCCCCGCTGCGCGCCGCGTCGCTGCTCACGCGCGGGCTCCCGGCCGTCTTCGGCTGCCAGGACCTCGGGCGGCGGCCCGTGCCTGCGGGCGCGGGATCCCGGCTCGGCGCGAGCGTGGCTCCGGTCACGTGCTCGGACCCGAGAGCACCCGTGTGATCGTTTCCGCATCCGCCTTGCCCTCGCGCGCGACGATCTCGGCCAGGCGCTCCACCAGGTGCCATCCGGCCGTGAGCATCCCCCGCACGGAGATCTCCGCGTGGTCGACGCGGATCGTCGTGCCCTGCCAGCCGGACGGGGCGTCGTCTCGGCCGTAGAGGTAGGCCACCGCGACCTCGGCGTCGATGGCGAGCAGCTTCGCGTGGTCGCCCGCCGCCAGCTTCTGGGTGAACACGCGCCGCATTTCGGTCAGCTCCCCGCAGCGCTCGAGCCAGAGCGCGGAGGCGACCTGCCCGGCTACCAGCACCGTCGCCAGCGTGCCGAGTTCGGCGGTGTACGTCTGCGGCCCGGCGATCAGGGTGTGACCGGCACCGGGGCGCCCGTTCATCTCCCGCGTCCCGAGCCCGTCTGCGTCCAGGTACAGCTGGATCTCGCCGACTGGCACCTTCAGGGTGTGCATCGCGAAGGCGTGTCCGGCCTCGTGGTATGCGGCCAGCAGGCGCATTTGAGCCGCGCTCATCCCGTCGTGCAGTTCGGCCTCGGTCACCGTGCCGTCTGCCACCGGCGGCCGATAGACCGGGAACCGCGTCCCGTCATCGAGGTTCGCCTCAACCCAGCCGTCCCCCAGCACCCGCACGGAGCCCGTCGCACCCTGCCTGATGTTCGTCACGGCGGCCATCGTCGCACGCGTCCGCCTTCCCCTGCCAACCTGGCGGTGCGCGTCCGCTGCGGGGCGACGGGAGCCGCGGCGTGAACATCCCGGCATCGGCGCGTGCGCGGCCAGGGTGGCGGGGTGACGAGTTCAGAAGAGGAACTGTGGCTGGCCGGGCGGGAGGTTGCCGACCGGCTGCTGGAGGCGCATCCCGATCCGCAGGAGGGGGCCTGAGCTTCCCTAGGGTTCTTCGGAGTGCTTGAGTCGCTGGTCAGGGTTGGTTTCTGTTTGTCAGGATTCGCTGGTTCGGCTTAGCCCGTTCGGGGGTTGGTCTGCTCGGTGTGGGGCGCTGCCCCACGCCCCGGCGCTCTCTCGGAGAGCGGGTGGGGCGTCGCTGGTTGCGGGGCTCTTCTCGGTCGCGGGTGTGTGTGGTCCCCGGGGCCTTCGCGTCCGATCCGGCCACCCCGGAGGGGGCCCCGGCCGTGTCGGGCGCTTCGTCCCCGGTGGCTGCGGATGGCTGCGCGACCGAGGAGAGCCCCTGGCCTGCAGCGTTGCCTGCGGCAGGCTGCTTGGTCGCCGGAATCGCGAGATCCTGCCCGGCCCAGTATCCGGCCTCGTACTCATCAGGGGAGCGCCAGCCCAGGCCCTTTTGGATCCGGCGGGTGTTGTAGAACCCGTCTATGTACTCGAACAGTTCACGTTCGGCATCGGCCCTGGTAGGAAGCTCACGGCGGCGGAGTCTCTCCGTTTTGATCACGCTCCACATGTTCTCCGCGAGTGCGTTGTCGAAGGAATCTCCAACTGTTCCCATGGACGCGGCGATCCCGGCTTTGGCCAGCCGCGAGGTCAGCGCGATACTCGTGTATTGCGACCCGTGGTCGGCATGATGGATCAGCGATCCGTCCGCCGGGGGCTTGCGCACGGCCAGGGCGTACTCGAGCGCGGTGAGCACCAGCGTCGCGTCGGCGACCGGGCTGGTGTGCCAGCCCACGATCCGCCTCGAGAAAGCGTCCTTGATCGAGGCGAGCCACAACGGCCCCTCACCGGTGGGCACCATCGTCAGGTCGGTCACCCACAGCCGGTCCGGCCCGGGCGCGGTGAACTTCCGCCCCACCAGGTCGTCCGAGAGCGGATCGTCCAGGTTGCGCACGGTTGTGCGCAGTTTCCTGGCCGGGCACACCCCGGTGATCCCTGCCTCGCGCATCAGCCGTTCGACCCGCTTGCGCGAGACCTGCTCGCCGCGGCGCTGGAGCATCGCGTGGATCCGCGGGCTGCCATAGGTCCCGTCCGATTCCGCGTGGATCTCCCGGATCATCTCCAGCAGCTCGCCGTCGCGGC
>Ga0302314_10010476_pt1 | contig 16213 bp, 16 predicted proteins | sample III_Palsa_N2_3_FD_200533 | JGI IMG/M metagenome (GOLD analysis project Ga0302314, IMG submission 200533) | Peat permafrost microbial communities from Stordalen Mire near Abisko, Sweden - III_Palsa_N2_3 | ecosystem: Environmental > Terrestrial > Soil > Palsa > Peat permafrost | place: Sweden... | reverse complement strand
TGGCCCGCGGCAGGCCAAGCGCCGACAAGACCGTGTCCGGGGCGGCGAGCAGGTGCGGAGAATGGTTGAGGATGACCTGCTGGCGGGTGGTGAGCTGGTTGACGAACAGCGCCCCGTCGTTCTTGACGATCAGCACCGCCCCGACCCGGACCACCGCGTCCCTGGTGCGTTCCATGCTCGTGATGAGGGGGGCGAGACTGGCCATCAGGTGGGCCGTCACCTCCGCCTCGGGGCGCAGCACGACCTCGAGCTCGGTTCGCTGCACCAGGTCCGCGAGCGCGTCCTGGGCCGCCGGCGACCGCGCCGCGCCGGTCAGCCGGGCCCGCATCCGGCGGAACCACGAGCCGAGCACCGGCTCGTCCCGGTCGTCGATGGTCAGCCCGGCGGAACGGGCGAGCTCGTCCACGGCCGCCTCTACCAGCTCGTGGCCGGTTTCCTCGCCCAGGTAGATCGACACCGGGAAGGAGATCGTCGCCGGGAAGAGCCGCGCGCCGGCCTCGGGCTGCCGCCGGCCGGCTTCGCCCTCGAGCTCGGCGAGAACGTCGATAAGCGCGGTGAGCTGCGCGAGCAGCTCTCCGGGCGCCGGAACCGCCAGGACGGCGGCCGCCGTACGCACCGGGCCGAGCAGCTCGAGGTCCAGGATTCCCGCCCGCAGCGCGGGACCGTCATCGACGGCGAGCGCGGTCAGCATCGCCGCCGCCGACCGCTCGATCCGCGTCCAGCGGGACGGCGCCAGCCGCCACCGGGTCGCGGCCCGCAGCACGGGCAGCGCGTCGGCCAGGTCGTCACGGCCGACCGGTTCCGCTTCGTGTCCTTCGGACGACGTCATCGACAACTCCTCGGGCCGGTCGATTGAGCGCGCGGGCAATCCCTGGTGCGAGACAACGAAAGCAGAACCGGCGCTTCCGGCGAAAGGCCGGCGCCGCTTCCGGTCCGCTTACCGGGAACCACAGCGCCGGCGTCCGGTCAGCCCCCGGTGTGGATGTACCCGGCCCAGTGCGCGGGCTGGCCGGGTATCCGGTCGCGGAGCCGCCTGGTGGCGGCGTGCAAGGCGACGCAGGCCTGGCTGGTGTCGGGCGGCCTGGTGCCGTCGCCGGTCAGCGTGCGGTAGAAGCCCTCGGCGACCAGGCGGGCGCTGGCGTCGCCGACCGGCCAGAGCGTCCCGATGACGTTCCGGTAGCCGGCCAGGTGGAAGGCGCCGGCGATGTGCACGGCCTCGTCCGCCAGGTCCAGGCTGGTCACGGCCGTGTTGCACGCGGACAGGTAGGCGAGCTGGCCGACCAGGCGCAGGGCGCTGATCTCGCCGACGGTGAGCGGGTCGGTGCGGTGGTCGTAGAGGATGAGCTGGCTGTCCGCCGGGTTGGCGCCGTCGGCGTATCCGTGGCAGGCGAAATGGGCCACGGGGCAGGACGGAAGGGCCGCCCGGACGGTGTCGTGCGTCGGGTGGCGCAGCACTGTCGCCGCCGGGATGAGCCTGGTGATCACCTGCGCCTCGCGGTTGGCCCCGGGGAGCGGCGGCGCGTCCGGAGCGTCGGACGCGACCACGACGAGCACGGCGCCGCCGGCCGGCTCGGGCCGCTGGGCCCGGGAGTACGCCATGCCGCGCAGGGTCGAGGCGTAGGACGAGATCACCCGGTCCATGACCGTGCGCGGCCGGTCATCGTGATGACCGGCCGCGTGCCAGGGGAGATAGGCGAGGATTCCGATGGGGCACCACCACACCCGCGGCCACGCCGAGCCGTCGGCTGGAGCGGCGGCATACCCGAGCCGGTCGAGGACCGGCCCGGCGACGGCATCCCACATCCAGGCGAGGACGGCGTGGATGACGTCCGGCGCGGCCTGGCCGCCGTCCGCGGACGGCTCGCCGTCGAGCGCGTCCATCAGGCGCCGGACCTGACGGTAGGCCTCCGCTTGCGTCAGGTCGACGGTCACCGCCAGCACGGGAGCGGCGAGATCGTCGGTCAGGACGAGGGCGCCGCAGCCAGTGTCGCTGGCGTAGGGGAAGACGACCGGGCCCGCGGCGGCCTGCCGGGCGAGCGCGCGGATGTCCGGCGGCCGGAGGAAGCCCGCGAAACCGCGGGCACCTCTGATCCGGGCGATGAGATCGTCCCAGGCCGCGTACGCGGCCCGGCGCCCGCTCGCCAGGTCCCCTGTCCCGCCCGGCCCGTCGGACCGGTTCAGCCCGTCGGACCGGTTCAGCCCGTCGGACCGGTTCAGCGAGTCGATGCGGCTCCTCAGCCGCTCGAACTCCCGGGCCAGGCCGGGCGCGTCGGCTCGCAGCCGGGTCAGGTCGCTGCTCAGCGCGTCGAGGGTGTCGGCGACCAGGATGCCGCGCGTCTGCTCGAGCAGTTCCACGGCCCGGTCGGGGCGGCCGGCGGCGACCGCGGCCGCGGCGACCTGCCCGGCCAGGGACGCGAGGCTGGCCACCGCGTGCCGCTGATCCGCCTGGACCAGGTCGCGCGCGGTGACCTGCGGCAGCAGCGCCACGGCGGCCTCGAGCTCGGCCAGCGCGTCCTGGGGCGGGCCGCCCGCCGGGATCGTCAGGTCGGCGGCCTCACGGTGGCCCAGGATCCGCTCGAGCCCGGGCGCGGAGGTGTTCCGGGCCGCCTCGGCGTAGCAGGCCCGGGCCTCGGCCAGGGCGCCGGGATCATGGGCGTGGTCAGACTGCCTGGTCAGGGCGATGGCCAGGTTCACCAGGTGCCCGGTGCGGGCCGGCTGGTCGGCGGGCGTGGCCGCGACCGCGGCCCGGGCGGTGCCGACCGCCTCGGCCAGGACGGCGGGATCGCCGGTCGCGTCGTACCGCAACCGCAGGATGTTGCCCAGGTTGGACAGGGCGGTGTTGTGCTTCATGCTGCCGGCGCTGGCGGCCGCCACGGCGTCCCTGGCCACCCGGACCGCCTCCGCGAGGGCCTCGGCATCGTCGGCGCGGTCCGACCAGACGCTCAGGATGCCCGCGAGATTGCCCAGGCAGTCCACCCGGTCGAGGTCCGCGGCCCGGGACGCCGCCACGGCCTCCCGGCCCACCCGGACCGCCTCGGCGAGCGGCTCCATGTCCTCGGTCCGGGCGAACAGCACGCGCAGGCCGTTCGCGAGGTTAGACAGGTAGCCGCTGCGGTCGGGGTGACCGGCCGGGGTGACCGTCACCGCGTCTCGCTGCGCCTGCACGGCCCGGGCGAGCACCGCGAGCTCCCCGGTCCGCTCGTACTGAACCAGCAGCGCGTTCGCCCAGTTGGTCAGGTACACGGCCCGGGCCGGATAGCCGGCCGGGACCGTCGCGACGGCCTCCCCCGCGACCTGAACGGCCTCCGCGAGCACCGCCGCGTCGCCGCCTCGCTCGAACTGGACGCGCAGCGCGAACCCCAGGTGCGACAGGTACTTGGCCCGGTCGACCGGTACGGCCGCGGCGGCGGCGAGCGCGGCCCGGCGCAGGCGCACCGCTTCCGCGAGCACGCGATCATCCCCGCCGTGCTCGTACGTTGCCAGCAAGGCGGTCCCCAGGCAGTCCAGGCACTCGCTGTCGTCCGGCGCCGCCAGCACCGCTTCCCGGGCGACGAGCACCGCTTCCGCCTCCATCGCGGTGCTGCCGGTCTGGGCGGACAGGCCGCGCAGTGCCCGGCTCAGCCCGCCCAGGTAGTCGGCCCGCTCGGGACTGGCCCGGGGGGTGATCGCCACGGCTTCCCGGGCGACGAGCACCGCCTCGGCGAGCGCCGTCGTGTCCCCGCTCCGGTCGCAGAGCTGGGTCAGGACGTTCCGGAGACCGTCCAGGTACAGGCCGCGATCGGGGTCGCCGGCGGGGGTGATCGCCACCGCCGCCCGGGCCATCAGCACCGCTTCCGCGAGCGCGTCGTCGTCCCCCGTCCAGTTCGCGAGCACGCGCAGGGCGGTGCCGAGGCTGTGGGTGGCGTCCGCCCGGTCCTGGTCGTCCGCGGGCGTCAGCGCGAGCGCCTCGCGGGCCGCCCCGACGCCCTCGGCCAGGACCGCGACGTCGCCGGTCTTGCCGCCGATCGACCAGGCCGCGAGCCACAGGGCGTTCAGGGCCAGGCCCCGATAGCGATGGCCGGGCCCGATGGCCGCCACCGCCTGCCTGGAGACCTCCAGCGCCTCGTTCAGCAGGTCCGGGTCGTTCGCGTGATCCGCCAGTGACACCATCGCGATGGCCAGGCCCGCCAGGAACAGGCTTTCCTTCTGGTACTCACCCGGCGGGCCCGCCTGCTCGTCGGCGTCGGTGCCCGTCACCTGGTCCTCGGCCAGGCGGGCCACCTCGGCGAGCCGGGTCTCGTCGTCCATCCGGCGCAGGACGGCGGCCAGGGCGCCGGCCAGGCCGCGGCCCTGCCCGGCGCGCGCGGGGTTCCCGGTCAGCACGGTCATCACCGCCTCCCGGCCGGCCTGCACGGCCCGGGCCAGGGCGGTGGTGTCTCCGGTCATGGAGAACACCGCGAACTGAACGCGCCGGAGATTGTCCAGGAGCATGGGCCGTTCCTCGCTCTCGGGCGAGGCGGCCGACAGAACGTCCTCGGTGAGCCGCACCGCCTCCCTGAGCGCGGGCATGTCGTCGGTCAGCTCGAACAGCCTGTACAGGAACATGGCCAGGTTGTTCAGGTGGACGGTGCGGGTGAAGTCGTCGTCGCCCGCGGCCGCGACTCCGCCGCGCGCCGCCCCGATCGCTTCCGACAGCGGCGCGCTGTCCCCCGTGTGCCGGTGGAGCAGCCACAGCAGGTGCGACAGCCGGTACCAGAGCACGCTGGGGACGCCGCCGCCGGACTGGCTGGCCGCGACCGCGTCCCTGGCCACCGCGACCGCCTCGCCGAGATCGGCGGCGTCCTCGGTCCGCTCGTACCGCGCTTCGAGCAGCAGGCGCAGGCCGTCGAGGTAGGTGGCCCGGTCGGGGTGCGCGTACGGTACCTCGCTGACCGTGGCCCGGGCGAGCGCCACGGCCTCGGCGAGCGCGCCGTCGTCACCGGGGCGCCAGTCACCGTTGAGCACGCCGAGTGCCCAGTCCGCGAACTCGCCGGGGTCGACCACTGTCTCGGCTAGACGGCGCGGCCGCGCCAGCCGGCGACCGGGAGGCCGAACTTCGCCACCAGGCGGTCGGTGAACTCGCCGCCTTCCGCCGGGCCGAGCCCGCCCTCCTCCTGGCCGTGCACCCGGGCCAGGACCACCGGCAGCGAGCCGCGGCGGACCTCCACCCTGGCCCCGGGCGGGAGGTCGAAGGTGCGGCGGCCGTCGCACCAGAGCACGGCGCTGCCCGCCTCGCCGCCCGCGTGCATGAGCTCGACGGCCAGGACCGAGCGGGGCGAGACGACCAGCGGCCGGGCGAACAGCGAGTGCGCGGCGATCGGCACCATCAGCAGCGCGTCCACCCCGGGCCAGACCACCGGGCCGCCGGCCGAGAAGGCGTAGGCGGTCGACCCGGTCGGTGTCGCGCAGACCACGCCGTCGCAGCCCCAGCGGGACAGCGGGCGGCCGTCGATCTCGATGACGACCTCGACCATGCGCTCCCGCGCGGCCTTCTCCACGCTCGCCTCGTTCAGCGCCCAGGTGCGGGCGAGCTCGGTGCCGTTGTCGCGGGCGATGACGTCGAGCGTCATCCGCTCCTCGACCCGGTAGTCCCCGTCCACCAGGCGGTTCACCGTCTCGGTGAGCCCGTCCGGCTCAGCCTCGGCAAGAAAGCCGACGTGGCCGAGGTTCACGCCGATGATCGGGGTACCGGTCGGGCGGGTGAGCTCCGCGGCGCGCAGCAGCGTGCCGTCGCCGCCGAGCACGATGACGAGTTCGGCCCCGTCCACCGCTTCCGGGCCGCCCGGTCGCACGGCCACCCCGGCGCACGCGAGGTCCGGCGCCTCGGCCTCGGTGACCCGTACCGCGACGTCGGCCGACAGCAGTCGGTTGATGACCTGTTCCGCGCTGCGGACCGCGTTCTCCCGGCCCGTGTGCGCGAGTACCAGCATGGTCCGCTTGGTTTCACCCATCGCGAGAAACTTACCCTGTCGCGCCGGCCTAACTGGGGGCCGGCCTCGATCGCGTGCCGGAGGGCGTCCTCGTCGAGCGGGGGCGCGCCGCGGCGCAGCCAGGTGAAGTACTCGACGTTTCCCGACGGGCCGGGGAGCGGGCTGGCGGTGACGCCGGCCACGCCGAGCCCGAGCGCCGCGGCCCCGGCGCAGACCGAGCGCACCGCCTCGGCCCGGTCGTCCGGCGAGCGGACGACGCCGCCCGCGCCGACCCGGCCCTTGCCCAGCTCGAACTGCGGCTTCACCATGACCGCGAAGTCCGCGTCGGGGGCCGCGCAGGCCACCAGCGCGGGCAGCACCAGGGTCAGCGAGATGAACGACAGGTCGGCCACCACGACCTGCGGCGGCGGCGCCACCTGGGCCGGCTCGAGCGCGCGCACGTTGACCCGGTCGAGTACCGTGACCCGCTCGTCGGTCCGCAGCGACCAGGCGAGCTGGCCGTAGCCGACGTCGGCCGCCACCACGTGGGCCGCGCCCGCCCGCAGCAGCACGTCGGTGAACCCCCCGGTCGAGGCGCCGGCGTCCAGGCAGCGCTTCCCGGCCACGGACAGGCCGCCGAACGCGGCCAGGGCCCCGGCGAGCTTGTGACCGCCGCGCGAGACGTACTGGGGACCCTCGTCGGCCGAGGCCACCGTCACCGGGGCGTCCCGGCCGACCTGCGTGGCCGGCTTGGACGCGACCTGCCCGGCCACCGCGACCCGGCCCGCCGCGATCAGCTCCGCGGCCTGCTCCCGTGACCGGGCGAGACCGCGCCGGACGAGCTCGGCGTCCAGCCTGGCCCGCACCGTCACCGGCGGCCGCCCGCTCCTAGCTGCCCCTGCTCGCCGCGCCGTCCCGGCTCGCCCGGCCGGACGTCGCCGAGCTCGCCGAGGATCTCGCGGAGGCGGTCGTGCACCGCCTCGAGGGCCGCGGGCCGCTGGTCGAGATCCATTTCCTCGAGCGCCGAAAGCCCCGCTATGGCCTGGTCGACTCTAAGATCGCCAAAGGAGGCGTTCTGAGTCGGCCCGGTCCGTTCTTCCGTACCCATTGATTGCTCCTCCTCCGTCCCCGCTCACGTGCGCTGGCCCGATATCCTTGCCTCCCGCGTGAACCGTACCGCCAGACCAGGAGCGAGGCGCACATGAACTCGGCCGAAGAGTGCCGCGCGGCACTGCAGAAGCTAGCGGGCAGGCTGTCCGAGCTCAGTCCCGACGAACGGGACCAGTATTTCGGGAACCGCACGATGAGCGTCACCATTCCCGATCTCGCCGTCACCTACGTGACCACGCTCGGGTCGGGCGATGACCCGGTGCGGGACGCCGCGCCGGGCGACCCGCCCGCCGACATCCGGCTGACCGCCAACAGCGACGAGGTGCTCGCGCTCGCGCAGCAGCCGATGAACATCGCGCGGGCCTGGATGACCGGCAAGATCAAGATCGAGGCCTCCATGAAGGACCTCTTCCGCCTGCGCAGACTGCTCTAGCCGGCTGGGATGATGGGCGCATGGGAGAGCTGATCTTGCTGCGGCACGGGCAGACCGAGTGGTCCGTGGCCGGGAAGCACACCGGGCGGACCGACATTCCGCTGACGCCCGAGGGCGTGACCGACGCGGCCGCGCTCGCGCCGATCCTGGCCCGGCGGGAGGCCGGGAGGCACCTCGCCGCGGTGTTCACCAGCCCGGCGCGGCGCGCGGTGCGGACGGCTGAGCTCGCCGGGCTCGGCGGCCCGGGCACCCCGGGCGCCATCGGCGGCCCGGCCCCCAAGCAGGACCCCGACCTCTGGGAGTGGGACTACGGCGGCTACGAAGGCCTGACGACCTCGCAGATCCAGGAGCAGCGGCCCGGCTGGTACCTGTGGCGGGACGGGGTCATCCCCGGTGACGCCGCGCACCCGGGCGAGACCGTGGCTCAGGTCGGCGAGCGGACCGACCGGGTACTCAAGCGGGCCGCGGCGTTCCTCCCCGACGGCGACGTGGCCCTGGTCGCGCACGGGCACGTGCTGCGCGTGCTCACCGCCCGCTGGCTCGGCCTGCCGCCCGCCGACGGGCGGCTGTTCCGGCTGGACACCGGAACCGTGTCCAGCCTCGAAACCGAGCACGACGTGCCCGTCATCACCAGCTGGAACGTGCCGCCTTCCCCGTGACGCGCCGCCTGCCCCCGCGCCGGTCCCGGCCGCTTCAGGCCGAGGCGGGCGGGGCCGCCTGCGCCGGGACCGACGGCGACTCGCGCGCGCGGGTCTCCTCGGTGATCCAGGCGAGGAAGGACGCCGAGCCCGCGACGAACGGGGTCGCGACGATCTCCGGCTCGTCGTAGCTGTGCCGCTCGGTCAGGAAGGCCGCCAGGGCCTCGTACCGGTCGGCGGGCAGCTTGAAGAACAGGAACCACTCCTCGGCCCGCTCGATCTCGTCGTTCCACCAGTAGGTGGACGCGACCGGGCCAGCCACCTGACTGCAGGCGGCGAGTCTCGCCCCTACCGCTTCCCGCGCCAGTTCCATCGCCTCGGCCCGCGAGTCCGTCGTGGTCTGCACCTGCAGGTATTCGCCGGCCGCCGGGCGGTCAGCACCGTTTCCAGCCATGGAGCTGATCGTACGCCGGCCCCGCGACGGTACGCTTACCAGGCTCAACACGTAAAGAATCAGGGGTGCGACCGTGGAGCTGATTCACTCGGGAAAGGTCCGCGACGTCTACGCTGACGGCGGCGATTTGCTGCTCGTCGCCTCGGACCGGGTGTCCATCTACGACGTGGTGCTGCCGACCCTGGTGCCCGGCAAGGGCACCATCTTGAACCAGCTGTCGCTGTGGTGGTTCGAGCGGCTGGCCGACATCACGCCCAACCACGTGATCTCGGCCACTGACGTCCCGGCCGAGTGGGCCGGGCGGGCGACCCGCTGCCAGCGTCTCGACATGCTCCCGGTGGAGTGCATCGCCCGCGGCTACCTGTCCGGCCTGGGCCTGGCCGCCTACAACGAGACCGGCGCCGTGTCGGGCGTGCCGCTGCCCGCCGGGCTGGTCGAGGCGTCGAAGCTGCCCGAGCCGGTGTTCACCCCGACCACCAAGGCCGCCGCCGGCCACGACGAGCCGATGACCTACGCCGAGGTCGCGGACCTGGTCGGCCCGGACACGGCGGCCGAGCTGCGCCGGATCACCCTGGAGGTCTACGCCCGGGGCGCGTCGATCGCGGCCGCCCGCGGCATCATCGTCGCCGACACCAAGCTGGAGTTCGGCCGGGCCGCCGACGGCACGCTCGTCCTGGCCGACGAGGTGCTCACCCCGGACTCCTCGCGCTTCTGGCCGGCCGACACTTACGAGCCCGGGCACCCGCAGCAGTCGCTCGACAAGCAGTTCCTGCGCGACTGGTCGACCTCGATCGGCTGGGACCGCAAGGAGCCGGGACCGCGGATCCCCGACGACGTGGTCGCCGCGATGACCGCGCGCTATTCGGCCCTGTTCAAGACGATCACGGCGCCCTGACCCGGCCCTGGCGCCCCGGCCGGCGGGGGCACGCGCCGGTAAATCATGCTGGCCGCGGACGATCAGCCGGTAACATTCGGGCAGCGGTTCAACCGCGATTATCCGCGTTTTACCAGGAGGAGCCCGGTGATACCTCAGGCGAGCAGGCTGGCCGACGTCCGTTATGACATACGCGGACCGGTGCTGCGGCGAGCTCGCGAGCTTGAGGGCGCGGGTCACGAGATCATCAAGCTGAACATCGGCAACCCGGCGCCCTTCGGGCTCTTCACGCCGGACGCCGTGCTGGCCCAGGTGACCGAGGCGATCGGCGGATCGCAGGGCTACAGCGACGCGCGCGGGATCGCGCCGGCCCGCGAGGCCGTCGCCCGCTACTTCGGGCGCCTCGGCGTCACCGGGGTGACCCCGGACGACGTATACCTCGGCAACGGCGTGTCCGAGCTGATCGTGATGACCCTGCAGGCGCTGCTCAACCCGGGCGACGAGGTCCTCGTGCCCTCCCCCGACTACCCGCTGTGGACCGGCGCGGTCTCGCTCTGCGGCGGCCGCGCGGTCCACTACCGGTGCGCCGAGGAACTCGACTGGAACCCGGACGTCGAGCACGTCGAGTCGCTGGTCACCGACCGCACCCGGGCGCTCGTCATCATCAACCCCAACAACCCGACCGGCGCGGTCTACTCGCGCGAGACCCTCGAGCAGCTGCTCGACGTCGCCCGCCGCCACCGCCTGCTGGTCCTCGCGGACGAGATCTACGACCAGATCCTCTACGACGGGGCGGTGCACCACGCCGCGGCGGCGGTCGCGCCCGACATCCCCGTGCTCTCCCTCGGCGGCATGTCCAAGACCTACCGCCTCGCCGGGTTCCGCTCCGGCTGGCTCGCGGTCTGCGGCCCGCGCGAGCCGATCGCCGAGTACCTCGAGGGCTTCGAGCTGCTGGCCAACATGCGGATGTGCCCGAACGTCCCGGCCCAGCACGCCATCCCGGCCGCGCTCGACGGCGGCATCGACATCAAGCCGCTGCTCGCGCCGGGCGGCCGGCTCCGCGACCAGCGGGACCGCGCCTGGGAGCTGCTGACCGCGATCGACGGCGTGGACTGCTACCGGCCGGCCGGCGCGCTCTACCTGTTCCCCCGGCTCAACCCCGAGGCGCACAAGATCTCCGACGACCAGCGGATGTGCATCGACCTGCTCGAGCAGCAGCACGTGCTGCTGACCCACGGGACCGGCTTCAACCTGCCGTCGACCGACCACATCCGGGTCGTGTTCCTGGCTCCGGTCGAGACGCTGACCGAGGCGATCGGCCGCCTCGGCGAGTTCCTCGGCTCCTACCGCCAATAGCTTGACCTTGCCCCAGGGGTAAAGCTCAGGCTGAGAGCCATGAAGCTGCTGACGATCGGCGAGTTCGCCCGCGCCTCCCGGCTGTCGCCCAAGGCGCTGCGGCTGTACGACTCGCTCGGCCTGCTCCGGCCCGCCCGCGTGGACGAGTGGTCCGGGTACCGGTACTACACGCCGGACCAGCTGGACCAGGCCCGCCTGGTGTCGTGGCTACGGCACCTCGGCATGCCCCTGGCGCGGATCACGGAGATCACCGGGCTGCCGTCGGCCGAGGTCGCCGCCGCGGTGGCGGCCTTCCTCCGGGTGACCGAGGCCGAGTTCGGCGAACGGAAGCGGCTGGCTCTTTTCCTCATCTCCTACCTCTCCGAGGGAGAAACGACCATGCCCGCGTCCAGTCCCGCCCTCTCCATCCGCTACGCGGCCGCCTCCGACATCGGACGCAAACGGAAGCAGAACCAGGACGTCGCCTACGCCGGCCCCCGGCTGCTCGCGGTCGCCGACGGGTGCGGCCCGGCCGGCGACGCGGCCAGCGCGGCCGTACTCGACGCGCTCCGCCCGCTTGAGTCGGCCCAGGCCCCGGGCTCGCCGGACGTCGCCCCGGCCGACCTGCTCAACGCCCTGTCGGACGCGGTCGCCGCGGCGTCGTCGTCGGTGCGCTCGCTGGTGGAGTCCGACCCCGAGCTGGCCGGCAGCGCCTCCACGCTGACCGCGATGCTCTGGTCGGGCTCGCGGCTGGCGCTGGTGCACATCGGGGACACCCGCGCCTACCTGCTGCGCGACGGCGGGCTCTTCCAGATCACCCACGATCATTCGGTCACCCAGTCGATGATCGACGCCGGCCAGCTGATGCCCGAGGAGGCGGCCTCCCACCCGCAGCGCTCCCTGCTGGTGCGGGCCGTCGGCGGCCGGCCGGACGAGGCCGAGGACACGCCCGAGCTGTCGCTGCACGACGCGCTGCCGGGCGACCGTTACCTGCTCAGCTCGGACGGGCTGACCTCGGTGGTCCCGATCGCCGCGATCAGGGAGACCCTCCGCCGTCTCGACCTCGCGCCGGACGAGGTCGTCGCGCGCCTGATCGACCTGGCCAACGAGGCCGGCGGCCCCGACAACATCGCCCTCGCCGTCGCCGACATCGCCCAGTCCGCCTAACGGGCCCGCCAGCAAGCCCGCGGCGCGCCGCTTCTTGCTGTTATCTCGCGAACCGGCGACCGCCCACGAGGCTCGAACGTGATCACGAAAGAAAAGCGGTGCCATGGCACCACTTAATCTTCGCGAAGACCAAATCCTTCGTGATCATGCCGCCGGACGGACGGTCGCCGGATTGCCGGGGTGACTCATGGGACTGGTGTGGGCGGAGTGCTCCGGGAAGTGGAACGGCCGCCGGAACGGCATGGCGCGGGCGGGCGGCGGGGGCTGATGAGAGGCTCCTGCGCGCGGGAGTGGGGGAACGGCAGAATGGGGGCATGGCTGTTTCGCATGTGGCGTTGTTGCGGGGGATCAACCTCGCCGGAAGGAACCGGGTCGCGATGGCCGACCTGCGGGCCCTGGTCGGCGAGCTTGGGCACGCGGACGTGTCGACGTACATCCAGTCCGGGAACGTGCTGTTCGCCGCGGTCCCGGTCGACGCCGACCCGGCGGCGATCGGGTCGGCGATGAGCGCGGCGATCGCGGACAAGCTCGGCGTCACCTCGCCGGTCGTCGTGGTGTCCAGGGACGAACTGACCCAGATCGTCGCCGACAACCCGTACCCCGACGAGCCCGACCCCCGGCGGGTGCACGCGGTGGTGCTGAGCGAGCGGCCCTGGCCGGAGCTCGCGGCCAAGCTCGACGCCGCCCTCGCCGCGGCGGCCGCCAAGGGGCAGCGGGACGAGGTGCGGGCCATCGGCCGGACCCTGTACCTGCACACGCCGGACGGGTACGGGAACAGCGACCTGGCCGTCGCGCTGATGCGGATCGTCAGCGCGCCGAAGGCGGGGCTGACCGGGACGGCCCGGAACTGGGCGACCATGACCAAGCTGCTCGGGATGTGCGGATGAGAGGCGCCCCGGTACGTTCGGACGGCTGGGACTGGTCTTGGGGCTTTTTTGAAGGAGGATCAGCCGAGTGAGTCGAGCGGTTCTTGTGACGGGCGGGTCGCGGGGGATCGGGGCGGCGATCGCGCGGGAGTTCGCCGCCCGGGGGGACCGGGTGGCGATCCACTACCGGGACGCGGCCGGCGCGGCCGAGGCGGTGCGGGAGTCGCTGCCCGGGGACGGGCATGTCACCGTGCGGGCCGACCTGGCCGACGCGGACGCGGTGCGGGACATGGTCGACGCGGCGGCGGCCGGGCTCGGCGGGCTCGACGTTCTGGTGAACAACGCCGGGATCTACCCGGCGAACCCGGTCCTCGGGTCCTCCTACGAGGAGTGGCAGCGCGCCTGGCGGGCCACGCTCGACGTCAACCTGACCGGGGCGGCCAACGCCACCTGGTGCGCGGTGCGGCACATGACCGCCGGCGGCGGCGGCCGGATCGTGAACGTGGGGTCGCGCGGCGCGTTCCGGGGCGAGCCGACGCACCTGGCCTACGGGGCGGGCAAGGCCGGGCTGCACGCCTTCGGGCAGTCCCTCGCGGTGGCCCTCGCGCCCCACGGGATCACCGTGGCGTCGGTCGCCCCCGGGTACGTGGCGACCGACATGACCGTCGCCGAACTGGCCACCCCGGCCGGGGACGCCATCCGGGCGCAGTCGCCGTTCGGCCGGGTCGCGACGCCGGAGGAGATCGCGGCCGCCGTCGCCTACCTCGCCTCGCCCGAGGCGGAATGGGCGAGCGGGGCCGTCCTCGACTTGAACGGCGCGTCCTACCTCCGTTAGCGTCGGCCGCATGGACTACGTGCTCGCGCAGATCAACTTCGGGCGGCTGCTGGCCCCGCTTGACAGTCCGATGATCGCCGACTTCGCCGCCGCCCTGGACGAGGTGAACGCGGTCGCGGACGCGGCCCCCGGGTTCGTCTGGCGGCTGCGGACCGAGGACGGGAACGCCACCGCGGTGCGCGGGTTCGAGCGGGACGCGGTCGGCGCCCCCGGCGGCATCGTGATCAACATGTCGGTGTGGGAGTCGGCCGAGGCGCTGCACGCGTACGTGTACGGCCAGGCCCACGTCGCGATCCTGCGGCGGCGGCGCGAGTGGTTCTCCCGGATGACCGACGCGTACGCGGCGCTGTGGTGGATACCGCGCGGGCACGTCCCCACCGTGGCCGAGGCCGAGGACCGGGTCGGGCATCTGCGGGCGCACGGGCCGACCCCGCACGCGTTCACCCTGAAGGAGCGCTTCCCGTCGCCAGGCACGGTTCCGGCGCCGATAATTGGTTCCCTCTCGCATGTTCCCCCGGCCGGCGGAGCGGTACCGTCGGGGACGTGAGCGAGCCAGACAGCGTGGTCGTACCGTTCGACAAGCTTCCCGTCCTGCCCGGATCGGGCTACCGGCACGCCTGGGAGGTGCACGGCCCCGGTGACCAGCTCGGCACGCTGAACCGGCTGACCCCCGGGGTGGTCGCGGCCGCGACCGCGGCGGTACGGACCGGCGAGCGGGTGGGGGTGAGCCTGCCGATGGGGCTGCCCGACCCGCCGTTCTTCGGCCGGAAGGCGTTCACGCACTCGTTCACCCCGATGGGGCCGGCCGCCTGGGACGACTGGATCGATGGCTTTTACCTGCAGTGCTCGTCGCAGTGGGACGGGCTGCGGCACGTCGGGTCGGGCCCCGACGGCTGGTACGGCGGCTGGCAGGGGCGGCCGGACGCCGACCCCGAGCCGCTCGGCATCCACCACTGGGCCGAGCGCGGCATCATCGGGCGCGGGGTGCTCGTCGACCTGGCCGCCGCCCGGGAGGGCACCGGGTACGACCCGTTCTCCTCGGTCGCCTTCGGTCCCGGCGACCTCGAGGCCGCGCTGTCCGCTCAGGGCACCGAGCTCAGGTACGGGGACATCCTCTGCGTCAGGACCGGCTGGGTGGACAAGTACCTGTCCCTCGACCGCGCCGGGCAGACGGAGCTGGCGGCCGGCATGGTCGACGTGACCGGTTACGCCGCCGCCGGGCTGTCGGGCAGCGAGGAGATGAGCCGGTTCCTGTGGGACTCCGGTGTCGCAGCAGTGGCCTGCGACAATCCCGCGGTCGAGGTGGTACCGGGTGACCGGGCCGTCGGGTTCCTGCACGGGCGGCTGATACCGCACCTGGGCTTCGCGATCGGCGAGCTGTTCGACTTCGGGCCGCTGGCCCGGGCGTGCCAGCGGGAGCGGCGGCACGAGTTCCTGTTCGTGTCGGTACCGCTCAACGTGACCGGCGCGGTCGGGTCCCCGGCCAACGCGGTCGCGGTGCTGTGAGGAGGTCTTTCGATGTCCGACAACCCGGCCGGCGACCCTTCCGGCAGCCCCAAGGACGTGGTGCCGCGGTTCTTCGCCACGCTCGGCACCGGGAACTTCGCCGCGAACGGTGCGGTTCCTGCGCGAGTACATGGACTCCGACTACGCGCACTCGGTCTCGGCCGGGGCGGGGTCGGCCGGCTCCGGATCGGGCGGCGATGACGGGGACCACGGAGCGGAGACGCTGCGCCGGCTGGGCCACGACTGACTATCCGGCTGGTTCCGGCAGGTCGGCGGGGAAGGTGACGTCGATTTCCTTGACGATCCCGCCGAAGTCCTTGCTGTTGTTAGTGATGAACCGGTGTGCTCCAAGGCCGACGGCGGTAGCCAGGTGGACGGCGTCCGCCGCCCGCAGGCGGTAGCGGGCGCCCAGGACCGTCGCGAGCTCGGCCGTGGCCCGGTCCACCGGGCGCAGGTCCAGCCGGGCCAGGAGGACGGACAGCGTTCTCACTGCGTCGGCCTGGCCATCCTTCAGCGGTTTGGCCAGCACCTCGGGCAGGAGAAGCACGGAGCCGACGCCGACCGGCGCGGCCCGCTTCCCGGCAGGCTTCCCGGCAGGCTTTCCGCCGGGTCGCGCGGAGAACAGGGCGGCGACCCGCTCTCCCAGGGGGTGACCGGGGATCGCCGCGTAGATGAGGACATCGGCGTCGAACGCGTCCACGCTAGCGCCCGTCGCGATCCGCGCGTATCGCGGCGATCAGCTCTTGTGCGTACTCCCGGGTGAGGCCGCCGCCAGCGGGCAGATCGGTCTCGGTGGCGGCTTCCAGCAGGTTGTGCAGCTGGTCGGCCTCCGCCAGGGCGTCCTCGGCCCGGGAACGGCTCCACATGATGTCGGGCCGGACGATCACCGCGACGGCACGTCCGTGCCGGGTAATCGTGATCTCCTCGCCCGCCGAGACCCGGTTCAGCACCTCGGGCAGCGCCGCCCGGGCTTCGCTCACCGTCATCATTGCCATACAGGGAATGTACATCGACGTACACCATCGGGCAAAAGGGTCGGGGACCCGGACATCGCTGTCCGGGTCCCCG
>Ga0302314_10010473_pt1 | contig 16219 bp, 7 predicted proteins | sample III_Palsa_N2_3_FD_200533 | JGI IMG/M metagenome (GOLD analysis project Ga0302314, IMG submission 200533) | Peat permafrost microbial communities from Stordalen Mire near Abisko, Sweden - III_Palsa_N2_3 | ecosystem: Environmental > Terrestrial > Soil > Palsa > Peat permafrost | place: Sweden... | reverse complement strand
TGGGGGAACCTCTCCCGCCGCGGGATAGGGTGGCAGCGCCGACGGTGCGCGCGACGCTACGGGCGGGGTCGTGGCGAGGGTCTGCAGAACCAGCCGCGTGGCGACCTCAAGCTGCATATCCCTTCCGGTGAGCGCCGTATCCGGCGCCGCGCTTACGGGGACATCCGGCGTAACGCCGGCGTTCTCGATAACCCAATGGCCATCCAGCGAGGCCAGCGCGTCCTTGGGAATGAGGATGAAGTCGCCGTTTGCCAGCCGCCACGGCTGGTTGATGCCTTGCACCCCGCCCCAGGTCCGCTCGCCGACCAGTTGGCCCAGCCCGAACTTGCGGAAGAAGAACGGGAACTGGTCTGCATCCGAGGAAGAGGCATAGTTCATCAGGGTCACCATCGCGCGCGGTGCGGTGACGCCCGGAAGCGGGCTCACGGCGCCTTCCCGATTGACGAAGACGCCGGCCAGTTGCCTGCGCAGAACGTCCAGGACAGCCTGGCTGGTGAACCCGCCCAGGTTCCAGCGAACGTCGATGACCAGCCCCTGCTTGTCCCGCTGCGGGTAGAACTGCCGGATAAAATCGCGCGAGCCGTCGGCGTCGAAGTCCTGCAGGAAGACGTAGCCGACACGTCCGCCGGACGCCCTATCAACCCAGGCCCGGTTGCGATTGACCCAGTCGAACTGACGCAGCGGGGTTTCATCGACTGTCGGATCGACCTTGATGTCCCGGCGTGGCCCCATCGGTGAGGCGGCGACGGAGAGGGTGACGCGCCCCTTCACCCCGGCCAACAGTTCGTTCGGCGTTTGCGGCGCCGTGAGTTCGCGGCCGTCGATCGCCAGCAGATAGTCTCCCTGGGCGACACCGAGGCCCGGCGGGCCCAGCGGCGCTCGCAACGCCGCGCGGGTCTGATCGCCGAGATAGATGTGCGCAAATTGATAGCGGCCCGTTGCGGGATCAAGCGCGTAGTCCGCCCCCAGTCGTGCGGTAGGACCAGCCGGGGCGCCATCCGTGGGGCCGCGGCCCATGAAGGTGTGGGAGCTGCCAAGCTCGCCTTGCATCTGGCCGAGCAGCCAGAGAAAATCGTCCTCCGAGCCCAGTTCGGGCACAAGCTTCACATAAGCGCTGTAGACCGATGGCCAGTCATCGCCGTTCATTGCCTTGCTGAAGAAGACATCGCGGTCGAGCCGCCAGGCGTTCCGGAACATTTCGGCCCATTCGAGCCGTGGGTTGACCCCCGCGCTTAGGCTGGCGAGGTCGATCTTGGTTCCTTGACGGGCGCCGTTCACGCCGGACGGGCCGGTCGGAGCTATCCACCAGGCGCCGTCGCGGTGGTAGGCGACCGTTGTCCCATCAGCCGAGATGTCACTATTGCCAAGGCCTTCGACGACGACGCGATCCTTCAGCGTGCCCAGGTCCAGCGCATGAAGCGCGCTACTGCCGCCTGCCAGATCGCCGTCGATGAGCTGCGGCGGCTTGGTCTGATAATAGAGTTCCGGGACTCGCACCGCGAGCGACGAGATCACCGCTGGGGTGACCGGCAAGGAGACCGCGCGCGCCATAAGCCCGTCTAGATCGATGTGCGCGGATCGGACCATCTGTGCGCCAGCGCCGCTCTGCGCCGCTGTCTTGAGGTCGGCCGCGTAGAGGCCGTCCGAGTTCAGCGTCGAGATCAGGCTTTCATCGTCTCGATCGGAGACGAACGGCTGCTCATTGCGCTGGGAGATGAACACCAGGCGACCGTCTTGCGTGAACGTCGGGTTCCGGTCGCTCTCCATCGGAGAGCTGACCACAGTGTCTTGTCCAGTCGCCAGCTCTCGCAGGTGAATGGCTCGAAGGCCCGTCGCTCTTTGCGTGCTGTAGGCGATCCAAAGTCCGTCAGGCGAAAATGCCGCGTCGCGAATCTCGGCATAGGGGTCGCGGGCGATAAGCTGCGGCGCGGCGCCTTTTAGGCCGAGAAGCCACAGGCCGTGGTTGGCGTCGGCGACGGATAGGGCGTCTCCCGCCGGCGACCATTGCGGCGTGTAGAAATAGCCCGAGCTGGAGTGAGTTAGCAGCTGCGGCAAGCTTCCTGAGACGGAGCGCACAGCGATCTGCTGCTCTCCGTCCACATCGGTCGAATAGGCGATGGTCTGACCGTCGGGCGACCAGGACGGGTGGTCTTCATCCACGCCGGCGGTGTTCGTCAGATCCCGACCTGCTCCGCCAGGGGATATTGTGAAGAGATCGCCCCGCGCAGAAAGCAGCAGCGTGTCGCCATGCGGCGAGAGGGCGTAATCGACACCGCCCAAGGCGTCGACGACGCGGGCTGTCGCACCGGCCAAGGCGAGTCGAGGCGCGGTGCGCGCGCCGTCATCAGGCACGGCCACATCGATCTGCGTGAGATGTTCGGACGGCAAATCGATCGCCCACAGATGGCCGCCTTGCTGAAACGTGATCGCGCTTGGTCCAAGCGAGGGCCAATCCACATCATAGTCGGCGAAGTGGGTAATCTGGCTGACGGCGCCGGTGGCGTTATCGTAGCGCCAGATGTTGGCGCGAAATCCATCGCCCCGATCCGAAACGAAATAGATCTTATCCCCAGCCCACATCGGAAAGGTGTCGGTCCCTCTCCAATCTGTGAGCCGCTTCAAAACGTGACTGTCGAAATCGTAAGTATACAGGTCCTGCGCCTGGCCACCGACATAGCGCTTGCGAAGCTCAAGGTTTCTGAAGTCGCGATTGTAGGCGACCGTATGCCGATCCGGTGCGAATGACATGGGTCCAGCGCGATCGAGCGGAAGCGCCTCCACCATTCCGCCATCAACCGGCACGGTGAAGGCCCGAGTCAATTTGGCGAACGGCGCAGCACGGTAGGACAGAAAAATGACGCGGCGCGCGTCAGGCGTCCATGACACCACGACCGCATCGTCATCCCTGCGCGTGGCCTCGTAGGTCAAGCGGTGGGGCTCGCCCCCCGCGACAGGGACCACATAGACGTCCCGCCGCCCGCCACGCTTCCAAGTGAAGGCGATCGAGCGCCCGTCCGGAGAAAATAGCGGCGTCGAGACGTCGCCGGTATCATCGGTCAATCGACGCGCCGCGCCGCCGGACAAAGGCGCCAGCCAGAGGGCGCCATGGGCTACGAAGGCTAGCTGGCTTGAGCTTGTGGTCGGGTATCGCTCCAGTGTCACCGCCGCGCCCGCAACCCCACCCCCTCCCAGGATAAGAATGGAATAAATTAGCAGTAAGACGCGTCCTGTCAGCCTTCTATTCGCAAACTTCACTGGATGCCCGCTTTCAGTTGCAGGCACTGTGAACAGAATGCCGAGTTGAAGATAGTGAAATCGAGGTTATTTACTCAAATGTCAGTTGCGAAACGTCCACTTTTAACGTAGCGAGAAGCCGACGCTCCTGACTTCCGCCACAGTCAGCCGCGACGGGCTCCCAATTTGGCGGCCGTGTTAGCGGGTCGCTTGCGGTACGGAACGCCTGGTTCTAGCCTTCGATCAAGGCGTCGATCTCGGCCGCCGCCAGGCCGCACTCCTCGAGGATCTGGCGCGTGTGCTGGCCGATCCCCGGCGCCATGCGCGGCGGCAGCTTGGTTTCGCCGTCGATGTGGAACGGGCTGTCGACCGTGCGCAGGCCGTAGCCGTCGGCGAACTCCGGCAGCATGGCGTTGGCCTCCAGCTGCTCGTCGGCGACGTGGTCTTCGATCTGGCCTACCAGGCCGAAGGTGACGCCGCCGGCGTTCAGCCGGTCGCGCCAGGCTGCCCAGACGTCGCTGGCGAAGATCTCGTCGAGCCAGCCGACCAGCACGGCGGTGTTGGCGAAGCGCACCTGCGGCGTCGCGAAGCGCGGGTCTTCCAGCCACTCCGGATGGCCCAGCGCCTTGGCCAGCAGCGGCCAGTCGCGCGCCGGGTTGGTGGTGGTGAGGATGAAGGTGCGCTCGTCGAGGGTGCGGTAGCTTTCGACCATGGCGCCGCGGGAACCCCGCGGGCCGCGGCCGGTCAGCTCGTAGCCGCAGAGCGCGCCTTGCACCTGGCAGGCGTTGGACCAGAGTCCGTTGGCCAACAGCGAGGTGGTCACCTCGCCGCCCTTGCCGGTGAGCTGGCGGCGGTAGAGCGCTGTAAGGATCGCGCCGTACATCGCCATCGCGGTCGGGTGGTCGCCCATGCCGGGCACCGAGAGCGCCAGTTCGGTGTCGTTGGTGGCCCGCACCATGTCCATCAGGCCGGACCTCGCCCACCAGGCGGTGGCGTCGAAGCCGGTGCGGTCGCGCTCCGGCCCGTGCTCGCCGTAGGGCGACAGCGAGGCGTAGATCAGCCGCTCGTTCAGGTGCAGCAGGTCTTCGGCCCTGAGGCCCAGCCGCTCACGGACGGGGAACGGGAAGTTGGTGATGAACACGTCGGCGCGCTTGACCAGCGTCTCCAGCACGCCGCGAGCGGCGGGGTGTTTCAGGTCCAGCGCCAGACTCTCCTTGTTGCGGGAGTCCATCGCCCAGAAATAGTCGATGTCGTCCGGCGTGCCGCGCAGCCGGAACAGGTTGCGGTAGGAATCGCCGATGCCGGGCGGCTCGATCTTGATCACCCTGGCGCCGAAATCGGACATCACCGTCGCGGCGGCCGGGCCGGCGATGAAGCTGGCGCAGTCGATCACTAGCAGATCGCTGAACAGGTTGGCGGTCATCGAAGGCTCCCTTGAACCACGCTCTTGGCGGCGCGGCGTCGCTGAAACCTAGTCAGGCGCCGTTAGGAACGACAAGCGGCAACAGCGGCCGGGGTCCGAGGGGTCGCCAAAGCGCCTGGCGCGGCCGCTGACGGCCTTCGCGGCCATGAGGGCTACCTTTGGACCGGTTGACCATGGCTCCAGAAATTCGCCGCCTAAGGCGCGGTTTTTTGGACGCGCTTTTCGCCGCCGGCGCCTCGTCAAATCCGCCGCGAAAGGCTAGTTAGACGGTATGCAAAGAACCCAGCTCGGCCGCACCGGCCTCTCCGTTTCCCGCCTCTGCCTCGGCACCATGACCTTCGGTCTGCAGTGTGAGGAGGACGTCAGCCGTTCGATCATGGACACCGCCGCCGAGGGCGGGATCGACTTCTTCGACAGCGCCGACGTCTATCCGCTCGGCGGCGGCGGCAACACGGTGGGCCGCACCGAGGAAATCGTCGGCAATTGGCTGGTCGGCAAGCGCCACGACTACATCGTCGCCACCAAGTGCGTCGGCCGCACCGGGCGCCGGGCCTGGAACCAGGGCATGAGCCTCAAGCACGTCCTGGATGCGATCGACGCCTCGCTGAAGCGGCTGCAGACCGACTATGTCGATCTCTACCAGCTGCACAGCTACGACCCGACGACGCCGATCGACGAGGCGCTGGACGCGCTGGATACGGTGGTGAAGAGCGGCAAGGCTCGCTACGTCGGCCTCTCCAACTGGCCGGCGACCAAGGTGGCGCGCGCGATCGGCCGGTCTGAGCTCAAGGGCTGGGCCGGGATCACCTCGGTGCAGCCGCGCTACAACCTGCTGTTCCGCACCTTCGAGCGCGACCTGCTGCCGCTGTGCCACGAGGAAGGCATCGGCGTGATCCCGTACAACCCGCTGGCCGGCGGCATGCTGACCGGCAAGCACGCCAACGGTGCGCCGCCGGAAGGCTCGCGCTTCACCCTCGGCAACGCCGGCGCCCGCTACCAGGACCGCTACTGGCACGACCGCGAGTTCGAGAGCGTCGAGGCGCTAAAGGGCGTCGCGGCGGAGGCCGGGATCAGCATGGCGACGATGGCGGTCTCCTGGGTGCTGGCCAACAAGGCGATCACCGCCCCGATCATCGGCGCCAGCAAGCCGGAACAGCTCGCCGACAGCCTGAAGGCCGCCGAGACGCCGATGGCCGCCGACCTGAAGGCCAAGCTGGACGACCTGACCCACGAATGGCGCTCGGTCGACGCGGAGCGGTGAGGGCGCCGATGTGCTCCTCCCCGTCGCGAAGCGAGGGGAGGTGGCGTGTGACGAGCCCGGACGGGCGAGACACGCCGGAGGGGAGATGTCCGCGGGCTCGAGCTCCGTTCTGCACCGGCGTTCTCCCCATCGTCGCACATCGCCCTACGGGCTCGTTTGCGACACTTCCCCTCGCTGGCGAGGGGAAGAGCAACTGATGCGCGCCGCCGTCCACTCGCTCACGCTCACCGATTTCCGGTCCTACGAGCACGCCGACCTGACGCCCGCCGGGCGCAGCGTCTACCTGTTCGGCCCGAACGGGGCGGGGAAGACCAACCTGCTGGAGGCGCTCAGCCTGTTCTCGCCGGGCCGGGGGATGCGTTCGGCGAGCGCCAGCGAGCTCGGCCGGCGCGGGCCCGGCGAGCCGCAGGGGCGGGCCTGGGCGGTCTCGGCGGTGATCGAGGGCGACGATGGCGCGGCGCGGCTCGGCACCGGCCTGGAGAGCGCCAGCGCGGCGCGGCGGCAGGTGCGGGTCGAGGGTGAGACGGTCCCGCCCGGCCGCCTGGTCGAGCATCTGCGGCCGCTCTGGCTGACGCCGGCGCAGGACCGGCTGTTCCTGGAAGGCGCGTCGGAGCGACGGCGGTTCTTCGACCGGCTGGTGTTCGCCGCCGAGCCGATCCATGCGGCCCATGTCGGCGCCTACGAACGGGCGCTGCGGGAGCGCTCGCGGCTGCTGAGCGAGCCCGGCGCCGATCCGGCCTGGCTGACGGCGCTGGAGGGCCGCATGGCCGAAGCCGGCGCGCGGATGGCCGACGCCCGTGCCGCGACGCTGCAGGCGCTGCAGGTCGAGATCGACGGGCGCGGCGACCGGCCGTTCCCGCAGGCCGACCTGGGGTTGACCGGCGAGTTCGAACGCATGGCGCTGTCGGGAGCGACCGCGGCGCAAATCGAGCCGCGTCTGGCCGCCGATCTGGCCGCCGGCAGGGCCCGCGACGCGGCTGCGGGACGGGCGCTGATCGGTCCACATCGCACCGATCTTGGCGTTTCGCACCGCGAACGCGGTCGTCCGGCGGCGGAATGTTCGACCGGGGAACAGAAAGCGCTGATTTTGAACCTGGTTTTGGCTCAGGCCGCGCGACTTTCACGTGCGAAGTCGCCGCCGAATCCTATATTATTGTTGGATGAAGTTGCGGCGCATCTCGACCAACTCAGGCGCGCCGCCCTCACCGACGAAATCGAAGCGCTCGGCCTGCAAGCTTTCCTCACGGGGACGGACGAAGCGCTGTTTGATCACTTCAAGGGCCGGGCGCTCGGCGTGCGTGTGAACGCCTCGCGTCTGGAGCTCGTGGATAGAGAATGACCGACGAATACGACGAAACGGGCGCCGCGGATTACGGCGCGGATTCGATCAAGGTCCTGAAGGGCCTCGACGCGGTGCGCAAGCGCCCCGGCATGTATATCGGCGACACCGACGATGGCTCGGGCCTGCACCACATGGTCTACGAGGCGGTCGACAACGCCATCGACGAAGCGTTGGCCGGTTGGGCCACGCGGGTCGAGGTGATCCTGAACGCCGATGGCTCGGCGACCGTGACCGACGACGGGCGCGGTATTCCCACCGACATCCACGAGGGCGAGGGCGTTTCGGCGGCCGAGGTCATCATGACCCAGCTGCACGCGGGCGGTAAGTTCGACCAGAATTCGTACAAGGTCTCCGGCGGCCTGCACGGCGTCGGCGTCTCGGTGGTCAACGCGCTTTCCGAGTGGCTGAGACTGACCATCTATCGCGGCGGCCTGAAGCACGAGATGAACTTCGCCCACGGCGATCCAGTCACCCCGCTGGCGGTGACGGGCGTCGCGCCGCGGCGTGAGAACGGCGAATTCCTGACCGGCACGGAGGTCAGCTTCCTGCCATCGCTGCAGACCTTCCGCACCATCGACTTCGATCGCAAGACGTTGGAGCATCGGCTGCGCGAACTGGCGTTCCTGAACTCGGGCGTCAGCATCATCCTCAAGGATCTGCGCGACGCCGAGCCGTTCGAGGAGCTGATGCGCTACGAGGGCGGCGTCGAGGCTTTCGTGCAGCACCTCGACAAGGCCAAGACCCCGATCATCAAGGTTCCGATCGTGGTGCGCGGCGAGCGCGAGAACGTGCACATCGACATGTCGATGTGGTGGAACGACGGGTACCACGAGAACGTCCTCTGCTTCACCAACAACATCCCGCAGAAGGACGGCGGCACCCACCTCTCGGCGTTCCGCAGCGCGCTGACCCGCGTCATTACCGGTTACGCCGAGAGCTCGGGCGCGACGAAGCGGGACAAGGTTGGGCTGACCGGCGAAGACGCCCGCGAAGGCCTGACTTGCGTCCTCTCAGTCAAGGTGCCGGATCCCAAGTTCTCGTCGCAAACCAAGGACAAGCTGGTGTCGTCGGAAGTGCGCCCCGCCGTCGAAGGGCTGGTTGGCGAGGGGCTGGCGACCTGGTTCGAGGAGCATCCGGGCGAAGGGCGGCTGATCATCCAGAAGATCACCGAGGCCGCCGCGGCGCGTGAAGCCGCCCGCAAGGCGCGCGAGCTGACCCGTCGCAAGAGCGCGCTAGACATCTCGTCCCTGCCCGGCAAGCTCGCCGACTGCCAGGAGCGCGACCCGGCCAAGTCCGAGATATTCCTGGTCGAAGGCGACAGCGCCGGCGGCTCGGCCAAACAGGCGCGCAACCGTGAGAACCAGGCGGTGCTGCCCCTGCGCGGCAAGATTCTCAACGTGGAGCGCGCTCGCTTCGATCGGATGTTGGGTTCCGACCAGATCGGCACCCTGATCACGGCGCTTGGCGCTGGCATCGGGCACGACGACTTCAACATCGAGAAGATCCGCTATCACCGGATCATCGTGATGACCGACGCCGACGTCGACGGCGCCCACATCCGCACCCTGCTGCTGACCTTCTTCTATCGGCAGATGCCGCAGGTGATCGAGCGCGGCTATCTCTATATCGCCCAGCCGCCGCTCTATAAGGCGACCAAGGGCAAGTCCTCGCGCTATTTGAAGGACGACCCCGATATGGAGGCCTTCCTGGTCGACGAGGGGCTGGACGGCGCCGAACTCGACCTCGCGTCCGGCGAGCGGCGCACCGGCAAGGACCTCGAGGCGCTGGTCGTTGCCTCCCGCAACGCCAAGACCAACATCCAGCGCCTCGCCGCGCGCGCCCCCGCTTTTGCGATCGAGCAGGCGGCCCTGGCCGGCCTGTTCGGCGAGACGCCAGATCCCGTCGCCGCCGCGGCGCGATTCGATCTCTATGCGGAAGAAGGCGATGGTCCGTGGTCGGGCGAAAAGGGCGAGAGCGGCTTTGTATTCTCGCGCGTCCGCCGGGGCGTGACCGAGCGCGTGGTGCTCGACGAATTGCTGAACCACTCCGCCGACGCCCGGCGTCTGGCCGAGCGCGTGCACGGCATCGAGGAGGCTTTCGGCGCGCCTGCGACGTATCGCCGTCGTGATCGCAATTCGACCGTCCGTGGACCGCTCGATCTGGTCGACGCGGTGTTCGAGGCCGGCCGGCGCGGGCTGACCATCCAACGCTACAAGGGCCTCGGCGAAATGAACCCCGAGCAACTGTGGGAAACCACGCTCGACTCCAACGCTCGCACCCTGCTCCAAGTAAAGGTCGCCCACGCCGACGACGCCGACAGCATGTTCACCCGCCTGATGGGCGACTTGGTCGAGCCCAGGCGGGAGTTCATCCAGGATAACGCGCTGGATGCCGAGGTGGATATCTAGGGAGACACTGCCCTCCGTCGCGCATCGCCGCTGGCGCGGCTCGCCAGCGACACCTTCCCTCACTTCGCGAGGGGAGGAGCATCTGCTCTTCACCCCGCTTGCGGGGGGAAGTGTCGCAAACGAGTTCGCGTCAGCGAGCGACGTGCGACGATGGGGGGACCCTTTCGCCGGCGACGCGCAGAATGCCGTCCGCGACATCGGCTACGTCGAACATGACACCAGCCGCTGGAAACCGAAGAGTCTGGAGTTCCGGGCAATCATCCGTGGGTCGTCAGCAGCCCCAGCACCGCCTCCCCGTACCGCGCGAGCTTCACCTGCCCGACGCCGCCGATCCGCGTCAGCGCTTCGGGCGTCCTCGGACGTTCACGCGCCAGGTCGGCCAACGTGCGATCCGAGAAGATGACATACGGCGGCACCGCCTGGCGCTTGGCTTCCTCGCGACGCCAGGACCGCAGCGCTTCGAACGTCGACGTATCGCCAGGCTGGATCGCCTCGGCGGTGCGCGCCCGCCGTGCGGTGCGGCTTTCGCGGTCGGCTTCCAGTGCGCGCCGCATCGTCACGCGCTGCTCGCCGCGATAGACCGCGCGCACCATCGCCGGGTCGCCGAGGCCGATCAACGGGCGGCCGTCGTTCGCGTCCTCCGCCAGTAGGCCCTCGAACAGCAGCTGGTCGATCAAGCCGCGCCAGCCCGCGGCGCTGAACTCCCGGCCGACGCCGTAGGTGGAGAGCGCGGCCTCGGCTTCAGTAACGGCCTTGGTCTTGCCGAGCAGATGTTCGACGATGCGGCCCCGTCCGACGCGGCCCGCCAGGCGATGCACCGCCGATAGCGCCTTCTGCGCGGCCTCAGTCGCATCGACGCCTTCCGGCGGCGAGAGGCACAGGTCGCAGACGCCGCACGGCTCGACGTCCTCCTCGCCGAAATAGCGCCGCACGGCCGAGGCGCGGCAAGCGAGGCCCTCCAGCATGGCGTAGAGCTGCCGCACCTTGCGCACCTGCACCTGGCGCACCTCGTCCGGCAGGCCGCGCCCGGCGATGCGGCGCATCGCCCAGCTCATGTCGGCCGGTCCGTAGAGCGTGATCCCCTCGGCCGGATCGCCGTCGCGTCCGGCGCGGCCGACTTCCTGCCAATAGGCCTCGATCGAAGCGGGTGGATCGGCGTGGATCACGAAGCGGACGTCGGGCTTGTCGATGCCCATGCCGAAGGCGATGGTCGCCACCATCACCGCCCCGTCCTCGGCCAGGAACCAGGCCAGCCGCTCGGCGCGGACGCGGCGATCTAGGCCGGCGTGATAGGCCTTGGCGGCGATGCCCTGCGCCGACAGCTCTTCGGCCAGCGCCTCCGTGCTGTCGCGCGAACCCGCATAGACAATGCCCGACTGGCCCGGTCGCGCCCGCACCAGATCGGCCACGCGGCGGCCGGCGCCCTGCTTGCGTTCGGCCAGCAGCGCCAGTTCGGGCCGCGCGAAGCTGGCGACGAACTCCTCGGCGTCCTCCAGGCGCAGTTCGGCGCGGATGTCGGCCCGCGTCCTGGCGTCGGCTGTGGCGGTGACCGCCATCCGCGGCACGCCTGGGAACAGCTCGGCGAGGCGGCCAAGCGCGCGGTAGTCCGGCCGGAAATCGTGGCCCCATTGGCTGACGCAGTGCGCTTCGTCGATCGCGATCAGCCCGAGCTGGCGTCCGCGCAAGCGGCGCATCACCGCCTCGCTCATTAAGCCCTCGGGCGCTACGTAAAGCAGCTTCAGTTCGCCGGCTTCGACCCGCCGCCAAGTCGCCTCGCGCTCGGCCGGCTCGATGTTGGAGTCCATCCGCGCCGCCGCGACGCCGGCCTGCTTCAGCGCCTCCACCTGATCGCTCATCAGCGCGATCAGCGGCGAGACCACCAGCGCCAAGCCGGGCCGCATCAGCGCCGGGATCTGGTAGCAGACGCTCTTGCCGCCACCGGTCGGAAGCACCGCCAGCGCATTGCGCCCTGCCAGCGCCTCCGCGATCACACCGGCCTGCAGCCCGCGGAACTCGGCGTGGCCGAACACGCGGCGCAGAATCTCACGGGCTTCTTCCAGGTCGCCGGACATGCGCCGCTAGTGGCAGATGGTCGCCGCCTTAGACAAGTGGAGTCAGGTGGCATAGCTTGGGGTTATGCCGACCTATTCCGTCCGACAGGCGATGACGCATTTCTCCCGGCTGTTGAACGAAGCGACCGCTGGAGAAGAGGTGTTGATCAGTCGTCGGGGCAAGATCATCGCCAGGATTTTACCGGACATGGCTAAAGTGGCGCCGCCGACGCCGAGGCCATTTGACGCCCGTTAACCCTCGTTCACCCTTCCTCAATCGGCTGGAGCGCCCCATGCGCATGAGCTAAGAGCGCGGACCAGGGGACGGGGCGCTCTTCGAGACCAAGCGCGAAGCGAACGACGGACACGATGGCGAACGGCCCCGGCGCGCCCCGCGCCAGACGCACTCCAATGCAAGCGCTGCTCTATTGGACGCTCGTGCTCGGCGTGTGGGGGGTGATCTTCATCGTCGCCTTCCTGGCGGTGTTCGCGACCGACCTGCCCGACACCTCGACGCTCTACGACGTCAAGCGCCAGCCCTCGATCTCCTACCTCGACCGCTCCGGCGCGCTGGTCGCGGTGCGCGGCACCCAGGAATCGCCCCCTGTCGATATCGACCAGCTGCCGGCTTATGTGCCGGCGGCCTTCGTCTCGATCGAGGACCGTCAGTTCTACCACCACTTCGGGTTCAATCCCTGGGGCATGGCGCGGGCCGAGTTCTACAACCTAACCCACCATGGCGCGACCTTGCAGGGCGGCTCGACCATCACCCAACAGCTGGCGCGCAACCTGTTCCTCACCCCCACCCAGAGCATCCGCCGCAAGGCGCAGGAGCTGATCCTGGCGGTGTGGCTGGAGACCAAGTTCAGCAAGAAGCAGATCTTGGCGCTCTATCTCAACCGGGTGAACTTCGGCGGCGGCGCCTACGGCATCGAGGCCGCCTCGCAGCGCTATTTCAACAAGCCGGCCAAGGACCTGACCGTTGGCGAAGCGGCGCTGCTGGCGGCGACCATGAAGGGGCCGTCGCGCTACAACCCTGCCGCCAACGGCGACCGCGCCGCCAAGCGCGCCACCGCGGTGCTGAACGCCATGGTCGAGACCGGCGCGATCACCGCGGCCCAACGCGACGCGGCGTTCGCGGCGCCGGTGCGGGTCTCGGCGACCCTCGCCAGCCAGCGCGCGCAATATTTCACCGACTGGCTCGACGGCCAGGTCCGCGCCTTGCTCGGCAAGGAGCCGACCGAGGACCTGGTGGTCGAGACCACGCTCGACCTGCCGATCCAGGCCCAGGCCGAGCAATCGGTGCGCGCCGGCGTCACCAACCACGCCGCCCAGGGCGTGCTGCAGAGCGCGCTGGTGGCGCTCGATGGCGAGGGCCGCATCCGCGCCTACGTCGGCGGCGTCGCCTACGCCGACAGCCAGTTCGACCGCGCCACCGAGGCTCAGCGCCAGGCTGGCTCCTCGTTCAAACCGTTCGTCTACCTGACCGCGATGGAGCACGGTCATACGCCGAGCGAACAGGTGGTCGACGAGCCGATCACCATCGGCAACTGGTCGCCCAAGAACTTCGAGGGCAAGTACATGGGCCAGATCACCCTGCAGACCGCCCTGGCCGACTCGATCAACACCGTCGCCGCGCGCCTCGCCAACGAGGTCGGCACCAACAACGTCGCCGCCACCGCCCATCGGCTCGGCATCACCTCGCAGATCCAGACCGATCCCTCGATGGCGCTGGGCGCGGTCGAGGTGACCCCGCTGGAGATGGCCGAGGCCTACGACGCCTTCGCCAACGGCGGCTACCGCATCCACGCCTACGGCATCGAGCGCATCCGCACCGCCAGCGGCCACGTGCTCTACGACCACGGCGTCGACAAGCCCCAGCCGCAAGCCGTGATCGCCCAGCCGGCGCTGGGCGAAATGGCGCAGATGATGCGCCAGGTGGTCGCCACCGGCACCGGCGGGCGCGCCAAGATCCCCGGCTACGACCTGGCCGGCAAGACCGGCACCACCAGCGACTATCGCGACGCCTGGTTCGTCGGCTTCACCGGCGGCTTCGTCACCGCGGTCTGGGTCGGGCGCGACGATAACACGCCGATGAAGCGGGTGACGGGCGGTGGCGCGCCGGCCGAGATCTGGCGCGGCTTCATGGCCCCGATCCTACCGCACATCCAGGCCCAGGCGATCCCCGGCGGCGCCGTGGCCGCCCCGCCAGCGGACGAGATCGGCAATATCCTCGACGGTGGGGGTCAATCGCCGCCCAATCCGGGCGGGCAGATTCCGGACGAAGCGCCGCCGGCCGCGGGCTCGTCGTCGCAGGATTCCGACCCGCCGTTTTAGTCCCAAGTTCCCTTCCCCCTTGCGGGGAAGGGTTAGGGATGGGGGTGTCAGCTCGCTGCCGGCCGCGCTTAGCCTAATCCCGAAGACCCAGCTCGCACCCCCACCCCGACCCCTCCCCGCAAGGGGGAGGGGAGCTTTACCCGAAGCTGTGCAGCTCCGCCCCGTGCGCTCGCAGCCAGGCGCGGTGAGGCCGCACATCCCCTACAAGCCGGCGCGTCTCGGCCCAGAAGGCGGGGCTGTGGTTGGGGTGGATGAGGTGGGCGCACTCGTGGGCGGCGACGTAGTCGGCGACTTCGGGCGGGGCCAGCGCCAGGCGCCACGATAATCGGATCGAGGGGGCGTGGGTGCGATCGCCCGGCGAGCACGAGCCCCAGCGAGTGCGGGCGTCGATCACGCTGAAGCGCGGAACCGGCACGCCCAGCACCCCGCAATGGTGTGCCAGCCGCGGCGCGAACCTGGCCTTGGCTTCCCGCTTGATCAGCAGGACGATCGCTTGGGCGTAAAAAGCCTCGTCGGCGCCGGCCGCGAGCCGGAGCCCGCGCTCCCAGCCCTCGGCCTCCAGGCTCACCCGGCCCGGCGCGCGTCCAAGTCGGCAAGGTTCGCCAAACACCGTCAGTTCGAGCCCTGGCGCCAGCCGCGTCGGCGGTTTCAGCTCCAGCAGCCGCTCTGCGATCCAGCTCCGGCGCTCCTGGGCAAAGGCCGCCGCCTCGCCCAGCCGCCGCAGCGTCGGCGCGATCGCCAGCACCTCGCCGCTCGCCCGGTCGAGGCGCAGCGAGACCCGACGCGCGCGGCGGCTCACCGTCAGCCGCACCCGCGCTGCGCCCACCTCGATCAGATCGCCGTCTGCATGGCGAATCGCCCGCTGGAACATGATCTCCTGCTAGCCGCGCGCTGAGCGCCCGTGAATTCACAAAGTAGTCGGCGCCGCGAATGCCGCTTGCGCTTCCCCCAAGGCGCCGGATTATTCCAGCCAAAACAAAGATCCGAAGGGGAGGACTATCGTGCGGGACCTGATCATTCGCGGCGGGACCATCGTCGACGGCACGGGCGAGGCGCCGTTCGAAGGCGACGTCGCCATCGACGGCGATCGTATCGTCGAGGTCGGCCAGAACCTCGGCCCGGCCCGGCGCGAGATCGACGCCACCGGCCTGATCGTCACCCCGGGTTTTGTCGACATCCACACCCACTACGACGGCCAGGCCACCTGGGACCCGCTGCTCGCGCCGTCGAGCTGGCACGGCGTCACCACCGCGGTGATGGGCAACTGCGGCGTCGGCTTCGCGCCGGTGCGGCCACAGGACCACCAGTTCCTGATCGAGCTGATGGAGGGTGTCGAAGACATCCCCGGCTCGGCCCTGGTCGAGGGCATCGAGTGGAAATGGGAGCGCTTCCCCGAATACCTCGATGCACTGGAGGCGATGCCGCGCGCGATCGACGTCGGCGCCCAGGTGCCGCACGCCGCGGTGCGCGCCTATGTGCTCGGCGAGCGCTGCAACACCGACTACGTGCCCAATGCCGACGAGATCGCCGAGATGGCGGCGCTGGTGCGCGAAGGTGTCGAGGCCGGCGCGCTCGGCTTTTCGACCTCCCGCACCCTGCTGCACAAGGACCTGAAGGGCGTCTACATGCCCGGCACCTTCGCCGGTTCGGACGAGATGCTGGCGCTAGGCATGGCGATGAAGGGCCTGAGCCACGGCGTCTACGAACTGGTCTCCGACCACCTCGGCGAGGACGACGAGTGGGAGTGGGTCAAGACCTTCGCCAAGGAGAGCGGCCTGCCGGTGACCCTGGTCGCCACCTCCGCCGGCGCCTACGAAGGCAACAAGATGTACAACATCGCCGAGGAATCCCGCCTCGGCGGCATGGAGATCCGGCCGCAGATCGCCGGGCGCCCCACCGGCATCCTGCACGGCCTCACCTCCAGCTTCCACATGTTCGTCACCCGCCCGACCTGGCGGAAGCAACTGGCCAACCTGACGCTCGAAGAAAAGGTCGCGGCGATGCAGCGGCCCGAGGTGCGCGAGGCGCTGCTCGGCGAACCCAGCATCACCCAGAACGGCCCGTTCGCGGGCGACGCGAACGAGTTCCTCTACCGCGTGTTCCCGCTCGGCGAGCGGCCCAACTACGAGCCGGACCGCTCGGGCAGCGTCGGCGGCCTGGCTG
>Ga0302314_10010471_pt1 | contig 16220 bp, 17 predicted proteins | sample III_Palsa_N2_3_FD_200533 | JGI IMG/M metagenome (GOLD analysis project Ga0302314, IMG submission 200533) | Peat permafrost microbial communities from Stordalen Mire near Abisko, Sweden - III_Palsa_N2_3 | ecosystem: Environmental > Terrestrial > Soil > Palsa > Peat permafrost | place: Sweden... | reverse complement strand
GGTGTTGGCGCCAACCCACACCGGACCGACCAGGAGAGCTCCATTGAAGTCAGCGAGGAACCGTATGAGCATGATCAACGCTTATCGAGAGGTGGGCTCCTATCGGGGAGCGGCCGTGATGTGCGATTGTGATCCCAAGACCGTGAAGCGGGCGGTGGAACGTGCCGAGGCCGGAGGCGAGGCGGTCCGGCGTGGGGATCGGGCCCGGAACTTTGACGTGGTTGTCGATGTGGTTCGGGCCCGGGTGGCCAAGACGGCGGGGCGGATCTCGGCCAAGCGTCTGTTGCCCGAGGCTCGGGCCGCCGGGTATGTCGGGTCGGCCCGGAACTTCCGGCGTCTGGTGGCCAAGGCGAAGACGGATTGGCGTCGTGACAATCATCGGGGGCGGCGTCCGGGGGTGTGGGCGCCAGGCGAGACATTGGTGATCGATTGGGGATCGGAAGGACCTTTGCATGTGTTCTGCGCGGTGTTGGCCTGGAGCCGGTGGCGGTTCGTGCGTTTCGCTGCCGACGAACGCTCTGAGACCACGCTGGCGATGCTGGCCGAGTGTTTCGAGATGGCCGGTGGTGTCGCGAAGGTGGTCCTAGCTGACCGCATGGGATGTTTGAAGGGCGGGGTGGTCGCCAACGTGGTGGTCCCAACCCCGGCCTATGTGCGTTTCGCCACCCACTACCGGTTCCGACCGGACTTTTGCAATGGGGCTGACCCCGAGTCGAAAGGGATCGTGGAGAACCTGGTCGGTTACGCCAAAGCCGATCTGATGGTCCCCGCCGCCGCCGACGTCGAACGGTTGGCCGCAGCGAATGTGGCGGCCCGGGCGTGGTGTGTAGAGGTCAACAATCAACAGCACTCGGAGATCTGCGCCTTGCCCGTCGAACGACTGGTCACCGAAGCCACCTTGTTGGCCCCGCTGCCATCTCTGCGACCTCGTATCGGCCGTGTCACCGTGCGCAAGGTCGACCGGCTCTCATGTGTGCGAATCGGCTCGGCGCGCTACTCGGTCCCGGTTCAGCTCATCGGCGCAGTCGTGGAGGTCCTCGCTCATGACGGTCGGGTGAAGATCCTCGACGGTGGCGAGATCGTGGCCGACCACGCCCTGGTCGCCCCCGGCGAAGCGTCAGTCATCGACGACCACTACGGCAGCGCCCGTCCCGACCGGCCCCGCCGAGCCATCCGGCCAGTCACCGACGCCGAGAAAGCGTTCTGCGCTCTAGGCCCGCCCGCCGAAGCGTTCCTGCGCGGCGCCGCCGCGGCGGGGGTCACCCGTCTAGGTGTCGAGCTGTCCGAGCTGGCCGGCCTCGAGGCCGCCCACGGCCGCCCGGCACTAGTCGCCGCCCTCGAACGTGCCGTGGCGTTCGGGCGTTGGCGCGCCACCGATGTCCGCTCCATCCTCGCCGCCGGCACCGGCACCCCACGACCGACCGCCCCTGGCGAGGCGCTACTCATCCCGCTGCCCATCGTGCCCACCCGACCCCTCGCCGACTACGCCATCGCCGACCAGTCGTGACCGCCACCACCCCGCCACCACTGGCCGCGGACCTGACCGCCGGGCTACGCCGATTGAAGCTGGCCTCCATGCGCCGAATCGCCCCCGAACTGTTAGTCACCGCCAAAACGCAGCGCTGGAGCCCCGAGGACTTCCTACGCACCCTGGTCGAAGCGGAGATCACCAGCCGCGACGCCTCCAACGCCCGAGCCCGCCACAAGACCGCCAACTTCCCAGTCACCAAACGCCTCGAGGACTTCGACCTCACCGCCTCGTCCATCCCGCCGGCCACCTTCGCCTACCTGGCCTCTCTCGAATGGATCCGCGCCGGCGAGAACCCGGTGCTCGTCGGACCGGCCGGCACCGGCAAAAGCCACATCCTCGTCGCCGTGGGTCACGCCGCGGTCGACGCCGGACATAGGGTCCGCTACTTCTCCGCCGCCGAACTCGTCGACACCCTCTACCGCGGCCTAGCCGACAACAGCGTCGGACGAGTCATCGAAACCATCCTGCGCGCCGAGTACATCATCCTCGACGACCTCGGCTTCGCCCCCCTCGACCACACCGGCGCCCAACTCCTGTTCCGCTTCGTCGCCGCCGCCTACGAACGCCGCAGCCTCGGCGTGGCCAGCCACTGGCCCTTCGAGGAATGGGGCCGATTCCTACCCGAGCACACAACCGCCGGCTCCATGCTCGACCGGCTCCTCCACCACGCCCACGTCGTAGTCACCAAAGGCGACAGCTACCGCATGAAAGAAGCCCGAAACCGAGGAGGCCCACCCCCCACCCCCAAGCCCTGAACACCCCGCAGGAGCGAGGACTTTCGCTGGCCAAAAGCGAGGACTAAAGACTGACCATTGACACCAGGCGGGCCCGACAGGGCCGTATCGTAATGCGCCATGAGCGACTTTTCGTTTTCGCCTGTCCCCGAGATCGAGCATGCAAAGGCGTATGGCACTTTGGTGTCGGCATTCACCGACGATCCCGTCGAGCGTTGGCTCTATCCGGAGTTGGCGCAGTACCTCACATACTTCCCGCGGTTCCTGGCGGCGTTCGGCGGCAAGGCCTTCGACGAGCAGACCGTGTGGTGTCTCGGCGAGTTCTCGGCCATCGCCCTCTGGCTACCTCCGGGCACAGAGCCAGACGGCGATGCGATCGGTGCTGTGCTCACCGAGACCGTATCGCCGGACAAGCACGGTGACACCTTCGCCGTGCTCGGGCAGATGGACGCTGCGCATCCCACGTATCCGCACTGGTACCTGCCGTGGTTCGGGGTCGACCCCCTCTTGCAGGGAAGGGGACTAGGAGGCGAGTTGATGGCGCATTGTCTTGAAATCGTCGACACGGACCACCTTCCCACCTACCTTGAAAGTCCCAATCCGCGCAACATCCCTTTCTATGAGCGTCACGGGTTCGAGGTCACTGGCGGGGCGCAAGCCCGAGACTGCCCGCCCATCACGTTCATGCTGCGAAGCGCTCCCTGATCATCGTTCAGCGCGCTCATACTCCGCCTTGAGCTCATCCCATAAATGCCGGAGTATCCGGTGAACGCCAAACGTGATTCCGATCTGGATGCGCTCGTACAGGCGTCTGAGGCGGGATCCTTGAGCGAGTGTTACGCACGGCCTCTAGATAACTTTTAGGTTCAAGTGATGTGGGCCCGCCCGCAGACGCTGTTGCGATCGTGAGAAAACCATTCTGATGCATGACATCGGCCATCCGACCTGACCTTCGTTCGCCTAGCCGAGTGGAGTGAACCGGATAGAAACAGCCGCTGCTACTGCGGAAGAGGCAAGAACTGCGAGGAGCGCCACGGTACCGGCACCGCCTAGCTGTGTTCTCAGAACATTTCGGCGAACACCTTCCTCCCTTCGGCCGGCGCACTGGTCAACCGCCTCCTACCCTGGGCCCGGTGAGCCAGGGGCCTCGCTGGACCGCATTCGGGCGGGCGTCGGAAGAGCCGTATCGCCGTCGTTCGAGTGACGCCGTCCGGCTGGCGGCGGCCGGCACGGTACTGGCCCTGCTGGTGGCCCGGGCCACGAGGCCGATCGGCGTCAGCCAGTCAGCCATCTTCCAGCTTCTTGGCTCACTGCCGCGCAATCTGGTCCCGCAGTTCCGTGATCTAGAGCGCATTGGCACCCTGTGGGCGGTGGGCCTCCTGGTAGCGGCGGTGGTGGTGGCCCGCCGGTGGCGCCTGGCCCGAGACCTGTCGCTGGCCGGCCTGCTGGCGTGGGGTGTATCACGGGTGCTGGGCACCGACGTGATCGGCCACGCCGGTCTCCGCCACAGCCTGCGGACCCTGACCCATTCGGGGGTAACGCCCGACTTCCCTGCCGTGCGCATTGCCCTTTTGGTCGCGGTTGTGGGAACAGCGTCCCCCTATGTCGGGCGGCCGGTACGGCGTCTGGGGCAGGTGCTGGTGACGGTGCTCGTTCTGGGCGCTCTGTATGTGGGCACCGCCTTCCCCATCGACTTGGCCGGCGCGCTGGCGGTGGGTTGGGGGGTGGCGTCACTGATCCACCTGATCTTTGGGTCTCCCGGCGGCCGCCCGTCGGCCGCCCAGCTCGAGGCCATCCTGGCCGACATCGGCATCGCCGTCACCGGTATCCGCCTGACACCGCAGCAACGGGTGGAGGCCACCACCTTCGAGTGCTCTGACGAGATCGGTCCGCTCGTGGTCAAGGTCATTGGACGCGACGAGCTCGACGCCCAGCTGATGGCGAAGGTCTGGCGGTTCCTGGCCTACAAAGACGCCCTGGCCACATTTCAGCTAACCCGCCTTCAGCAGGTCGAGCACGAGGCATGCATGATGCTGCTGGCCCGGGCGGCGGGGGTCAGAGTGCCGGAGGTGGTGTTCATGGGCCGGGCCGGGCCCAACGCCGCGCTACTGGTGCTGCGGCGCCCGGCTGGCTTGCGGCTCCTGACGGAAGTAGAGCCCGCGGAGATCACCGATCTCGGACTGGCCGACATCTGGACGCAAGTGGCCCGCCTGCACGATGCGGGCATCGCCCACGGGGCGCTGGATGCCGCCCATGTCATCTGCTCCGACACCGAGGGCGGCATCGTGGCCTTCGCCCGCGCGTCGAGCTCGGGGCGGTCCTACCGGCTCGGCCGGGACGTGGCCGAGCTCCTGGCCGCCACGGCTGCCAGGGTGGGCGACGAGCGGGCCACCGCGGCCTGCGTCGCCGGGGTGGGCGACGCCGCCTTGCGGGCGGCCCTCCCGTTCCTCCAACCCGCCGCCCTGCTCCGCTCGACCCGGACCGCTCTAAGAGGCGACGCCATGAGCTCCAGGGGACACCTCGAGCGGCTCCACCAGACGGCGTCGACCCGGCTGGGAATAGACGGTCCGGCCCTGCAGCAGATACAGCGCCTACGGCCCTCCAGCGTGCTCATGGCGGCCGGCGCGCTGGTAGGCGTCGCCGTGCTCATGGACCAGGTCGGTGATCCCTCGAAGGTCTGGGATACGGTCCGCCACGCCCAATGGGGATGGGCGGCCGTCGCCCTGGGGATCTCCCTGGCCACCAATCTCCCCTACGCGATGGCCCTGATGGGCACCGTGCCGCTACGGCTCCCGTTGTGGCCGACCACCGAACTGCAGGTGGCAATGTCCTACCCCAACCTGGTGATCCCCGTCATCGGAGGCACCGGCTTCCAGATCCGCTTCCTGCAACGCCAAGGAGCGGAGCTCCCCGCCGCCGTGGCCGCCGGCGGACTGCTCAGCGTGGTCGGGGTCATCATCGCCGAGGTGCCCCTGTTCGCCTTGGCCCTGGTCCTGTCCCCGCGGACGCTCCGCTTGGGCCAAATCGACCTCAGCGGAATCGTCCAGGTCGTGGTCGTCGCCGTACTTGTCCTAGGCCTGGCCAGCGCCGTCACCCTCGGAGTCCCCCGTCTGCGCCGCAGCGTGCTCCCCCCGGTGACCGATGCGGTGGCCACCATCTGGACCGCCTTCAGCACCCCCCGCCAGCTGGCCCTCATCGTGGGCGGTAACGCCGCGGTGGGCCTGCTCTACGGGTACTGCCTGGTGGCCTGTGTTCTGGCGTTCGGGGCCACCATCTCCTTCTGGACAGCCACGGCGCTGAGTGTCGGGCTCGGCACCCTGTCTTCGCTCATTCCCATCCCGGGGGGAGGCGTCGCGGTTGGCTCGGTTGGCATGTCGGCGCTCCTGGTCGGCCTGGGCATATCTACCGAAGCCGCGGTCGCCATCACCCTGGCCAACCAGCTGACGGTCACCTACCTGCCGGCCATCCCAGGATGGTTCGCCACCCGCCACCTCTTGGTCAACGACTACCTCTGACACCGCTAGCGCTAGGTCGGCGACTCCAGCCACGAGAAACCCGCGTGATAAAGGCCACGTTTACCGGTCGACCCGGCCCGCTCTCAGGGTTTGGGCCGCGCAGGGGATGATGCTCGACTCCCGGGACGTTCCGACTGACAGACAACAAGCGACGGTGTCTGTCGATCGAGTCGGATGGGCAGGGACACCACTGGGCCGGCGAGAATGCATCCAGTTGTGTGGGCGGACGCGTTGGGGTCCAGTCGAGATTGCCATCACCCCGGCCTCGGACATCGACCAGACCTGGAGGGCCTCTGAAAGCGCAGGTGTGCGGACTGCCTCAGATCCCCCCGGCGACTGAGGGCCGCCACGATCGCCGACTCCGCGCTCGTGGAGGCCGCGGCTGGTCGAGTTGCACGAGCGGGACGGAAGATTCGGTGCCTGCTCGTTTGCGCCCTAGCAAGACTGCGGGGCGTCACGGGGCGGGGGCTGGCTACCCCGAACTCCGCAAAGACTCCTTGACCCACCGAGACCATTCCGCCTGCCGGTGGTAGCCGCGAGCCACCCAGACGCTCTGGCCGAGCTGGTTGTCGTCCCGGACCATGGCATCGATCCGCAAGGCGCCAAGGCCCACCAGGCGTTGCTGTCCCCTTTCCAGCAGCAGGGTGGCTACACCCTGGCGACGGTAGTCAGGGTGTACAGCAAGACGATAAAGGTGGTAACGCCAGCCGTCCCAGCCGGCGATCACCGATCCGGCCAGCGCGCCGTCGACCTCCGCCAGGATCAAGGCCTCGGGGTCTCTGTCAATGAGAGCCTCGACGGCCTCTGCGCTGTCGTCGGGTCGGCTGGCGTTCTCCCCGCCCACCGACCACAAATTGAGCACCAGAGCGATATCGCCTTTACCGGCAGCGCGCACGGCCACACCCATACAAGCTTGATCTTACGAGGACGCTCCGTCTGCACTGAAACTCACCACCACAGAGACTCCCTCCGGGCGGACTTGCTGACCTGCCCCGGGGACAGATACCTAGGCAGACACGGACAGCATCGTCGGCGGCTCGCCCAGCCCGTGAAAGGGGCGCAGAACGAACTTGGTACGTCTCGCTGTGCCCGGCTCCACGATTGGTGCGAGGAGAGGCGTTGGCAATCCCTTGAAGAAACGGTTGGACGAGATGCCACCGGAGAAGCGAGAAGCATTCCCTAATTAAGACAGACCTGAGTGGTCATTCGATCCTCTCTGCGTGCGAGGATGCTCGATGCGTGTGTCGCTCCGACTGCGAGCATGCCGGCAGCGAGAGAGTCCGACGGTTGACGCAGATCAGCGACTGTGCCTGCGCCGAATGGCCGCGCGGCAGGGTCCTGCTCTGTGATGGTCCCCGTCCCACGGGAACGTCTGAGGTACACGTCGGAGTTCGGGGTGGAGATCCTCACGTAGAAAACGGTCGTGGTGGAGCTGTACGCGTACCCTTTCTGGTTGGCGGCTCTGATTATCACCGGCACCCTGACGGAGACTGCGTTGGCGGGGATCGTCACGCTTCCCGACACGGCCGTGTAGTCGACGCCGTGGATCGCGGTTCCATCGACGGTGTTGTAGTCGACGGTCACCGGTTGATCGAGTCGGGGGCTGATCGAGACGATGAAGTAGGCGTAGATCGGTCTCCTCCCCGGCGGCGGCTTCTGCTGCGCCTGAACCACCCGAGCGTTGCCAATGGACAGCGACGGCATCTGGAGGATCGTGCCGCGCGCATGCGAACGGTAGATCTTCGCTCCTACAGCGTGCGATATGGTCATCGTGAAGTAGACCTTGGAGGTGCCGGTCACGGGGTGCTCGGAGCTGACCCGGCAGACCGTGACGCCTATCTTCTGGCGAATGGCGCCCGGACCGATGATCGAGGTCCCCGACTCGGCCTGATAGTCCTGGCCCGCCAGCGCCGTGCCGTTCGATGTCGCGTAACGAAACGTCACAGCCGTCTCCAGGGGCTTCGACAACGTCACCATGAAATACGCTGTTACGTGTCCCGAAGCCGAGCGGGCCACCGCCGGTCCCGCTATAGACAGCGTCGGGACCGATGACGCAGTGGTGGGGTTCTGTTCTGTGATGGTCCCAGTGCCCCGGGATCGTGTCACGTAGACGTCCCTGTTGGGGGACGAGATGTCGACGTAGAAGACGGTCTTGGCGGCGCTGTAGACGTACTTCTTCTGGTTGGCCGCCTTGATCTTCACAGGCACCCTTACAAATCTCGCATCCGCAGGCAGAGTGAGGCTCCCTGCCGCCGCCGTGTAGTCGACGCCGTGGATCGCGGTTCCATCGACGGTGTTGTAGTCGACGGTCACCGGTTGATCGAGTCGGGGGCTGATCGAGACGATGAAGTAGGCGTAGATCGGTCTCCTCCCCGGCGGCGGCTTCTGCTGCGCCTGAACCACCCGAGCGTTGCCAATGGACAACGACGGCATCTGGAGGATCGTGCCGCGCGCATGCGAACGGTCGATGGAAGCTCCCGTAGCGTCTGAGATTGTCATGGTGAAGTAGACCTTGGGCGTGTATATCTGGGGATGCTTACGACTCACCCCGTAGATCGTGACGCCTATCTTCTGGCGAATGGCGCCCGGACCGATAATCGAGGTCCCCGACTCGGTCTGATAGTCCTGGCCCGCCAGCGCCGTGCCGTTCGATGTCGCGTAACGAAACGTCACAGCCGTCTCCAGGGGCTTCGACAGCGTCACCATGAAATACGCTGTCACATCTCCCGAAACCGAGCGGCCGGCCGCCGCTCCGGCTATCGACAGCGTCGCGACCGATGAAGCATACGCCGATTGCGAAAGCGGCCAGACGAGCACCGGGACGATCAAGACGGCAGTCATTTGGGCACGCGCCAGAAGTGACCAAGGTCGAAGCAAGGGTCCCAAAAATCTGCGCGGAGGTCTCACCGGGTTCCTCCCATTTTCTTTCGTATCGGCGCTCAGCCGGATGTGCTGAAGCGATAGCAATCAGAACGCCGGAAACGTTGCGTGAATTGACACCAAAGCGCCCTTCTTGCGCCGATGTCTTTTGCGCATCTCCCGACAGATCGAAGGCAGATGCTGAGTCGGCCCATGCGCGGAGAAATGGCACGACGGTGACCCGGGAAGGCACTGGGCGCCGTTCCGCGCTCATTCGATAGAAAAAGTGAGTGCCGGGTGCCGCACGAGGAACGTTCTGTATCTGAGTCGGGCGCAGTGTGGCATTGTGGCCACAGAAGCGTGGCGCCCTCCGCGTGGGATGATCGCTTGCCTTCTACCCCGACCTGGTCGCGACTGAGGAGCGGGCGCTTGTTATGGCGGTGAAGGGTGGGACATACTGCAGCCAGACCTCCTCGTACTAGTCATGGGAGGCTCGACTGGAAACGGGGGGTTCTAAATGGCTCGCAAGCTTCTCCGAATCCTCGCGTTAACTGCTCTGACATCGGTTCTCTTGGTCGCTGTCGAACCCGGCGTCGCTCACGCGAACCCTGCTGGGGTGAACCTTCCTGGCAAAGTGAGGTGCAGCGCCACGCACGGAGCGTGGAACGGGCTTATCAGCTTCACCCCGCCTCTCATGAATGGCGGAACCGCGAGCACCGAGACGATGATCGTCAAGGCCGCTTTGGGCAGCACTACGAACCCGTGCGTCACCACCACGCACCTCCAAGTCCTTGGAGCCATTGCTGGCAAGCTCACGTTCAGCATCCCCGGTAGCGCGAACAACTGCGCCACGATCTTTAGCGGCATCGCGCTTCCTGCTCCTGTAGGGAAGTTCAAGATGACCTGGACCTCACCGGTCAACAGCAATCCGACCAAGTGGACCCAGGCGTCGGCGTTCTCCGTCACGGGGGCTGCGGCCTTGACCAGTATCACCGTGAAGAACGGCACGGTGGCTGGCTCCTTCTCACCGTTTGCCACCCCGAAAGCGACCCTTTCTGATGCGAACTGGCCCGGAGCCAGCGGTACCGTCGCGACGGGGTGCGCATCAACGGGCGGACTGGCGAGCCTGACCCTGGCAACCTCGACCGGCACCTGGTAGCCGGCACCGCCGGACCCGGCCACAGTCCAGGGAGGGTGGCAGAAGGGTGTCGATGCAGGTGTTATGCGCTTTTCAGCGGGCGGTCGCCGTGGCCGTCACGAGTGGCACGCCTGAGTTCCGCTCGACTGTGAGTAACGACGGGAAGGACCGGGTGCGTCGGTGCCGTAGCGGGCATCGCGAGTTCCGCGCTGCGGTCCGGGTCAGTTGCGATGGCCGTCTTCGCGACATCGAGGAGACGGGGGTTCAGTCGGTTTACCCGCCCGGGTTGATCGGTGGCCAGTCGGCGGGCCACCAGTCTCCCTGTGGGTCGGTGGTTTGGCCGACCTCGATGATGTAACCGTCGGGATCTCGGATGTAGCAACGGATCTCGTACTGATGCTGCTTCGGCGGCGTCAGGAACTGCGCGCCCCGGGCACTCCATTCGACGTATACGGCGTGGATGTCCGCGACCCGTACATTGAGGAAACTGCTGACCCGGTCGGGGTCGCTTGGCGTCTCAAGGGTGACAGTGGGCTTGTCGTCGGTGGGGCCTCCGCCGCCGTTGATGATGATGAAGTTGTTGGCGAGCGCGACATAGGTCGGCTCTGGGCCAAAGACCACCGTGCCCCCGAGTACCTCCGTATAGAAGCGCCGGGAGCGCTCGACGTCATCGGAGACGATGAAGTGGCACACCACCATTCGCTCTACGAACTGCGCGGATTCGGCCACTAGCACCTCCACCCGAGGGGCTCATGCCCCGCCTGCGGCGGGGTCTGAAGGCCTCAGTCAACCACGTCGGCTCGTCGAGAAGGTCGGGAAATCGGGGACGGCTCACTTAGACGGCGGTTGTGACGGTCACGTGGCGTTCAAGATCGGCCGCTCAGCCGAGGAGCTCGCTCTCGTACGGAACATTCTCCGTGACTCCTCGTCGGGGACGGCGTAGAAGTGCAGCTCCCACATCGAGGCTTCCTTCTTCGGACGGGCATGGTCGGCGACCAAGGCGCGGGCCTCGGCCCTGAAGGCGGCCTGCTCCTCTGGCTCGACGACCAGGTGGCTCACGGCTTCTCTTTGACGGTTTTTTTGACGGTCGCAAGGGCGTTCTGCCTGAATCGCGCTGCGGTGTCGGTATGACTGGCGAGAGCCTGCAGCTCGCTGCCGGCGCGGATGGCGGCGCGTGCTCCCCATACATCGAAGGCGCGGTGGACGGACCGTTTGTTTATCTGCTGAAGATCGCTGGGCACCCCGGCGATACGCACGGCGATGGCGAGGACCTCGTCCTGCAGACTGTCGCTCGGGAATGAGCGGTTGGCGAAGCCGATGCGTGCGGCCTCTTCGCCGGTGATGGCGTCACCGGTGAGCATGAGCTCCATGGCCCGGCGAAGGCCGAGCAGGACCGTGTGGTATTGCCAGTCCGGTGGGCTGGCCACCCGCACGACCGGGTAGCTGATCGTGGCTTCGTCGGCAACGTAGACGAGGTCGCACGCAGACGCCAGCTCAGTGGCCCCGGCGATGGCGTAGCCGTGGATCTGAGCGATCACCGGCTTGGCCAGGTCCCAGACGCTGAACCACGTGTCGTTGGCCTGGCGAGCCCATTGGCCGTCGCCGGGGGCCGAGTAGAACGGCGAGCCTTCCATCAGGTTCGACCCGAGGTCGTAGCCCGAGGAGAAGCAGGGTCCGGCGCCCCGGACGATCGTGACCCGCACGTCGGGGTCGTGGTCATGGGCGCGCAGCGTGTCGAGCAGGGCGACGCGCAGCGGCGTGGAGATGGCGTTTCGCTTCTCAGGCCGGTTGAGCGTGACCCGCCGGACGTGCTCGGCCGGGGTGTCGACCAGGATCAGGCCGCTCATCCCACCTGCTCCCGGGTGCCGGCCAGGTCGGCCATGAGATTCAGTGCCTCGGGTTGGTCGGCGGAGACGATTATACCCGTGACCCCCGGCGGTGCGATGCCCGCCTCCCACCGACGCCGGATTCGGCTAACCGGTCCGACCAGAGCGGTCTGCTCGAGGTACTCATCGGGCACGGCGGCCTCGGCGTCTGCCTTCCGCCCGGCGCGCCACAGCTCACCGATGCGGTCGGCCGCCTCGGGGAAGCCCCGCCGGGCCATGGCATCGCGGTGGTAGTTGTGGCTCTCGCTGCCCATGCCGCCCACATACATGGCGGTCAGTGGCCGCATGGCATCGAGGACGGACTTCACGTCGTCGGTGATCGTGACGGTGGCGCCACTGAACACTTCGAAGTCCGCCTTTGAGCGAAGCGACTGGGGAACTCCCTCTCGGCCCACTCCCATCGGTAAGAAGCCATCACAGATCTCGCCAGCCAGGGCCGTGTTCTTGGGTCCACCAGCGGCGAGCCAGATCGGGATCGGCGCCACCGGGTGCATGATCGACTTCAGAGCCTTGCCCTGCCCGAGCGCGCCCGGCCCGGTGTAGGGGAGCTGGATCTCGGGTCCGTCGTGGGCCACCGGCTCCTTACGTTGGAGCACTTTGCGCAGGATGGTCACGTAGTCCCGCAGGCGTTGGTGGGGCTTGCCCCACGGCTGGCCATACCAGCCCTCCACGATCTGCGGTCCGGACACCCCGATACCAACGATCAACCGGTTGCCGCCGGCGAGGGCATCGATGGTCATGGCCTGCATGGCGAGGGTGGCGGGTGGCCGGGCGGCCATCTGCACCACCGCCGTGCCGAGTTTGATTCGGTCAGTCAACGCGGCGAGGTAGGCCAGCGGGGATAGGGCATCGGAGCCGTAGGCCTCGGCGGTCCACACCGAGTGGTAGCCGAGGGACTCCGCGTGTCGGACGGTCTCGACGGGCACCTGCAGCTGGGCGGCTCGATACATATTCAAACGAAGAGCGAGCTTGACGGTCATGGACATATTATTATCAAAGTTAACGAAGCGAGGAAGGCCAGCCCTGACCACAAACCAAGATCCGACGTTGCAGCGAATAGAGCTGGCGCTGTTGCGGATCATGCGGTCCACGACGACGAGACGAGCGCACCGCCGCTGGACCCGGGAGGCCGGTCTCGACATCGCCCACGTCCAGTCTCGGATACTGAACGAGGTATGCGCCCACGGGCCGTTGCGATCCGCCGACGTGGCTCGGGCCCTCGACGTCGAGCCCCCCCTCGTCAGCCGGGAGGTCAAACGGCTCGAAGAGCACGGCCTGATCTCGCGTGCCGCCGACGGCGACGACCGACGGGCCCACCTCGTGCAAGCCACCGCCGCCGGCCGGCGAACGCACGCCAAGTACCGGGCGACACTCGACAAGAACATCGACGCCGCAGTGCGGAAATGGACCCGACGCGACCTCGAGCAGCTCGCGGTGCTTCTAGAACGCTTCGCCACAGACGTCACTATGTCGACCGCTGAACAACCAGGGGGAAAGACGTGTTAGACGACCTGCACGGGTGGGGTCCGGCGCTGGAGGAGATCGAGCACCGGAAGCAACAGACCTAGTGGATGGGCGGCTCAGCTCGGCTCGTCCGCCAGCGCGAGCGCGGCCGGAGCAACGCCCGGGAGGCCTGCGGTGCAGACCTCGGGGGTCGTACACAACGTCGGCAGCGACGACGACGCCGCCATCGTCCTCGCCCGTCGCTATCTGAGCCACTTCCCCTGAACGCTTGGGAGCACCACTACCAAGCCCGCGCCAGGGCCTCCGCCCCGCAGGTCCGCGCGCTCTGGGACAATCGGTGACGTGGAGAGCACCCGAGTGGACCGCTGGTTATGGTCGGTGCGCGTGTTTAAGACCCGCGGCGCGGCTAGCGAGGCCTGCCGCTCCGGCCATGTTGCAGTGGGCCGGACCGTCGCCAAGGCGTCTACGCACGTGCGCGTCGGCGACGTCATCACCATTCGGGCTGATGGCCGTGACCGGGTGCTTCAGGTCGCCCGCGTGATCACCACCAGGGTGGGCGCCCCAATCGCGGCAGAGTGTCTCATCGACCACAGCCCTCCTCCACCCAAGGATGCGGAAACGCCGGGAATCGTCCGGGACCGAGCCGCGGGCCGGCCGACCAAGAGAGACCGTCGGCTTATCGACCGCCTTCGACAGCGCTGATCAATCGCTGCCGTCCTTCGGATAACACACGATGACCGGGAGCAGGGGTTGCTATGTGGGCGGGCTCTCGTCCGACACCTGGCTTGCCCGACGGTCGGCCGAGAGTAGGCAAAGTGCTGATTCCGGCCGAGTGCGCCTGAGGTCATTCGCCCAGAAATGCCGCGGCGAAGTCGTCGAGCTCGCTCGGGATGTCCGGGCCCATGGGCGCGTAGGCCACTTCGGTGATCCCTTGCGAGGCGGCGAGTTCTCGATGCTCACGTATTGCGGCCGCCGAGCCCGTCCAACCAATTGTGAGAATGTCGGCGCCAGCTGCCTCGACGAGCGGACGATCAAGTTCAGTGACTTCGCAGAGATGGCCAGCGTGAGCGAAGTGACGCCTGTCTGCTGGCCACTTGCGTTCCAGCGCACCGGCGCTGGTCATCACTCGACGCCATCGCGACAACAAAGGCCGACTGGTCAGTGAAGGAATCCACGTGCACCCAGCGGACCGTTTCGAGATCACAGCAACCCTTTAGTCGGATCTCATGCCGCCACAGACGCTCATCGCGCCGCAACCAGTCGGCGTCTGACCATGAAAGGAACCACGGTGAACGTAGCCGTCATCACCGGCGCAAGCAGCGGTATGGGCCGCACCTGCGTCGAGCAGGTCAGGTCTATCGCCGACATCGTCGTCGCCGTCGATCTCCGCCAACCGGCGATCGACGGCACCGTCAGCCTGGCCTGCGATGTTGCCGATCGCGACGCCGTAAGCGCGGTCACCGACCGCGTCCGCAACATCGGCACATTCCGCGCCCTCATCCACGCCGCAGGCATCTCGCCGACCATGGGCGACGCTCGCCGCGTCTTCGAAGTCGACCTGCTCGGAACGCAGCACATCCTCGATGCGTTCGAAGATCTGGTCGTCGAAGGATCCGCGGCCGTGTGCTTCTCGTCGTCCGCGGCCTACACCTTGGCGCCGTTCGTGACGCCCGAGATCGAGTCTCTGCTCCTCGATCCGCTCGCCCTCGACTTCCTCGAGCGCGCCATCGAAGCCAGCGCCGACGACAGCCGCTTCGCCTATGCGATCGCCAAGGTCGGCGTGATTCGCGCCGCGGCACGGGCGGCCGTCCGGTGGGGCGGCCACGGCGGCCGGGTGACTTCTCTCGCGCCCGGTCTCATCGACACCCCGATGGGCCGCCTGGAACTCCAGCACCAACCGGAGATGGCGGCCATGCTCGAGCAAACCCCACTCGGCCGCCTCGGCCGGCCGGAGGAGGTGGCAGCGGTGGCCGCTTTCCTCGTTTCCGACGCTGCGTCGTTTGTCAGCGGCATCGACGTATTGGTCGACGGTGGCCAAGTCGAAGGGTCGAAGCTGGCGGGCGGATGACACGCGCCGAGAACTGGCAGCTGTCTCACTGCTCGATGACCGCGCCGCGTTGACCCGATCCCTACTCGGCAGCGCCGAAGACCAGCCAGGCGACGGAACCGGGCAGTTTCCACCTCCGGCGGGTGCCCATATAGCCCAGGTTGGAAACCGAATGATGCGAATGCGCGCCCGCGGAAACGGAGGCCTGGGACCCATCGCACCACCTCAACCGTTCGCCCCCGAATAGACCCGTACCGTCAAGCCCACGACCCGAGCCGCTCCAGATGCGGATCTTCATGGTAGTGGCCTTTTAGAGGGGGAGGGGATGGCTGAGGATGCCGGCGCCGGGGAGGCGACCGGCGAGGGTGCGGATGAAGTCGATGGCGTCGACCTCTACTCGTTCGCCCTTGACGCCTTGGGCGAACTTTCCTCCGGCTGGGCCTTCGAGCATGAGATCGAAGGGCTGGCCGTGCAGGTCGGCCCATTCGGCGACGATGTCGGCAACGAGCCGGCCGTCATGATCGGCGGTTAGGTCTATCGGTCGCCCGGTTGCGCAGCAGATGTCGATGCGGTGGCACCAAATGTCACGGGTGAAGCCAACGTCCAGGAGGTATTTGAGCGGTTTCCAGCCAAGCGGGGCCCCGAAGGGAATCGGCAGGTGACGGATAGGGGGTGGGGTGCCCCATCGACCCTTCACCGCTTTGGGACCGACGGCACCGAGCTGGTTGACCAGTTCGGTGTTGGATAGATGATCTCGTTCGCGTATCTGCAGTTCGTTCATGCCGTCGACCCAGTGGTGGGAGTCGATTTGCTTGTTGAGCGGGACGCCTATGCGCAACTGGTGGGCGAACTCGCGTACCGAGGCCTGAGCATCGGCCGATCCGAGCACGTGGAGGGCCATCTTGCGGACATCCCAGGCCGTGCAATCTGTCGGCTTCGCCCAGTCCTCGGAGGATAGTGAGGCGGTCAGCTCGGCGAAGCGTCTGAACTCTTCGTCGGCCAGATGGCGGGCTTCGGGGCGGTTGATGCGGTCGGGTTTCATTGCT
>Ga0302314_10010470_pt1 | contig 16220 bp, 17 predicted proteins | sample III_Palsa_N2_3_FD_200533 | JGI IMG/M metagenome (GOLD analysis project Ga0302314, IMG submission 200533) | Peat permafrost microbial communities from Stordalen Mire near Abisko, Sweden - III_Palsa_N2_3 | ecosystem: Environmental > Terrestrial > Soil > Palsa > Peat permafrost | place: Sweden... | reverse complement strand
GGCCAGTGCGAAGGCGAGGCCTTCTTCACTGCCGCCGGTGCCGGCCAGTTTGCCGTGCGGTCCACCGGGGGGTGTCGGTCCCGGGGTCGGACCGTTCGGCGGGCCGCTTGGCGGGCCGCTTGGCGGGCCAGTCGGCGGAACCGCCGGAGGCGTCGTCGACGGTCCGGTCGGCGGGCTGTTCGGCGGCGGCGGCGCGGTCGGGGGACCGGTCGTCGGCGGAGGCGGAGGCGGGAAAACCGGCGTGGTCGGCGGAGCCGTCGGAGGTGCCGTCGTGGGAGGCGGCGGAGGCGGCGGGAACACCGGCGTCGTCGGCGGCGCGGTCGGGGGTGCCGTCGGCGGAGCCGTGGTTGGCGGCGGCGGAGGCGGCGGGAAGACCGGAGTCGTCGGCGGAGCCGTCGGAGGCGCCGTCGTGGGAGGCGGCGGAGGCGGCGGGAACACCGGCGTCGTCGGAGGCGCGGTCGGAGGCGCAGTCGGCGGAGCCGTCGTGGGCGGCGGAGGCGGCGGCGGATAGACCGGCGTCGTCGGCGGCGCAGTCGGAGGGCCCGTCGGCGGAGCCGTGGTCGGCGGCGGCGGGGGCGGCGGGTAGATGGGCGTGGTCGGCGGAGCCGTCGGAGGCGCCGTGGTCGGCGGCGGAGGCGGCGGATACACCGGCGTGGTGGGAGGCGCCGTCGGAACACAGGTCGGCGGCGGAGGCGGTGGGGAGACCGGCGGCGGCACACAGATCGGCGGACCTGGCGGGGGGCCGGGGGGCGGCGGACTCACCGGAGGCGGCGGGTAGACCGGACTCGTGGGAGGCGCCGTGGGCGGGCTCGTCGGAGGCGGCGGGTACACCGGGCTCGTCGGAGGCGCCGTAGTCGGCCCGCAGTAGCAAGGAGCACCAGACGGTGTCGGGCTCGTCGGCGCGGTGGCCGGCGAGGTGCTTGGACCCGAGGTGGGTCCGTTGCCCGGCACCGTTGACGGCCCCGGGCTTGGCGCCGTCTCAGTCGGCGTGGGGACGGGGCCGGTGGGCGGCCCGCTGTGCGGCGGGGTCACCGGCACGCAGATGGGCGGCGGGGGCGGGCAGGGCGCCGGGACCACCGGCGGCTGGGAGCCGCAGGAGCCGCCGCCGAGGTCGTTCTCGACCGCGCCGGGGGCCACGTCGGTGCCGCAGACCAGGACCGGGACGCCGCCGGGGACGCCGACGCCGCTGCCGGAGCCGATGCCGCCCGAGTTGGTGGTCGTGATGACGGCGGTCGACGTGGTGCCGGCCGAGCAGATCGCGCCCGCGTCGGTGTCCTTGACCGCCACGCCCTCGACCGCGTTGCCGCAGGCCAGGACCGGGACGTCGATCGGCGCGGAGGCGGTGTCGCCGGAGCCGATGCCGGCCGAGTTGGAGGTGACGCTGACCGAGTGGGAGCCGCCGGTGTCGGGGGCTGCGGCGTCCGAGCCGGGCAGTTCGCCGCACAGGGCCGGGGTGCTCGGCTCGTTGTCCGTGAGCGCGCCGGCCACCGCGGTGTTGCCGCAGATCTCGACCGGGGTGTTGACCGGGGCCTGGACCGTGTCGCCGGCGACGATGCCGCCGGAGTGGATCGACGCGCCGGCCGCGTAGGAGCCGCTGGTGTCCAGCAGGCAGCTGTTGCCGGCGCCTGTGTCGTCCTTGAGCTCGACCACGCCGGCGTGGTTGTCACAAGCCAGGACCGGCACGTTGACCGGGGCCTGGGCGATGATGCCGGAGCCGATGCCGCCCGAGTGCAGGGACACGGCGGTGGCCGAGGAGCCCGGGTTGAGCCCGCCCGGTCCGGGGGTGCCGGTGGAGGCCGGGGAGCAGTCCGCGCCGGAGACGCCGTCCTTGATCCCGCCCGCCGTCGCGGTGGTGCCGCACAGGTCCACGGGCACGTTGACCGGGGCCTGGATGATGTTCCCGGAGGCGATGCCGCCGGAGTCCTTGCTGATCGCGGTCGCGGTGGAGCCGCCGCTGGTGCCGGGGACCGGGACGGTGTCGCAGTCGGTCGGCTTGACGGTGTCCGTGATCGCGACCGCGGAGGCGGTCGTGCCGCAGGCCAGGATCGGCGCGTCGATCGGCACCTGGACGGTGTTGCCGGAGGCGATCCCGCTGGTGTGGTCGGTGACCACAGTGGCCGAGGCGCCGGTCGGCGAGGTGCACACGCCGCTGCCGACGACGTCCTTGACCGCCGCGGCGAGCACGGTGGTACCGCAGAGGTTCACCCCGAGGTCGATCGGGATCTGGACGGTGTTGCCGGCCAGGATGCCGCCGTCCTTGCTGACGTCCGCCGTCGCGACGGCGCCGCCGCCCGGGTTCGCGGCGGAGCGCGGCACGGGCAGGTTGCTGAGGTTGGGCTTGAGCGGTTCTGCCTTACGGACGCTGAGGGGTGCTGAAAGAGCGTTGGGGCTTGCCGCGTGGCTGTCGGCAACTCCACTGGTCTGCGCTGGTCCAGTGGAGTTACCGAAGCCGCCTACGGCCGCTTCGGCCAGGGGCGAGTAGCCCGGCCCGCTCAGTAGCAGTCCACCTGTCGCGACTGTGAAGGCCAGGCTGCGCTTGGCCATGTCGTACATGGAAGACCTCTTCTGATCAGTCGAGGAGCGGGCAGGCGCCCGCTTACCCCCGCAACGGCGCCCAACTGATCAAGGTCACGCGAGTAGGGCCGACAAGGTGAATACTGATAGGAGTAGTCAGCCCATTTGTGTATTAATGCTGTTATTATCGGGCCGCCGAGGCCTCCCAGTCGGCCTCCCAGTCGGCCCGGCAGTGCTCTAGGGCAGAAGGTCCAGGGTGCTTCCGTCGCACAGGCCGCCGATGTTCTGGCCGTTGACGCAGGTGCCCGGGGCCGGGCCGAGGTTGAGCTGGTCCACGTGGACGACGTCGGTGGCCAGCCGGAACCAGACGTCGGTCTGGTTGTTGGGCAGGTCGAGGATCAGGACGTCGTCGTAGTCGGCGCCCGGGGCGATCGGGCCGAGGTGCTTGACCACGTCGAGATACGGCGAGCAGTGCAGCCAGACCATATCGCCCCGGGGGCACTCGAACGCCGTCGTCTTGAGCACCACGCCGGTCGCCGTGGCGGTGGCGGACTGGTCGTTGGTCAGCTTCACCTGGTACATGGTCTCGCTGGCGCCGAGGTCGTCGGGCTCGAACACCGGTCCGGTAAGCGTGGCGCGCAGGTTCACCTGGGGGATCACGGTGTCGGCGCGGGCCGCGGGGACGGCGAGAAGGGCGAGCCCGGTGACGGCGGCAGCGCCGGCGGCGGCAAGAGCAAGACGCATGGAGGTCGGCCTTTCTGACGGCATATCTGATGGCGTGTCGGTGGCGTGTCTGACGATGTGTCTGACGGCATGTCAACTGCACTGATTGGTTTACAGTGCATGACATTGGCCTGCTGCGGCGAATCAACTGGGCCAAACGCATGAATCAAGGTATTCATAGGCTGGCCGGTGGAGAAGGGCCTGATCATGAAGAACCGTTCCCTGCTGCTCAGTCTCGCGCTGGCCGCCCCGCTGCTGACCCTCGGCGCGCCGGCCGCGCTGGCTGCCTCCCCCGCGAGCCAGGCCGCCGCGCTCCACGCCGCTATGCCCCATGCCCCCGCGGCGCGCGAGGCGCCGCTGCCCAATCCCCTGCCGGCGCCGATCGAGATCGTCGACAACGGCCCGGCGGCCAACCGGATCGACCTGATGTTCGCCGGCGACGGCTACACCCAAGCGGACCTGCCCAAGTACCGGCAGGCGGTGAACGACCAATGGGCCGCGATGACCAACCTGGAGCCGTACAAGAGCTATGCCAAGTACTTCAACGTCTGGCGGATCGACCTGGTCTCCCCCGACTCCGGGGTCACCGGGGACCCGACCAAGGACGTGGTCAAGCAGACGCCGCTGAACATGCACTTCTTCTGCCACGGGATCGACCGGCTGCTGTGCGTGGACGACGCCAAGAGCCAGGCGCTGGCCAAGATGGTGCCCAACGCGGACGTGATCTTCGCCATCGCCAACTCGGCCACCTACGGCGGGGCCGGCGGCCCGGTCATCACCGTGGCCGGCGGCAACAGCCTGGCCAGCCAGGTCACCCCGCACGAGGCCGCGCACACCCTGGCCAAGCTGGGCGACGAGTACGGCGGCTTCGGCACCGCGAGCGACGTCACCGAGCCGGAACTGCCCAACGTCACCGTCCTCACCGCCGACCAGATGGCCCAGCAGAAGACCAAGTGGTGGCGCTGGCTCGGGGTGACCGCGCCGGACGGCTCCAAGATCGGCTCGTACCCCGGCGCCAACTACTTCGACGCCGGGTACAACCGTCCCTCGCTCGACTCGGACATGCGCACGCTGGGCCAGCCGTTCAACCAGCCCTCGGTGGAGGCGCTGATCAAGAGCTTCTACAAGTACGTCAAGCCGATCGACTCGCAGACCCCGGCTGCCAGCACGTACCTCGACGGGAACTCAAAGGTCTCGATCACCACTCCGGCGCTGACCGGTACGGACTTCCAGATCTACTGGGGCATCGACGGCACGGCCATCGCCCAGGGCTACGGCCAGCGCACGCTTGACCTGTCCAAGGTGAAGCTGCCGAAGGGGAAGTGGGTCGGCCTGACCGTCACCGTCCGGGACAACACCGCGGCGGTCCGGGACGAGGACTTCCGCAACGCGTCGATGACCCAGACCGTCTCTTGGTGGATCAAGCCGCAGTAGCGCCGGCAGTAGCAGTAGCTCAGCCGTTGTCCGCCCGGGCGGCCTTGCGGGCCAGCACGACCGCGGCCTTCTCCTCGAAACGGGCCGCCGCGCTGTCGAGCGCGGACATGATCTGGGCGAGCTCCTCGCGGGCCGCCTCGCCGGCCGGGCCGAAGCCGCCGCGCTCGAAGGCCTTGACGTTGCGCAGCACCGGGACGAGCACTTCGTCCCGGTGGATGCGCAGGTTGTAGATGCCGGCCAGGGCGATCTGGACCGACTTGCGGGTGTAGTTCTCCACCGAGGCGCCGGGCATCTGGAAGTTCTTGACCACGTCCAGGATCGCGACCATGGTCTGGTCCGGGGCGATGTCCAGCGCGGCGTTGAGCAGGTTGCGGTAGAAGATCATGTGCAGGTTCTCGTCCGTGGCGATCTTCTGCAGCAGGGCGTCGCAGAGCGGCTCGCCCGAGTAGCTGCCGGTGTTGCGGTGCGAGATCCGGGTGGCCAACTCCTGGAACGAGACGTAGGCGATCGAGTTGACCGCGCCGTCGGCGTTCGGCGAGTGGTAGCCGGCCGACATGTGCACCATCCGGGCCCGCTCCAGGGCGATCGGGTCCACCGCGCGGGTCGTCAGCAGGTAGTCGCGGATCGCCGCGCCGTGCCGGCCCTCCTCGGCCGTCCAGCGGTGCACCCACGAGCCCCAGGCGCCGTCCCGGCCGAACAGCACGGCGATCTCGTGGTGGTAGCTGGGCAGGTTGTCCTCGGTGAGCAGGTTGAGGATCATCGAGGTCCGGGCGGTCTCGTCCAGCTTGGACTGGCCGACCTCCCAGGCGGTGCCGCCGAGCGGGCCGTCGAAGTTCTCCCCGTCGCTCCACGGCACGTAGGAGTGCGGGAACCACTCCTTGGCCGTCGCCAGATGCCGATTGAGGTTCGCCTCGACCACCGGCTCGAGCTCGTAGAGCAGGGCGGCCGGGCTCAGGTCGCCGGACTGCGCGCAGGCGCTCCCGGCGGGGGTCCGGGCGGCGGAATCAAGGGTGACGCTCACGATGGGCTCCTGATCGGGAGGGGCCGGCTGATGGTTTACCTCGCGCTCCTAGTATCTCGCAAGACCTACGGAAGCGTAAGTTACGCAACCGTAGCCCATGTCGATGACAGTTTCCAACACCGAAGGCAACAGGAAGGCCACAGAAAATTCGCCGGATTCGCTTTTGTTGCCGCCGTTGACAAATTAAATCCGCTCCGCCAGACTCGGATCCGAGGGTGGGACCTGGCACTGTGAGGAATCTTTAACCGGCTCTTTCAGTATCGCAAGACCGGTTGAGCCAGGGACCAGATCGCCGTCCGCTCGGCCCCTGAGTCCGAGCGGCGGTAGCAAACAGACATCGCCGCACCGCCGCACCGGTGCGGCGATGGTGCTTTTCCAGGCCCGGTGTCAATCCTGAAATCAGACTGGAACAGTGCGAACGCTTCCGGGCCCGGAACCTAGGCCCTACGATTCGGCCATGGCAACCAAGACCAAGACGGTCAAATCCCGGCCGGGCGGATCGAAGGCCAACGCGGCCAAGCGTCAGCAGAAGGCGAAGGCCGGCCCGAAGGCGAAGGCGCCGGCGAAACCCGAGCCGTTCGAGGCCTACGACGACGGCAAGCCCTACAACTTCCTCAAGCACGCCGTGCTGCCCTCGGCCGCCTGCGGGATCCTGCTCGCCGTCGTGGCGATGGAGGAGGGCGCGGACCTGCCCATCGCGGCCCTCGTCGGGGTCTGCCTGGCCGCCGTCATCACCGGGATGATCAAGCTGAAGAATTCTCTTTACGGCCGCTGAAAGGTCATCCGCGGCTTAGGATGAGTTGGTTGCCGCGCCAGCCGCCGCGGCCGGCCAGACCACACCGCAGGGACGATCCCGCTTCATGGACGCCATTGTCATCGCCACGACGTTCGCCGTGGTCTTCCTCGCGGAACTGCCGGACAAGACGGCCCTGGCGAGCCTGGTGCTGGCCACGAAGTACCCGGCCAAGCTGGTCTTCCTCGGCGCCGCGGCCGGCTTCGCGGTGCAGGTCCTGCTGGCCCTGGTGGCCGGCTCGCTGCTGACCCTGCTGCCGCACAGAGTCCTGCAGTCCGTGGTTGCGGCCCTGTTCCTGCTAGGCGCGGTGCTGCTGTTCCGGCACGAGGACGAGCCCCTGGACGAGGCGATGTCCGCCCCGGAGGACGACAAGAGTTCGTTGAAGGTGTTCCTGACCAGTTTCACGGTCATCACCATCGCGGAGTTCGGCGACCTGACCCAGATCGCCACCGCCAACCTCGCCGCGCACTACAAGGACCCGCTGCTGGTCGGCATCGGCTCGTTCACCGCCCTGTGCTGCGTCGCCGGCCTGGCTGTCCTCGGCGGCCAGGGCCTGCTCAAGGTCGTTCCACTGAAGCTGATCACCCGGACGGCCGCACTGATCATGGCCGTGCTGGCGATTTTCTCGTTGGTTGAGGCCATTCGGGGGTAGGGCGCGCTCAGCCCAGGCTGTTGAGCAGTCCGGCCGGGATGGTCTTGTCCGCGTTGACGGCCGCGAACACCTGCCCGGCAGCCGTGGCGTTCCAGAGCACCGTGGAGCCGACACCGGGGACGTTGTAGCCCTGGTCGGAGATGGGTACGGTCCCCACAGTGCCCTTGCCGTCGGCGATCGGGCGACTGTGCCAGGCCAGCCCGCCCAGTTCCAGCAGTCCCGTGCTGCTGTCCACAGCGATCGAGGCGAAGGCCGCGCTCAGGGTCGGGTAGAAGGCGAAGGGGTTGGCCAGGATCCCCGGCCGCATGGTCGACTTCACCAGCGCGGCCACGAAGTCCTGCTGGTTGGCCATCCGGCTGATGTCCGAATCGGGCAGCGAGTAGCGCGAACGGATGAGGGCCAGCGCCTGCAGGCCGTTCAGGTTCTGGCACCCGGCGGGCAGGTCGGCACCCGAGTAATCGTCGTGGACGGGGGCAGGCAGGCACATCTTGACCCCGTCCACCGCGTTGACCACGTCGACGACACCGAGGAAGCCGACTTCGAGGTAGTGGTCGATCCGGACACCGGTCGCCGATTCAACCGTTTGGACCAACAGCTGCGCACCGCCGTCGTTGTAGGCGGAATTGATCTTGTCTTGGGACGCGGCGTGGGCGTTCCCGGACGGGTCGGTGTAAGCGGGGATGGTCACGTAGGAGTCGCGCGGGATCGAGATCAGGTCGGGTCCGGAATCGCCATAGTGCAACAGCATGATGGTGTCCGAGCGCTGCCCCGAGTCGGAACCGGCGTGATACTCCTCCTGCTGGGCCGGGGTCAAGGTGGAGCGGCTGTCCGAGCCGACGATCAGCCAGTTGGTGCCGCCGCCCTGGGCCGGTTGGCCGGTGTAGCCGGGCAGTGCACCGACCTTGGTGATCTTGCCCGAGGCCCAGAAGTACGTGCCGAGCGAGCCTACGAGGAGGATAAGGACCAGGCCAAGTGCGGTGAAGCCGACGATCCGGCGCCAGCGGCGGCGCTTGCGCGGCCTGGGCGGCTTGGATGCGGTGGAGAGGGCGAAGGGCGCAGGCGGTTCAGGTGGCGTAGGCGGCGGCGTGGGCGTAGGCAGCGTGGGCCGACTGAATGCCATGAAATTGTCGACCGGGACGCCATAACGACGCGGGCCATCCGAAGCGCTGGGGCCCCGCCGGGCACCTGAATCGCCCGGGACGCCCTGGCCGGCAGTCGGCCCGCTACCGTAGAAACGATCTGATCCGTCGGAGCTCACCCGGCAAACTTACGCTCCGCCAGCTCCCGATAACGCTCCGACAGGCCCTGGTAGTCGACTGACTAGACCAGTCGCCGCACGCCGTTCCAGTCCGGCGGCGCCGCGTCCGGGCCGGCCAGCAGTACCGCGGCGGTCTTCAAGTCCAGCGCGGCCGCCAGCTCGTCCTCGGCCAGGCCTTGCTCCGCTGAGTCTGCTGAATGCGCAGAATCCACCACTCCGCGGACCACGGCTGCTGCTTCGAGCGCCCCCGCCCCGGACGCGACCGCCATCGCGATCGCGACCTGAAGCGCGGAAAGTTTCAGCGAGGGCAGATCGACCGGGATCGCGACATAGGTGCGCCCGGTGGTGTCGCGCACCGCCGCTCCCTCCCTCGCGTCGTTGCGCGCCCTGGCGCCGCGCGCGAGGGTCAGGATCTTGGCGTCCTCGGGGTCCAGCTCGGTCATCGTCGGGTCCATTCCGCATCGGGGTCGTCGGGGTCGGTTGGATCGGGCTCGCCGGTTTCGGACCCGGACTCGGACCCCTCGTCCTGCTCCGGCTCGTCGCCGGTCAGCCGGACCAGCACGGTGCCGACCCGGCGGCGGCGGCCCTCGGTGGACTCGGCGATCAGGGTCAGCCCGTCCTGGCGGATGCTCGACCCGGGCAGCGGGACCTTGCCCAGGCGCTTGGCCAGCAGGCCGCTGACCGTCTCGACGTCCTCGTCCTCAAGGTCCCGGTCGAACAGCTCGCCGAGCTCGTCCAGGCCCAGCCGTGCCGAGACCCGGGCCCCGGTGGCCAGGTCGCCCTGCTCGCCGAGCCACTCCACCTCGGGCCGGCCCTGGTCGTACTCGTCGGTGATCTCGCCGACGATCTCCTCCAGGATGTCCTCGATCGTGACCAGGCCGGCCGTGCCGCCGTACTCGTCGATCACCACGGCCAGGTGGATGCGCTGCGCCTGCATGTCGCGCAGCAGGTCGTCGGCGTGCTTGGAGTCGGGCACGAAGATGGCCGGGCGCATCACGGCGCCCACGGTCTCGATCGCCGAGGAGCCGGCGCCGCCCTGCCCGTCCGGGCTCTCCTGGGTCCGCCGGACCAGGTCCTTGAGGTAGGCGATGCCGACGATGTCGTCGGCGTTCTCACCGACCACCGGGATCCGGGAGAAGCCGCTGCGCAGGGCCAGGGAGAGGGCCTGGCGGACGGTCTTGGTCCGCTCGATGAAGATCATGTCGGTGCGCGGCACCATGACCTCCTTGACCAGGGTGTCGCCGAGCTCGAAGACCGAGTGCACCATCCGGCGCTCGGCGTCCTCGATCTCACTGTGCTGCTCGGCGATGTCCAGCAGCGCGCGCACCTCGGCCTCGGTCGCGAACGGGCCGTCCCGGAAGCCCTTGCCCGGGGTCAGCGCGTTGCCCAGGAGGATCGAGCCCTTGACGATCGGCCGCAGGATCCAGCCGAGGGAGAAGAGCAGCGGCGCGGCCTTCGTGGCGAAGCGCTGAGCGTGCTGCCGGCCGAGCGTGCGGGCGGAGACGCCGACGGCCACGTAGGAGACCGCCGCCATCACCACCACGACGCCGGCCCCGACGTACCAGGTGCGGCCCCACCAGGTGACCGCGAGCATGGCGGCCAGGACCGCGGCGCTCACCTCGCCGAACACCTGGAGCAGGAGCACCAGGTTGACGTAGCCCGCGGTGTCGTCGGTCAGCCGCAGCAGCCGGGCCGAACCGGCCGAGCCGTCCTCGGCCAGCTCCTCCGCGTGGGCCGGGGTGATCCGGGCCAGCGCGCTGCCCACGGCGGCCGCCAGCCAGGCCAGCACCACGGCCAGGGCGCCGCCGAGCACCAGCCAGAGCTCGCTCGTGTTGTCCACGACGGCTACTTCTCGGTGGGCAGCGTCTGCCGGTCGGCCGAGCCGCCGGACTGCTGCCGGCGCCAGGCTGCGAGCAACTCGGTCTGCAGCGCGAACATCTCAGCCTTCTCCTCGGCGTCGCCGTGGTCGTAGCCGAGCAGGTGCAGGATGCCGTGAGTGGTCAGCAGGTGCAGTTCGTCAGTGGTGCTGTGCCCGGCCGCCGCGCCCTGCTTCTCGGCGACCTCGGGGCACAGCACGATATCGCCCAGGAGTCCGGGCTGCGGCTCGTTGTCGTCCTCGGCCCGGGACGGGCGCAGCTCGTCCATCGGGAAGGACAACACGTCCGTCGGGCCCGGCTCCTCCATCCACTGGATGTGCAGCTGCTCCATCGCGGCGACGTCGACCAGCAGGATGGACAGTTCGGCCAGCGGATGGATGCCCATCTCGTCCAGGACGAACCTCGCCAGCGCCACGATGGTCGGCTCTTCGACCTGGGCGCCGGACTCGTTGTTGATATCGATCGACATACCCGCAATCATCCCACCTATCGCGAGTTTCCCCGCCCGCGCGAGTTGAACTTGCCGTTGAGCGTCTGCTGGGTCTGCCGGGCCGCGTCGAAGCGGCCGTAAGCCTCCACGATCTCCCCGACCAGCCGGTGCCGGACCACGTCGGCACTGGTCAGGTAGGAGAAGTGGATATCGTCGATGCCTTCCAGGATCTGCTGGACCACGCGCAGCCCCGACTCGGTGCCGCCGGGCAGGTCGACCTGGGTGACGTCGCCGGTCACCACGATCCGGGAGCCGAAGCCGAGCCGGGTCAGGAACATCTTCATCTGCTCGGCCGAGGTGTTCTGGGCCTCGTCCAGGATGATGAAAGCTTCATTCAGGGTTCTACCACGCATGTAGGCCAGCGGCGCGACCTCGATCGTACCGGCCGCCATCAGCTTGGGGATGGAGTCCGGGTCGATCATGTCGTGCAGGGCGTCGTAGAGCGGGCGCAGGTACGGGTCGATCTTCTCGAACAGGGTTCCGGGCAGGAAGCCGAGCCGCTCGCCCGCCTCGACCGCCGGCCGGGTCAGGATGATCCGGCTGACCTCCTTGGCCTGGAGCGCCTGCACGGCCTTGGCCATGGCCAGGTAGGTCTTGCCGGTACCGGCCGGGCCGATGCCGAAGACGATGGTGTTGCGATCGATCGCGTCGACGTAGTGCTGCTGGTTCTCCGTCTTGGGACGGATGGTGCGGCCCCGGTTCGACAGGATGTTCTGGGTGAGCAGCTCCGAGGGCATGGTGGTCGAGCCGCCGTCCCGGACCGCGCGCAGCGCGCCGACCGCACGGATGATCGTGTCGTCGGTCAGCGGCACGCCGGTGCGAAGGACGATCAGGATCTCCTGGAAGAGCCGCTCGACGAGGTCGACTTCGGACCGGGGGCCGGAGGCGGTGATCTCGTTCCCGCGGGCGTGGAAGTCCACCTCGGGGAACTTCTTCTCGATCGCGCGGAGGATGCTGTCGCCTGAGCCCAGGACCGAGACCATCGGGTGGTCGGCCGGGATGGTGATCTTCGCCTGGGCCGGCTCCGTGTCCGGGTCGGCCGGCGGCTTGGCCGGTGCGTCGGAGTGCGCATGCGCCTGTGCCTGGCTCGCCTGGGGCACGGTCTTGCGCGCCCGGTTCGGGGTTCGCTGCTCGCTCATGGGCCGGCCTGTTGGGCCTGGGGACCACGCCTTCCGCTCGTCGGTCAGGGACCGTGACTGAAACCGGCACCAAAACTGGTGTTGATACCGAAAGTACTGCTCGAACTACTCCCATGCTATCTACGAATCAACGTAAGCCCCAGATGATTTATTGCGCCCGAAGCAGGCCGAAATGCCCGAAATGGCCGAGCTGCTCGCCGCCGAGCACGTGCAGGTGCACGTGGAACACGGTCTGACCGGCGGCCTCGCCGCTGTTGAGGACGAACCGGTACCCCGGCGGCTCGGCCCGCTCCGTCAGCCCCTCGGCGCGGGCCACCTCGGCCCCCTCGGCCAGCAGCGCGGCGGCCAGCTCCGGGTCCCCGGCGGCCAGTTCGGCGGCGTCCCGGTAGCCGTGCGTCTTGGGGATGACCAGGACGTGGGTCGCGGCTTGCGGCGCGATGTCCCGGAACGCCAGGGTCCGCTCGGTCTCCCGCACGACGGTGGCCGGGATCTCCCCGGCCACGATCCGGCAGAACAGGCAGTCCGGGTCTGTTGTGATCTTCATTTCGCTCCCGCAGGTTGTAGGGTCACCGCCGAATTCGCCCGATGCAGTGATCATCGTTCCCACTAAAGGGTCGTCTTTGTTCAGTACCAGCGATCCTAGGCCGTCTCGACGGTCTGACCCTGTGTAAGTTCAGCGCCGGGGTTCGACTCAGCTTCAGTCAATGCCTGGTACCCGGTTCCAGCTCAGGGAAAGCACCACAAAATCACATGGATCGTTTCGTAGCTCATTGTGTCGCCACCGCCGTGATCACCGCAGCCCTCGCAGCCATTCCCACCGTACTGGCCCAGCCCTCGCATGCCGCGACGACGACTGCGGCCTCGTCCTCGGTGGCGGCTTCGACGGCAGCTTCGACGGCAGCCGGCCTCACAGCCGACCTGACCGACAGCTCGGTGCGCAACACCGTGGACGCCGAGATCGAACCCTCCACCGCTTTCCTGCCCGACACCGCGGCCCCCGCCGACAGCCAGCCCAACCCCAGCACGGGCGCGGTGTGCGCCGACGCCTACCAAGTCGGGTCGACCGTATACGACCGCTGGCACGGCGAGATCATCTTCTCGGTCAAGCAGTTCTACTCGCCGAGCTGCCACGCCCGGTACAGCTACGCTTTCCCCTGGCTCCAGTTCCGCGACCAGCACGTCACCTATGACATCGGCCTGTCGGTGTTCGACGTCACCCACGACGCCCTCGACGGCTCCGTCACCTACCTCAACGGCATCGGCAGCCCCAACTACTGGTCCGCGCCGGTGACCGTGGCACCCGGTACCTGCACGGAGGCCACCATCCATCTCTTTCTGCCAGACGACGAGAGCGACACCTACACCCAGAAGGCCTGTTTCTGATCAGGCCCAACGGCCGGAATGTGCCAGCAAGAGCGCTGCGGCGGCCGTCCCCGCAGTAGAGGTGCGCAGCACGGTCGGCCCCATCCGGTAGGGCACGGCGCCCGCTTGGGCGAAGACGAGCAGCTCCTCGGGCGAGATGCCGCCCTCCGGGCCGACCACCAGCACGATGCCGGACTCGGCCGCCACCTCCGGGACCTCCACTCCGGCCAGGGGCCGCTCGGCCTCCTCGTGCAGGATCACCGGCAGAGCCGCTGCTTCGAGCAGCTTGGCGGCTTTGGTCGTGGTCACCGTGTCGGTCACCTCCGGCCACCAGGAGCGACGGGACTGCTTGGCCGCCTCCCAGGCCGTGGAACGCCACTTGGCCAGCGCCTTCGCCCCGCGGTCGCCCTTCCACTGGGTGATCGAGCGGCCGGCCGACCAGGGCACGATCACGTCGACCCCGATCTCGGTGAGGGTCTCCACGGCGGTCTCCCCGCGGTCGCCCTTGGCCAGCGCCTGGATCACCGTGACCTTGGGGGTCGGCGCGGGCAGCAGCCGCAGGTTGAGCACCTCAAGGTCGAGCGCGTAGCTGTCGGCCTCGACGATCACACACTCCGCCAGTAGCCCGGCACCGTCGGTGAGGTTGATCCGCTCCCTCGGCTGGAGCCGACGCACGAGCGCCGCATGCCGCCCCTCCGGCCCGTCGAGGCGGACCGTCGAGCCGGCGAGCTTCTCCCGGGTGACGTGGAAGACGGGTACGGACACGGTGACGTTCGTTTCTGTGACGGTGGCTTCCACGGCAGTGACTGATCAGTGATCAGTAGTCAGTCAAATCATCAATAGTCAGTCAACGATTGTTGATCGCATCCTTGATCCTCGCGAACAGACCCTGCTGCCCCGGGGCGAACATGCCGGAGGGCCGCTCCTCGTTGCGCAGCCGGGCGAGCTTGCGCATCAGTTCCTCCTGCTCCGCGTCCAGGTTCTTCGGCGTCTGCACCTCGACGTGCACGATCAGGTCGCCGCGGGAGCTGCCGCGCAGGTGCTGGATACCCCGGCCGCGCAGCGGGATGGACTGGCCGGACTGGGTGCCCGGGCGGATGTCGAGCTCGACCGCGCCGTCGAGGGTCTCCAGCGGGATCTTGGTGCCCAGGGTGGCTGCGGTCATCGGCAGGGTGACGGTGCAGTGCAGGTCGTCGCCGCGGCGCTGGAAGATCTCGTGCGGCTCCTCGACGATCTCGATGTACAGGTCGCCGGCCGGGCCCGCGCCCGGGCCCACCTCGCCCTCGCCGGTCAGCTGGATCTTGGTGCCGTTGTCCACGCCCGGCGGGATCTTCACGGTCAGGGTGCGGCGGGTGCGCACCCGTCCGTCCCCGGCGCACTCCACGCACGGGGTCGGCACGATCGTGCCGTAGCCCTGGCACTGCGGGCACGGCCGGGAGGTCATCACCTGGCCGAGGAAGGAGCGGGTGACTTGGGAGACCTCGCCCCGGCCGCGGCACATGTCGCAGGTCACCGGCTGGGTGCCGGGGGCCGCGCCGTCGCCGTTGCAGTTGCCGCAGACCACGGCGGTGTCCACCTGGATGTCTCGCTGGGCGCCGAAGGCCGCGTCGGTGAGGTTGATCTCGACCCGGATCAGGGCGTCCTGGCCTCGCCGCACCCGGGAGCGCGGTCCGCGGGCCGCTCCCCCGCCGCCGAAGAACGCGTCCATGATGTCGCTGAACGCGAAGCCCGCGCCGAACCCGCCGGCCCCGGCCGAGGGGCCGGCCTGCCTGGTCGGGTCCCCGCCGAGGTCGTACATCTGACGCTTCTGCGGGTCGGACAGGATCTCGTAGGCGAGCCCTATCTCCTTGAACCGCTCCTGGGTCTCCGGGTCCGGATTGACGTCCGGGTGGAGTTCGCGGGCAAGCCGGCGGTACGCCTTCTTGATTTCTTCCGGGGAGGCGTCTCGCCGCACTCCCAGAGCCGCGTAGTAGTCGGTCGCCACTTGAAGAACTCCAGCCAGAGAAGAACGGGTTGTCACAGTATCCATCGAAAATGCGAGCGCGGGCGGCCACGCGTGCCCGCGATCAGTTTACGCCTGCTCGAGCAGCCGCCCGACGTACCTGGCGACTGCCGTGACGGCACCCATCGTGCTCGGGTAGTCCATCCTCGTCGGTCCGAGTACGCCCAGCTGAGCCACCATATCTTCCCCCCGGCCGTATCCGGTAGCGACCATGGAAGTCGAGGTCAGACCGACATGCGGGTTCTCATGTCCGATCCGGACGGTGACCAGTGCCGGGCCGGTGGACTCGCCGAGCAGTTTGAGCAGGACGACCTGTTCTTCGAGGGCTTCCAGGACCGGGCCGATGGTCTCCGGGAAGTCCTGTCGGAACCGGGTCAGGTTGGCCGTGCCGCCGAGCATCACGCGTTCCTCGCGCTGCTCGACTATCACTTCGAGCAGCACCGCGGTCAGGGCCTCGACCCCGGTCCGGTCGGCGCGCTCGAACTGCTCGCCGAACTCGGCCAGCAGGGTCGGCACATCCGCCAGCTTGCTGCCCGCGATCAGCGCGTTCAGCCGGCTGCGGACGTCGGCCAGGACCTCTTCCGTCAGCTGCGGCACCTCGACGAACCGCTGCTCGACCCGCCCGGTGTCGGTGATCAGCACCAGCATCACCCGGCTCGACGTGATCGAGACCAGCTCGACGTGCCGCACCGCGGAACGGGTCAGCGAGGGGTACTGGACGACCGCGACCTGCCGGGTGATCTGCGCAAGCAGCCGCACGGTGCGCGAGACCACGTCGTCGAGGTCCACCGCCCCGCCCAGGAAGGTCTGGATCGCGGCCCGCTCCGCTCCGGAGAGCGGCTTGACCGCGGAGAGCCGGTCCACGAAGAGCCGGTACCCCTTGTCCGTGGGCACCCGCCCGGCGCTGGTGTGCGGCTGGTGGATGAACCCCTCCTCCTCCAGCAGCGCCATGTCA
>Ga0302314_10010469_pt1 | contig 16220 bp, 16 predicted proteins | sample III_Palsa_N2_3_FD_200533 | JGI IMG/M metagenome (GOLD analysis project Ga0302314, IMG submission 200533) | Peat permafrost microbial communities from Stordalen Mire near Abisko, Sweden - III_Palsa_N2_3 | ecosystem: Environmental > Terrestrial > Soil > Palsa > Peat permafrost | place: Sweden... | reverse complement strand
ACCAGAGAGGCCGGGCCGAGACCGATGTCGCGGGTGCGCCCGGCCGCCAGGGCGAGCACCATCCACGGATCGGCGTACATTGACGGTGAGTCGTAACACCACGCCCGCCGGTAGCCGAGGCGTTCCGCGAGCGCGATGTGCTCCGCGGTCTCGAGGGACGGCGCGAAGACGCACGAGACTACGGGCAGCTCAACGTTCATCGGCGGTGCCCGGGTTCTTGGGGAGCCTGCTCTTGAACAGGTCGGCCGGTTCGATGATGTGCGAGTCGCCGGAAACGACGAATTCCTTGAGCACCGGCGGTACCTCTCTTCGCCTCGATATTTACTCAGAAATCCGATAGTCTGGTACAAATGTAAATTGGCGCGTACCGGCCAGTCCACGTCAATGGGCCAGGAAACACTCTCGTAACCGGGGCCTAGGCGCGAACGACCTCCTCGATTGCGCGCTCGATGTCCGTCCGGTCCGGCAGCCACTGCTTTTCCAGGTTGGGGGCGTACGGCACCGGGGTCGGCGGCGGTGCCACCCGCCTGACCGGCGCGTCGAGTTTCCAGAAGCCCTCCGACGCGGCGACCGCGGCGATCTCGGCGCCGATGCCGAAGTCGGTGACCGCCTCGTGGGCCACCACGAGCCGCCCGGTGCGGGACAGCGACTCGAGTATCGTCTCCTTGTCAAGCGGAGCCACCGTGCGCAGGTCGATGACCTCGGCGGAGATCCCGCGCTTGGCGAGGGCGTCGGCGGCGGCCACCGCCTCGTGTACCATCCGCGAGACGCTCACCACGGTCGCATGCGTGCCCGGCCGGACGATCTTCGCCTTGCCGAGCGGCAGCAGGTAATCGGCGGGCGGCTTGGGGCCCTTCGCGCCGTACAGCTGCCTGTTCTCGATGAAGATGACCGGGTTCGGGTCTCGGATGGCGGCGCGCAGCAGCCCGTAGGTGTCCGCCGGGGTCGACGGCATGACGACGGTAAGACCGGGGATGTGGGCAAGGAGCGCCTCGAGGCTCTGCGAGTGCTGGCTGCCCGAGGAACGGCCGCCGCCGAACTGCGTCCTGATGGTCAGCCCCATCGACGCGTTGCCGCCGGTCATGAAGCGCAGCTTGGCCGCCTGGTTGAGTATCTGGTCGAAGCAGACGCCGAGGAAGTCGAGGTACATCAGCTCCACGACCGGCCGCATGCCCGCCATGGCGGCGCCGACCGCGAGGCCCATCACCGCGGTCTCCGAGATCGGCGTGTCGAGCAGACGCTCAGGCCACCGGTCGTACAGGCCCCGGGTGAGGGCGAACACGTTGCCGCCCTTGCCCACGTCGACGCCCGCGAGGAACACCTCGGGATCGTGTTCGAGCTCGTACTCGAGCGCCAGCCGGACGGCGTCCATCGTCTTGAAGATCGGGGCGTCCTTGTCGACCGGCGCGTCCGGGTAGCTGGGCCTTGGGGCATAGAGGGAGGTGCCGATCACGGCCGGGTCCGGCACCGGTGCCTGCCTGGCCGCGGCGACCGCGGCCTCGATGCGGCCGCCGATCTCGGTGTCGATAGCGTCCAGGGTGGCGGCACCGACACCGCGCTCGACGAGGCGGGCCCGCGCGATCGCGACCGGATCGCGGTCCGCCCGCCACTGCGATAGCTCCTCCTTGGAGCGGTAGCGCTCCGGGTCGCCCTCGTAGTGCCCGTGCCACCGGTAGGTCGTCGCCTCCACGAAGACCGGTCCCGCGCCGTCGCGCACCCGGCCGACGATGCCGGACATCGCGGTGGCGACGGCCTCGACGTCGTTGCCGTCGAGGGAGACGTACTCCATACCGTAGCCTGCGGCGCGCGTGCTCAGCGGGATCGGGTGCTGATCGGCAAGCGGCGAGAATTCGGCGTAGCCGTTGTTCTCGCAGAAGAAGACGATCGGCAGCTTCCACAGCGACGCCAGGTTGGCCGCCTCGTGGAAGGCGCCCTGGGCGACCGCTCCGTCGCCGAAGAACGAGACCACTACCCGGTTCTGCTTCCGCAGCTGTGCGGCCACCCCGGCGCCCGCGGCGATCGGCACGCCCGCGGCCACGATGCCGTTGGCGCCGAAGATCCCGAGGCTTGGGTCGGCGATGTGCATCGATCCGCCGAGGCCCTTGTTCGTTCCCGTCGCCCTGGCGAGGAGCTCAGCCATCATGGGCTCGGGTGCGAGCCCCTTGGCCAGGCAGTGACCGTGGCCGCGGTGGTTGGACGTGATCACGTCGGCGGTGCCGAGCGGCCAGCAGGCGCCGACCGCGGAGGCCTCCTGGCCGATCGACAGGTGGACGAACCCGGGGACCTCGCCGTCGCGGTAGAGCACGGAGACCCGCTCCTCGAACGCGCGGATCAGGGTCATCCGCCCGTAGGCCTCGACGAGGTCGGTCGTCGACAGCTCGGCTCGCTCGGCGGCTTGCCGGTCTTGGTCACCCTCCGAGGTGTCGTCGCCGGCGCGGTCCGAGGTCCGGCCGGCTGTGCCGGCCGCGCCCCGTGACAGCTGGCGGAGGGCGCGCTTGAGTACCTTGCCAGAGGGAGTGCGCGGCAGCGTGTCGAGGAACACGACCTCCTTGGGGGTCTTGAAGCCCGCGAGCCGCGCACGGCAGTGCCCGATCAGCGCCTCCGCCTTGATGTCCCGGCCCGGTTTGAGCACGATGAAGGCGCGCGGCACCTCGCCCCACCGCGGGTCGGGCATGCCGACGACGGCCGCCTCGAGGACCGCGTCGTGCTCGTAGAGGACCCGCTCGACCTCGGAGGTCGCCACGTTCTCCCCGCCCGACACGATCATGTCCTTCTTGCGATCGTCGATATAGAGGTAGCCGTCCTTGTCGATATGCCCGATGTCCCCGGTGCGGAGCCACCCGTCCGGGGTGAACGCGGCCGCGGTCGCCGCCGGATCCTTCCAGTAGCCCGACACCACCTTCGGGCCACGGAGCAGGATCTCCCCCGACTGGCCGTCCCCGGCATCGGCGTTGGGGTCGTCCCGGTCCGCGATCTTGACATCGAGGTTCAGCACGGGCTTGCCCACCGAGCCGATCTTCGAGAGCGTGTGCGCCTGGTCGAGGAACGTGTCGCCCGCCACGGTCTCCGTCAGCCCGTACGCGTCGGCGAACCGGCCGTTGGGAAAGGCCGCGAGCAGCCGCTCGATGAGCGTCACCGGCATCTTCTCGCCGCCGCCGATGATGAACCTGATGCTTGACGTGTCGAAGCGGCCGAGCTCGGGCGCCTGCAGGATCGCGTTGACCATGGCGGGCGCCAGCCAGACGTTGGTCGGCCGCTCGCGCTCGATGGCGGCGAGGAGGTCGGCCACGTCGAAGCGACCGATAATCACCAGGCTGCCGCCCACCCACCAGGTGCCAATGCCCGGCAGGTCGAACGCCCCGACGTGATACATCGGCCCGGCCATGATCGTCCGGTCCGCGGAGCTGATGCCGAACTCCGCCACGTGCGCGATCGTCTTCCAGTAGAAGTTGCCATACGTGATCGGCACGCCCTTCGGGCGCGATGTCGTGCCCGAGCTGTACATGAGGCGGTGCAGATCCGCCTCGCCGACCTCGACGGGGGGGACGACGGCGCCGAGGTGCCTGTCGAGGAACGACTCGTAGTTCATCCCGGTTGGCGTCCCGCCCTCGCCCCCGCTCTCGCCCCCGCTCTCGGCCTCGGCCCCGCTCTCGGCCTCGGCCTCGCTGACCGTGATGACCGTCAGCGGCGGCGTCGTGCGCCCGGCGATCGCGGCGACCGGGGCGGCGAGGGCCTGCTCGGTCACGATGGCGACCGCGCCCGCGTGCCCGACGATGTACTCGAGCTCGGGTTCGGCGAGCCGCACGTTGAGCGGCAGGAAGGCGGCGCCGATGCGGTTCACCGCAAGCGCTGTCTCAAGGAACTCCGGACGGTTGCCGAGAAAGAGCGCCACGATGTCGCCCCTGCCGATGCCGGCCTCGGCGAAGGCCGCGGCGAGCGCGCTGACCCGCTCGAGCAGCCCGGCGTGGGTCAGCCGCGCGCCGCGGAAGATCACCGCGTCGGCATCGGGGAAGAGGTCTGCGTTCCGGTCCAGGGACCGAGCGAGGTTGAACATGAGGTTACGCTCCAGTGATTACTACGGGAATCCGAAGCCAGGACGCATTGCCGGGACTGCCCATCACGTCGAGTCCCTGCGAGACGACCTGCCCAAGCTCGATGGGCTTCGCGAACAGCCAGCCGACGTCGAGGCGGCCCGTCTCGAGCAGCCTGAGCACCGCCGCATGCGTCCGCCGGTAGCCAAGCGAGCCGATGACCTCCCGCTCGAAGTAGACGATCCGGTCCGCGCGGACCGCCGACGGCTCATGGGCGATCCCGCAGATCACGACCCGGCCACCGCGGCGCGACAGCTCGACGGACGACGGCAGCACGGCCGCGAGTCCTGTGCAGTCGCAGACGATGTCGGCGCCGCGGCCGTCGGTCAGTGCCCGCAGCGCGCCGCGGAGCTCCTTGCCCGGAGCGAGCACGTCGGTCGCGCCCGCCTTGCGTGCCGCCTCGGCTCGGGCCTCGGATGACTCCACCACCACCACGCGCGCGGCCCCGATGGCCGACGCGATCAGCGTGACCGCGGCACCGACCATGCCGAAGCCGACCACCGCGACCGTCTCGCCGGCGGTGAAGCGGCCGCGTTCAAGCGCGTGGAAGCCCACCGCGAGCGGCTCGACGATGGCCGCCGACCGGTCGTCGACCGCGTCCGGCACCCGGTACAGGGTATAGGCGGGCACCTTGAGGTACTCCGCGAACGCACCGTCGGCATGCAGCCCGATGGACCCGCCAGACTCGCAGATGTTGTACTCGCCCCGCTGGCACCAGAAGCAGGTGCCGCAGCGCAGGCAGGCGTCGCCGCATACCCGGTCGCCGATCGACAGTCCGCCGACTGATTGGGCACCGACCGCCGCTCCCATGCCCGTGACCCGTCCGACGAACTCGTGGCCGAGCGTGACCGGGGCTTTCTTGCCGGTGAGCCTGTGCGGGCGGTCAACCGGGATGACGTGCGGGCCATCTCGGTATTCGGCCAGGTCGGAGGCGCAGATACAGGCCAGGTCGACCTGGACGACCACGTCGTCGGGGTTTAGATCGTGAGTGTTTGGCCGGGGAACGTCCTCGACGCGAACATCACCCGCCGCATGCCAGACTGCAGCTTTCATGGTCCCGGCTTTCATGGTCCCGGCTTTCATGGTCCCGGCCTCGTTCATGGTCTCGGCCTCGTTCATGGCTACCTTCGGGGTATCCGTTGTCACAGCAGCGAGTACCCCCCATCGACGGTAATGGTCGTGCCCGTCACGTAGGCGGACGCGCGCGATGCGAGGAACAGGTAGACGCCGGGGAGGTCGGCGGGGGTACCCCAGCGGCCAAGGGCGGTATGCGTCACGATGTCCTTGCCACGGCTCTCGTCGCGGTGCCAGAAGGCGCCGAGACCGGTGTCAAACCAGCCGAGCGCCACGGCGTTGGCCGTGATCCCGCGCGGTCCGAGCTCCTGCGCCAGGGACCTGACCAGGGCGTGGACCCCGCCCTTGGAGGCCGAATACGCGGCGAGCAGGCCATGCGGCCGGTCGCCGAGCACCGACCCTGTGACGATGATGCGGCCGCCCTCGCCCATCCGCGCCGCGCCCGCGCGGGCGCCGAGGAACGTCCCGGTCAGGTTGACGTCGATGATCTCCCGCCAGGCCTCAGGCGACATGTCCGCGGTGGCCGAGACCTCGGCCGACACGCCGGCGTTGCAGATCCACACGTCCAAGCCGCCGAACCGGTCAAGCATCCGGTCGGCCACGGCCTCGTTGAAGTCCGCGTCGCGCACGTCGCCCGCGCAGATCAGCGGGTCGCCGCCGTCCATGGAACTGGCCACCCGCTCAAGGGCGGACTCGGAGCGCGCGACCAGTGCGAGCTGCGCGCCCGCCGCGTGGAAGGCCATCGCGAGGATGCGGCCGAGACCTCGGCCCGCACCGGTGATGACCACCCGCCGCCCGGTCAGGTCGACGTGCCCCGGGTGAATCGGCTTCACATCATCCATGACTGCTAGCAGCCGAGTTCTCTGGCGATCACCAGGCGCTGTATCTCGTTGGTGCCCTCGCCGATCTCAAGCACCTTCGCGTCGCAGTAGAAGCGGGCGATCGGGCTCTCAAGCATGTAGCCGGCGCCGCCGAAGATCTGCACCGCCTCGCTGGTCACGAACGTCGCGACGCTGCTCGCCTTCAGCTTGGCCATGGCGGCCTCCTTCTTAAATGGCCGGCCCGCGTCCCGCAGCGAGGCCGCGTAGTAGGTCAGCCACCTGGCGGCCTCGATCTCCGTCGCCATGTTGGCCAGCTTGAACTGGATCGCCTGGAAGCTCGAGATCTTCGCGCCGAACTGCTCGCGCTGCCCGGCGTAATCCTGGGCGAGCCGCAGCGCCCCCTGCGCGGTGCCGACCGACAGCGCGGCGACGGAGATCCGTCCCACCTCAAGTGAGCTGAGGAACTGCCCGAGGCCACCGTTCGGCTCCCCCACGACCTGGCTGTCGGGGACCCAGACGTTGTCGAAGAACAGGTCCCTTGTGTCCAGGCCCTTCCACCCGATACCGCGCAGCTTCGGCCCGGCGGTGTAGCCCAGCGCGGCGCGCTCGACGATGAAGCTGCCGAAGCTCGGCTTGCCGCCGACGTCGTCCCCGGTCCTCGCGAGGACCGTCACACCGAAGCTCATGTCGGTGCCCGCGTTGGAGATGAAGGCCTTCTGGCCGTTGAGCACCCAGCCATCGGAGACCCGCTTGGCTCTTGTCTTGAGCGAACGCACGTCCGAGCCCGCCTCGGGCTCGGTCAGGCCGAACGCCCCGAGCGCCGTGCCCTCGGCGAGCGGACGCAGCCAGCGCTCGCGCTGCTCGTCGGAGCCGAAGAGCAGCAGCGGGAGGCTGCCGATCGTCGAGTGCGCCTGCCAGGCCGCCGCGACCGACGGATCGACGGCCGCGAGCGCCTCGAGCAATGCCACGAAACCCACCGTCGACGCGCCGATCCCGCCCCATTTCTCTGGCACGAGCGTGCCGAGCAGCCCAAGCTCGCCCAGGCCGCGCAGCACCTCGGTGGGACAGCGCTCCTCGTGCCAGGCGGTCGGCGCTACCGCGGCGATCTCCCGCTCCGCGTACGTGCGGCCCAGGTCAAGCAGCTCGCGTTCCATCTCGGTCAGTGTGAAGTCCATTGTCCCTCTACCCTGCGGCGAACGACGATTTCATCGACTAGTCAGTACATAATAAGAACACCACGACGAGCACCGCAATGCATGAGCTGGAGGGACTTCCGCTACGCGGGCCGCGGCGCCATCTTCGGCCTGCCCGAGATAACGCTTGGGATCATGCCGGGTCCGGCGGAACGCAGCGGCTGCCGGGGCTCGTCGGCACCGCGCGGGTCAAGGAGCTGATCCTCTCAGGACGGCTCGTGCGCTCCGACGAGGCGCTCGCGATCGGCCTCGCCGACCGCGTGGTCGACGACGCCGACGTGCTCGACGCCGCCATCGCCCAGGGGCTCGCCTATGCCCGCGGGCCGCTGGCCCTCAGATACGCCAAGCAGGCGGTCGACGCCGCCGCTGAGCTGCCGGCCGAGGCCGGGCTCGCGCTAGAGGCCGACCTGATCGCCACCTGTTTCGCGAGCGAGGACGGGCAGCACGGCCTGCGGAGCTTCGTCGAGAACGGGCCGCGAAAGGCTACGTTCCACGGCCGCTGAGCGGTCTTGTATTTATTGACCGGTTGGTACAAAATTTACCTGGCGTTACCTGTTCTCGCCCGCGTTCTCGCCCGCGTCGCGCGGCCTGCGCAGGGCGGCACGGCCGCGCTCAAGCTCCGGCTCGATCGCCGCCTGGTCGACGAGCTCGGTGAGGATGCCGTTCAGGAAGATCTCGCAGTAGAAACGGGAGAGTTCCGCTACGCCGAGGGCCTCGTGCCCGGCGACCCACTGGTACGTGTAGTTATGCAGGTTGAGAAATGCCAGCGTCGTAAGGTCCAGGTCCTTCACGCGCACCTGTCCCTGCCGCTGCCCCTCGGCGAGCACGCTTCGGATGTACTCCTCGAAACGGCGCCGCTTCGCACGGAACCGGTCACGGTCCTCGCCCTGCAGCTGGCGGTACTCGTGCAGGAAGACCCATACGTGATCATGGCGGTTGATGATCTGCCACAGCAGGGACTCAGACAGCAGCCGAAGACGAACGGGGAAGCTCACCTCAAGTCCGACGATCACCGACGCCTCGGCGAGCAGCGGATCCATCACGCGGTCATGGATCTCCGCGAGCAACTTTTCCTTCGAGCCCATGTAGTAATAGAGCGCGCCGCGAGCCAGCCCGGTGGCGTCACCGATCTCCGCGACTCCCGTGCTTGCGTAGCCGTTCTTCGAGAACAGCCCGGCAGCGACATCGATCAGGTTCTCTCGCATGCGGTAATAGCGCTTGGACTTGCCGCGTTCCGGCTCCTGCGTTGGGGGCACGGTACGGATCCTACTGGGCGGCGCGGCCCAGGCACGAGGGCCGACGTGCGGCGGAGCGGCGGCGTTCCGTGGTTTTGGGGTGCCATCGCCCCATAGATTGGGGGGCTGTGGCCCCCAATGCGGGGCGGTGCCGGGGTCAGGGCTTACGGGCTAGTGCCGTATAGGTGGGCAGGGTTCCCTGGCCGGTTTCCGTGACGCCCGGCACCCACTGGCCTAGCGGCGTGATGCCGGGCGGTAGGAGTTCCAGGCCGCGGAAGAACCTGGCGAACTCCTCCCGCGACCGAAGGGTGATCGGGGTTGCGGTCCGCTCGTTATAACGGTCGGCCGCCTCCGGGAGCCCGTCCTGCTCGATATCGCTTGAGGCGTGCGAGGCCGCCAGGTAGCTGCCGGAACGGAAGGCATCCATATACCGGCCGGGGAGCGAGAACGGTTCCTCGGCGTCAGGGAAGAAATGCAGCAGGCCCATCATGATGACGGCGACCGGCTGGCCGAAGTCCAGCGTCTGCGCGGCCCCGGCGAGGATCTTGCTCACGTCCCGCGCGTCGGCGTCGATGTAGGCGCATCGGCCGCGCCGGCCGCCTTTCAGCAGTGACTGGGCGTGCGACAGCACGATCGGGTCGTTGTCGACGTATACGATCCGCGCCTCTGGAGCCACGCGCTGCGCTACCGAGTGCGTGTTGTTCGCCGTCGGCAGGCCGGTTCCGATGTCAAGGAACTGCCGGATGCCGACGTCGGCCGCCAGATGGTGCACGACGGTCGACAGGAACAGCCTGCAACCGCGGGCGACATGTGCCATCACCGGCATGACCCGGAGCACGTCCTCAGCCACCTGCCGGTCGGCGGCGAAATTGTCCTTGCCGCCGAGCCAGTAGTCGTAGACCCGGGCCGGGTGCGGCACGCTGGTATCAAAGGGGACAGAACTCACATTTTCGATCGTACTGGTGAGACCGAGGCCCGTTTATCACGAGCCTGGAACTCACGAATTCATGGGGGCAAGGCCATTCTGGTAGGCGAAGACCACTGCCTGTACCCGGTCGCGGAGACCGAGCTTGGTGAGCAGGCGGGCGATGTGGGTCTTGACGGTGGTCTCGGCGACGAAGAGCGCGGCCGCGATCTCGGCGTTCGACAGACCGGTGGCAAGCAGCCCAAGAACTTCCACCTCGCGCGGGGTCAGGTGGGTGATGGCCGCGTTCTTGGCGGATGGGCGAACGCTTGCCGTGAAGTGCTCGATGAGGCGCCTAGTGACCGCGGGCGCGAGGAGGGTATCGCCCTGGCCGGCTGTCAGGACAGCGATTGTGAGCTGCTCGGGTGACAGGTCCTTGAGTTGGAAGCCGCTGGCACCGGCCCGGAGAGCCTCGTAGACATACTCGTCGAGGTCGAAGGTCGTGAGGATGATGATGCGAGTGTGGGCCGACGCCGGGTCGGCGAGGATCAGTCGGGTGGCCTGGATGCCGTCCAGATCCGGCATCCGTATGTCCATGAGCACCACGTCAGGACTGAGTTGCCTGACCAGGGTGACGGCCTCGGTTCCGTTGGTGGCTTCGCCTACGACCTCGACGCCAGGCTGGCGTTCGAGGATGAGCCGGAAGCCGGCGCGCAGGAGCTGCTGGTCATCGGCGATGAGGGCCCGTACGGTCATGGCCCCACCATCGCCCGCGTAAGGGGCAGTTCGACTTTGATTCGCTCCTCGTCTCCCACGACCGATCGGGTGATGCTCCCCCCGAATCGTTGAATCTGGTGGCGGGTATCGGGGCGTCCCCACGTACCGAGGCGTCGGACCATGACGAAATCGAGGGACAGACTGTCCTTACCAAAATGCAGGCCGACCGAACGGCAGGGCCCCGTCCGCTCGGCTGCGGCCAGCACCTCCTCGACGACTCGGTAGGTCAGGACGTCGGCTCCGCCGAGCAGTGGAATGGGCACACCGCTCACCTCAAGCGTGACCGGGACTCCTGATTCGCGATGGCGGGCGATGAGATCGTGGAGGTGTTCGGCGCTGATCAAGGGCGACAGCCGTCCCGGGTCGTGATCGGCCCGCAGCAGGCCGAGTACCTCCCTGAGTTCCGCGAGTGCCTGCCGACCGGTCTGCTCGATCGCGCTGATCGGTACCGCCGACGCGGCGACATCGGCATGGAGCACTGTACGGATGGACTCCGCCGCCACGATTATGGCGCTCACCCGCTCGGCGACCACCGATTGCAGGCGGGCGACCATGTGCGTACGCTCGGCCTCCAGTCTGAGCGACTCCCGTGCCTCTTGCTCGGTCTCGAGGAGCGAGTAAGTCCGCGCGAGATCGGCGGCCAGGAGACGCTGCGACCGCACGACCCGGGCCGCGGCCCATAGCAATCCGGCGACAAGCACGTTGCCAACGATCGAGCCAATCCCGAAATGCCAGTAAAGGGCCTCGCCGGCATCGAACCCGGCCGCGACCGCTAGCCCGATCGTCGCTGCCGGAGTCGCGTACCAGGCGGCGACCGTCCAGACCGGCACGGCGAACACGAAGGTGCTGACCAGGGTCGGGTTGTTGATCGAGGTAAGGCCGTTGCTGATCGGCAAGGCCAAGAGGTTGACGACGATGAGAAACAGCAGCGGGGATCGGCGTCGCCAGATAAGCGGCAATGACATACAGGCGGCCAGGCCTACGTTGAGCGCCAGGGATCCCCGCCGGTCCGGGCTCGCGTAGGCATCGATGCTCAACGCGCACAGAGCGGTGATCACGCCAGGCCACGGCCCGAACCGCCGGGTCCATTCGATCATCGAGCCGACCCGGCGTCCGAGCGGATGCGGGCCGTCCTGGCTGGCCGCGGAGAGCGGGATCCGGGCGGATACCTCGAATCCCCCGTCCGCGTGGGGACCGTACGACAGGTGACCGCCACACGACTCCACCCGTTCCCGCATCCCAAGCAGCCCGTGTCCGGAAGCGACGGCGGCTGCGGAGACGGCCGGCACATCAGGCGGCGAGTTCCTGACGGCCACGTTCACGGACCCAGGCTCGATCATGACGTCCACCGAGGCATCCCCGGTAGGTGCGTGCTTGACCACGTTGGTGAGCGCCTCCTGGACCAGGCGATAAACGGTGGCATCGACCGCCGCTGGCAGATCGTGATCGCCGCCGGTCACATTCAAGCGGACGGCAAGGCCGCCGACCCGCCGACGCTCCACCAGGGCGGCGACACCGTCGATCCCGAACGGTGGTCCGGGTCCGTCGCGGTCCCCGATGGTCATCGCTCCCATGATTGGACGCAGCTCGGCCATGGCCGCCCGCCCCGCGGTTGCCACCTCCTCGAGCGCGACCCGCGCCAGGTCCGGCTCGGCGGCCAGCGTAATGCGGGCGACGCCCGCCTGCACCACCATCACGCTGACGCCGTGAGCGACCACGTCGTGCAGCTCCCTGGCCACACGGTTACGCTCGCGCATCATGGCAATCGCCAGGCGCAGCTCCTCTTCCGCGCGGCGGCATGCCGTCGCCGCCGCCAGTCGCTCGGCGAGGCCCCGCTGACGAGCGACGAGGAAACCGGCAGCGGCCGCAAGGGCGACGGGCAGACCGTATTCGAACACGGTCGAGGTGTTGAGCGAACCCATGCCGGCGGAGGCAAGGACGCAGATCGCTATCCCGTAGCACACGAGCGCGGCCAGCCGAGCGTACTGGCGACGGGATACGCCTACCGCCCGGCGTTGTACATCACAAACAGCAGCGCCATCGCCTCGAACAGGATGCCCTGGCTGCCGACGAGCCATCCATAGCCGACCATCCCCGCGCCGGCCACGCCCACGGCGGCTTCGGGTGCGTGGCTGCGCCAAGCCACAGCAGTCGTCGCGGCCAACGCGCAGACCGCGGCGGGGAAGGCCACATCGGCGCTGGAGGACTGAACCAAGACGACGGCAAGGGCAACGGCGGAAAGCATCGCGGCGGCGACGCCATCGACGAGCAGCGCCCGGTGCCGGATGACGCTGCGGGCCGACCGTACGACCTCTCGTGCTTGGCGCATCTATCGAGCGTAACGCCACCCACCGGGCCTGCACGTCCTCCGAAGGGACGACCTTCCTGTCGTCACAGAGGCCACTAGCGAATCGTTCCTGAGACCACCTGATCCGCTCTTCCGGCTGACGACCCTGGCTGCTCCGACGGCTCACGCTAGCCCTATGACCATCAACCGCTTCCGGGCCGCCGCCTGCGTGCTCATCGGCTTCAACATTCTCGGGACGATCCTCACCTGGACCGCTCACCTCCAAAAGTCAAACATCGGCGCCGCCAACGCGATAGGAGGCGGCACGCAGTTCACCGGGCCACTCTTCCTCGTCGCCCTGGGGATAGTCGCCTTGGCGCTCACCTTCTCGCCCCGTCGATGGCTCGCCCGCACCGGGATCTTCCTGCTGACCATCTATGGCGCCGGCTTCGCATTCGGCGAGATAACCGAGCTGTTCCAGCACAACGTCGGTATCAGCGCCGACCGGTGGGACATCGTGCTCGCCGGGTCGGTCACGGGCGCCATCATCGGCATCAGCGAGGCGGTCCTCGCGGTCCGGGCCATGGTGAGAAGCCGCCGGGTAGACCGCGTGGTCGCCACACCAGTGAACTGAACGCTAACGAGCTCCCGGCCCGGCGACGCCCTTCTCAACGGGAGGCGCGTTCTGCCGGGACCGGAAGCGCCCGTCCCAGCCGGGCGAGCGGGGACAAGGCCATCAGCAGCGGGGACGCCATCATGCCGGCCGCCGTCACCAGGAGGCTGGTGCGCAACCCCCACTCCTGCCCGAGGAGGCCCCCGAGCAGCGAGCCGAGCGGGGTCAGTCCCATTCCGGCACAGGTGATGGTCGCGGCCACGCGGCCCTGCATCCCGTCCGGTGTGATGGCCTGCCGCACGGCCATCACCGTGACGCTGACCAACTGGCCGAAGGTACCGAAGACGAAGTTGATCGCCACGAGGGCCGGGATCGTCGCCACGGCTGGGCCGTGCAGCGCGGGCACGCACATCAGAACGCCGTCGCCGAGTACCGCCGCGGACACGAGAATGGTGCCGTAACCGAATCGGCTCGGGAGCCGGGCGGCGAGCAGCGAGCCCACGAGCGCGCCGGGTCCCGTCGCCGCGAGCGCCAGCCCGACATCGGTGCCCGTCAGGTGGAGTTCCCGTGTCAGGAAGAGCAGGTAGACGGTCATCGTGGCCGCGAGGGAGAACTGGAAGGCGGCCGAGGCCAGGCCCACGGTCCGCAGCAATGTATTGCCGGCGACGAAGCGAAGGCCTCCCTCAATCTGCCGCCAGACCCGGGGAGGGCGCTGTGCGCGTTCTGGGATCGATTCGTGGCGGCGGATCCGGCGGATCGACACGGACGACAGCGCGAAGAGCGGCACGCTTGACGCGACGGCGATCGGCGCGGGCAACAGGGTCACAAGCAGGCCGCCGAGCGCGAGGCCGCCGATCTGAGCCGCGGACCTGCTGCCCTCGAGCGCGCTGTTGCCCTGCACAAGCTGATGGCGTTCCACGAGTCGCACAAGAGACGCCTGGTAGGCCACGTCGAAGAACACCGACAGGGACCCGACGGCGAAGGCGACCACGAGCAGTGCCGGCAGACCGAGCCCGCCGAGGAGACCGGCCACGGCGGCTCCGCTCAGCACCAGGGCACGGCCGAGATCGGCCAGCACCATCACGGTGCGGGTCCGCCAGCCGTCCACCCACGCGCCAACGAAGAGCGAGAGCAGCAGGATCGGCGCCTGCCCCACCGCACGCAGGACGCCAAGCTGGCTGGCGTCGGCGTTGAGCGTGAGAACGGCGATCAGCGGCAAGACCACCAGGCCGGCCTGCTCGCCGAACTGCGAGGCCGTCTGGCCTACCCAGAGCCTGCGGAAGTCGGCGTCCCGCCACAGAGCAGGCGGCACGGGTCGATGAGAATCGGGTACAGCGGAAGCGGACGGCACAGGAGACCCCTTGGGTTGCCGAGGACGAGACTCCGCCACCGGGTGGGTCTCGTCGACAGTCACACCGGCGGTTCAGGCGGGGAAAGGCTCGCTGTGCCGCACATCAGGGGCAGCACGCGATGACAGGCCGCTCACGGCCTACAACGTCAACGCGCGCTCGGACGACCGGGCATCTCTCAGCTCCTCGTGGGGGTCACTCGGGCACCGCCGCGGCGGTACGGGTGGTGCGGCGGGCTCAGCGGAACGGATTGATGACCCGGATTCCAGCGTAGTCCTGGCCGTCGCCCAGGTCTTCTGACAGGACTTCCGCGCAGCCCATTGCGCGGGATGCCTCGATGATCGCGGAGTCCCAGTAGGAGAGCTGGAACCGCCGACGCGTGTCCAGGGCCGCCATCAGGATCACGCTCGTGATGTCCTGGACGGGGAAACGGTGAAATGACTCGATGAGCTGGACGGCCTGCTGGTGGGTGATGGGGTCCGGCCGGCTGGCGCGGGTTGCCTGCACGTAAAACTCTTGCAGCACCTGGACCGACAGCGCCAGGTCACGGTCGGCCAGGATATCGCTGGCGCGCTTGGCCTTGTCCCGCTCCGCCGGGTCGCGTGAGATCGCGTAGAGCAGGACATTGGTGTCAATGAACCGCACGGTCGTGGACCTCCTCACGGCCAAGCCGATCGGCCGCGCGGAACTGGCCGATCTCGGCCTGCACCTCGTGCTGCAGCGCCTCCAGCCTCGCGAACTCCTCCATCCACCCGGACAGCCGTTCGAGATACGCGACGACCAGCGCGCTCAGCGAGGTGTCGCGCTGCGCCGCGACGACCCGGGCGTTGCGGTACACGTGGTCGGGCACGGAGACCGTAATGTTCTTCACAGTTTCACAGTAACACATTTTATGTGGACCATGCCTGGCGTCGTCCAGCCCGACCTCAACGACGCGCAGCTGGAGACGCTCGTCAATGACCGCATGGGATCGGCCCCGCTCACGACGGCCCACCCGGCACCGCCTAACTCCCTGCCGTGGAGATGAACACGTTCTTGGTCTCGGTGAAGGCATCGAGCGCGTCCGGGCCGAACTCCCGGCCCAGGCCGGACTGCTTGAACCCGCCGAACGGCGTTGAATACCGAACCGGAGAATAGGTTCTCGGCTCGGATGGGTGGCGATGCCGGACGCACGCTGTGCTCAGTTCTTCCGGTACCGCTTCGTCGGTGGGCCGGGGACTGGCAGGATCTTTGGTATGCAAGCCGGACAGCTTCCACTAGATGAGCAGATGACCTGCTTCCGGCAGGCGCTGGGCCTTAACCGGACGCTGACCCAGGTGCTCGCCAGGGCCGCCACGATGAAATTGCCCGGCTGGTACCTGGTGGCCGGATGCCTGTACCAGTCGGTGTGGAACGTGGTCACCGGCCAGCCGCCCGAGGCGGGCATCCTGGACTATGACCTGGCCTACTTCGATGGGTCGGACCTATCGTGGGAGGCGGAGGACGCCGTGATCCGCACCGGGAACGAGGTCTTCGCCGGGCTATCGGCTCCGGTCCAGATCCGCAACCAGGCCCGCGTGCACCTGTGGTACGAGGAGAAGTTCGGTATCCGCTGCCCGCCGCATGCATCCAGCGAGGCGGCGATCGACACCTATGAGGCCGCCGCGGCCTGCCTCGGCGTCCGCCTGGGGTCAGGCGGACGGTGGCGGATCTACGCCCCGTACGGCCTGTCGGACGTGTTCAACCTCGTCGTCCGACCCAACCAGGTGCTCGCGCCCCGTCACGTCTACGAAGCTAAGACCGCGCGCTGGCGGCAGCAGTGGCCGAGCCTGACGGTCTTTCCCTGGCTGGAACCGGCCGACTAGGGGCCGGTAACAACGCCTCGAACGAACAGGAA
>Ga0302314_10010468_pt1 | contig 16222 bp, 16 predicted proteins | sample III_Palsa_N2_3_FD_200533 | JGI IMG/M metagenome (GOLD analysis project Ga0302314, IMG submission 200533) | Peat permafrost microbial communities from Stordalen Mire near Abisko, Sweden - III_Palsa_N2_3 | ecosystem: Environmental > Terrestrial > Soil > Palsa > Peat permafrost | place: Sweden... | reverse complement strand
TGGCCACGGCGGTTCACGCCGCAGACGACACCCTGCACAGCGCGCTGGCCCGGGTCCAGGAACGGTGGGGCAGCGACCCTGCTCCGTGGCTCACCTTCGGGATGACGCTGGCGATGACCCAGCGGATCCTGGCCGAGGTCGGCCGCCCGCTCGACCCAGCAGAACGTGAGCCGCCTGACGAACAGCAACCGTTAAACGCCGGCTGCCTCTAGGGCGGCTACGATCTGCTCGGGGCCGAGGGGCTGGTCGGTGATCCGGACGCCGAGGCAGGCCAGGGCGTCCGCGATGGCGTTGACCACTGCGGCCGGGGAGCCGATGGCGCCCCCTTCGCCCATGCCCTTGAAGCCGCCCGGCGTGTTCGCCGGGGTGGTCAGGTGGCCATATTCGATTTCCGGGACTTCGGCGGCGGTTGGCAGCAGGTAGTCCAGGAAGGTCGTGGTGAGGGGGTTCCCGTCGTCGTCGTAGATCATGTGCTCGTAAAGGACGCCGCCGAGCCCCTGGACGACGCCGCCGGCGATCTGGCCCTCGACGACCATGGGATTGATCATGCGCCCGCAGTCCTCGCTCACCGCGTAACGCAGCACGCGCACGCGTCCGGTGCGCACGTCGACCTCGACGGTGCAGGCGTGGCAGGCGTTGGACAGGGTCAGCGGCGGCGCGAGCGAGCGGGCTTGGGTCAGCAAGCCAGGCTCGGTCCCGGGAGCCAGCGTGCCCGGCGACAGGTAGGCCGCCTCCGCGATGTCGCGCAGGCTCAGGGCGATGGCCGGGTCACCTTTGACGCTGATCACGCCGTCGGAGATCTCCAGGTCGTGGGGTGATGCTTCGAGCAGGTGGGCGGCGATGTTCAGTACCTTGACCCGCATCTGGACGGCCACTTCCTGCGCGGCCCCGGCCGCGATGATCGCGGTGCGGCTGCCGCCGGTCCCCGGTCCCCAGGGCGTCAGGGCGGTATCGCCCTGGATGAAAACGATGTCCTCGATCGGGCAGCCCAGGTGCTCGGCAACTATCTGCGCCATTGTGGTTTCGGTGCTCTGGCCGTGGCTGGCGGTGCCCATGATCAAGGTGACGGTGCCGCCTGGGTCGATTCTCAGGATCGCGCCTTCGCTGGCCATCGATCCCCCCGTCTGGGATGGCTCGACGTAAAGCCCGAATCCGATGCCCAGGTAGCGTTCTTTTTCACGGGCGGCCGCCTGCTCACGGCGGAAGTCCTCGTACCCGATCAGTTCGGCGGCCTGCTCGAGCGACTCCGCCGGGCTGATCCGCTCGTACACCAACCCGGTGGCGCTGGTATAGGGGAGATCGGCCGACCGCACCACGTTGATCCGGCGGAGCTCGAGCGGATCTTTACCAAGCGCGCGGGCGACGATGTCGACCATTTGCTCGCGAAGCACGGTCTCGAACATCCAGGGTCCGCGGTAGGGAGTGCGCCCGCAGGTATTGGTGTAAAGCGCCTCGCTCTCAAAGCTGAGCCGGGGGATCTTGTAGGGACCGGGGAAGAGGTTCTTGACCCCGACGCCGGCGCCGTTCCCGGCCGGCGGGATGCTGTAGGAGCCGACATTCGCGGTGTGGGTGACCCGCGCGCCCAGGATGCGGCCATCGTGATCCACTGCCATCGACGCGGTCGCGTGCTCCTCACGCGCATGCCCGGCGGCGAGCAGGTTCTCGCTGCGGTCCTCGATCCACTTGACCGGCCTGCCGAGCTGATAGCTGGCGATCACGACCGCCATTTCCTCCCGCGTGGTGAACATCTTCTGCCCGAACCCGCCTCCGACGTCTCCCATGAGGACCCGGACCCGGTGTTCGGGCAGGTCCAGCATCCGCGCGCACCACGAGCGGACCTCATGAGGGGCCTGGGTGGCCGACCATATGGTCAGCTGCGGGACATGCGGCTCCCACGAGGCGATCAGGCCGCGGCCTTCCATCGGCACCGCGATATAGCGGTGCTGGCGAATGGTCTCGGTGATGACGTGCGGCGCGGCGGCGAAGATCTCGTCAAGCTCGGGATCGGGGTCGGCCGCGAGTTTGCCGGCGACATTGGTACCGACCTCGGGGTGCACCAGATTCAGCCGGTCGTTTCCCGCGGCCGTCACGTCGAGCACCGGCGGCAGCGGCTCGATGTCCACCTCGACCAGCTCGGCGCCGTCTTCGGCGATATGCCGGGACCGCGCGACGACGATCGCGACCGGATCCCCGGCGAAGCGGACGTCCTGGTCGGCCAGCGGGCGCAGCGGCTGCGCTGAAACGGCGGCTCGTCCGATGATGGAGGACCAGGTCGGCTGGTAGTTCGCGGCCAGGTCGGCGGCGAACAGCACGGCGACAACGCCGTCCACCGCCGCGGCCTCGGTGCTGTCCACCCGGCGGATCCGGCCGTGCGCGAACGAGCTGCGCACGAACGCGGCGTGCAGCATGCCCGGCACGGCGACGTCGTCGATGTAGGTGCCGTGGCCGGTCAGCAGCCGCGGATCTTCGAACCGCCTGACGCTCTGCCCGATGTAGCGTCCGGCGCTCGCATCGCTCATCCCGGTTCTCCCGCGATCGCAGCCGCGGCCGCGCGCACGGCGTGGATGATGCCCTGATAGCCCGTGCAGCGGCACAGGTTCCCGGACAGGCCGTCAAGGATCTCCTCGTCGGTCGGCGACGGGTTATCGGCCAGCAGGGCGGCCACCGAGATCACCAGCCCGGGAGTGCAGAAGCCGCACTGCAGGCCGTGTTCCTGCTGGAACATGCGCTGGACGAGACTAAGCCCGCCGCTCTCGGGGCCGATCCCCTCGATCGTCGTCACCTCGCAGCCGTCAGCCTGGATGGCCAGCATCAGGCAGGAGCGCACGGCAAGCCCGTCCACCATGACGGTGCACGCGCCGCAGACGCCGTGTTCGCAGCCCAGATGGGTCCCGGTCAGCCGCCAGCAGTCCCGCAGCACATCGGCCAGCGTGAGCCGGGCCTCGACCCGGGCGCTTCGCTGCACTCCGTTGACCGTTGCGGTCAGGTCGCGCTCATTCATGGACTGCCTCGTCATTGGCTGCCTCTTGATTGACTGCCTTCTTCGTTGACTGCCTCTTCGAGTGCTCGTTCGACGACCTGAACGGCGAGGGCACGGGCTACCCGGCTCCGGTAACGCCCGGAGGCATGGACGTCGGCGGCTGGGTCGAGGTCGGCGACGGCCAGCTGGCCGATCTCGGTGCCGTCTACCTGGGCCGCCGCCTGGCCGATGATGGCCTGCTCGGCGCCGTGGCCGCGAACCGGGACTCCGCCGACCCCGAAGAAGGTGATCGCCGCGCGCTCGACCCGCCGCTGGGCGTCCAGGCCCACCGCGCACATGGCGCCCACCAGCGCGAAATCGCCCCTGCGGCGAGCCATCTCCTCAACCGCGAAGCCAGTTCTTCCGTCGGCGGCCGGAATATGCACGGCGGAGAGGATCTCGTTCGGCTGCACGGCGGTCGTGAAGGCAGACACAAAGAAATCGCCAGCCGGCACCAGCCGGGCTCCGTTGCTGCTCGTGACCTCGAACATGGCGTCCAGGGTCAGCGCCGCGGCCGGGTACTCGGCTGCGCCGTCGGCGTGCGCTAGTGAACCGCCGATAGTCCCCCGGTTGCGGATCTGGAAATGCCCGATCAGCGAGGTCGCGCGGGTGATCAGTGGTGCCGCCCGAGCAATGCTCCGGCTGCCGGCGATGCAGGCCTGCGTGGTCATCGCGCCGATCCGCAGCATGCCGTCCTGCTCCCGGATGTAACGCAGCGAGGGCACTCGGTTGAGGTCGACCAGATGGTCGAAGCGGGCCAGGCGCAAGGCCATCATCGGGATCAGGCTCTGTCCGCCGGCCAGCACCTTCACGTCGTCGGCATAGCGACCCAGCAGCTCCAGAGTTTCGGTGACCGATGCTGGCGCGTGGTATTCGAATGGTGCCGCCTTCACGCAAGCTCCCTGGCCGGTGTGGGTCTGTCCGTGGTGATCAGCTGAGGCCCCGGCAGATCCGCCGGGCGAGGACGCGTCCGATGGCGGGCGGATCGCCGACGTCAAGGATCCCGGACTGGGGCAACATCGGGATCGCGGACAGGGTCATGACGATCCACCCGATGGCGTCATCAAGGCTGACGGCTGATGGCAGCTCGCCTGCTTCGCGGGCGCGTTGCACGTACGGACGGATCAACTCGGTGATCCACTCCGACCGGTCCGCGCGCCGGAAGACCAGGTAGTTCGCCAGGCCGCGGTCCCGGTTGGCGAGGTGCTCGCTGGTTCGGAAGCGCAGCGCGGCGACCCAGAGCACCTCGGCGGCGATCGCGAGCGCCTCCTCCATGCTGGCCGCCGCGGCCGCCCGGATACGGACCTCCTGGAGCTGCCTGGCTTGGTCGTAGTCAGTTATGGCCTGCAGGAGCTGCGCTCGGCCGGGGAAGTAACGGTAGATGGTGGCCCGGGAGATCCCGGACGCTTGCGCCACGTCCTGGATGGTGGTCTTCTCGTTCCCGAACCGGGTCAGCCAGGCGGAACCCGCATCGAGGATCTGCTGCACCACCTCGTTCTGCACCACCGCGTTCTCCGTCACCGGCATACGCTCCCCCGCTCTGGTTCCTCAGGCGCTCTTGCCGACCTTGAGGCACTGTCCATGTTACGCGTGAGACATTATCTGTCTTAGATGTCTCACAACAAGAGCGGGGCGTAATTTATCAGCCGCTCGCTTGGAGCGAGGCGGCCGCCGCCGTGACGCCGGCGGAGTGGCAGACGCCGGCCGGCTGGCCGTGGGTAAGGGTGCAGATGGCCGCGGTGATCACGTTGGCGGCACCGTCGATGTCCTTGGCCACCGCACTGGACGGATCGCGCATCGCCGCGGCCACCTGCGTCCAGGTCAGGCCGGCTAGTGCGGAGGGAAGATACTGCACTTGCGGAAGGAAGTAGCGGTTCCCGATGTCGACGAACGGGATGGAGCTGCCGCCGTACCGGGCGAAGAGCGCTTGCTGCTGCGCGGTCGGCTGCTGCAGGTAGACATGCCCGAATGGCGAGCCCGGGTCGGTGGCCTCGCCGAACCACTCCACCGGGACAAAGGCCAGGTACTTGCTGGTGTAGCTGGCCTTCGCGAACGACAGCGTGGGCGTATTGGCGTAGACGTCAGTGGGTGAGGAGTGGATGAGGCTGAGTCCGGACAGCGTGCCGAACCGGCTGACCGCAGCGGCGAGCGCCCATCGTTCGGCCGCGCAGTACGGGCAGTACTCACCGCCTATGTAGAGCACCTCCGGCTTCCCGTCGCTGGTGAGGGCTGGCTGGCCGGTGACGGTGTCGAGCCCGGCCGCCGTGCCGGCGCCGACCGCATCGAACGTCGCCGCGGGCACGGTGGTGACCAGCCGCTGGACCTGTTCTGTGGTACCGGCGCTAGCGGGCGGGGCGCTGCGCGCTGGTGGCTGGGTGAGCTTGACCGCGATCAGCGTGGCCACGAGCGCGAGCACGACCGCCACGCTGCCGCCGGCCAGCAGGAGCCGTCTGCGTACCCCGGCTCGGCGGCTGACAGCCTGTGCTTGCGTCCGTGCCCTGGTCCGTGCCGCGCTTCCCATGCTTCCTCCATCTACTATCTACGTACGTAGGTAGTACGTAGCTAGACAGTAGCAATCGAAGCCTTGGGTGTCTATACTTGCTGGTAACGACGCGGGAGGTGAGGTGCGCGGGTTCGGTGAACTGGAAGCGGTGATCATGGACCGGGTGTGGGAGCACGGCGAGCCGGTAACCGTGCGAGCACTGTTCGACGAGCTGTCCACCGAGCGGACGATCGCGTATACGACCGTGATGAGCACCATGGACAACCTGCACCGGAAGGGATGGCTGGACCGGATCAGGGACGGCAAGGCCTACCGGTACACGGCCACCGCCAGCCGGGAACAGTACAGTGCCCGCCTGATGCGCGAGGCGCTCGCCGACGGCGGGGACGCCGAGGTGGTGCTGAGCCACTTCCTGGCGCAGATCGGCAGCGGGGAATCGGAGGCGCTGCGGTCCGTGCTGCGCAAGCTGCGTGGCAGGCGGTCCGGTTGAGACCCGCACTTCTGGTCTTCAGCTACGCCGTAGCCGTGGCATGGGTCCTGCCGCTACCGCTGCGGCGGCTGTCCGAGCCGGGTACCAGTCCGCGGCTCGGGCTCGCGGCCTGGCTTACCGCGATGGTCAGCGTGCTCGCGTGCGTCATGGCCGCGCTGGGGCTGTTGACCAGGACGGCGATCGCTGGGTGGCCGACGTTCGCGCGGACCGTGTGCGAGTCGGTTAGCGCCGGATCGTGCCCGCCGACGGTGTACCGGAGCGCCGCTTATGAGCTCGGTCTCGCGGCCGCGGCCTTCGCTGGCGGAATTGTCATGATCCTGCTTGGCTTGCGCTACGGCCGGAGTCTGCGCCGCGCCAGCGTCCGGACCCGGGCGCACGCCGAGGCCGCCCGCATCACCGGCTACCCGATCGAGGGCGGGGACGCCGCGTTTGTGCTGGACGCCACCCAGCCCGCCGCGTACTGCGTGCCGGGGCGGCCGCCCACCATCGTCCTGACCACCGGCGCGCTCGCCGTCCTGGATTCCGACCAGCTCACGGCGGTGCTGGCGCACGAACGCGCACACCTGGCCGGGCGGCACCATCTGCTGCTCGCGGTGACCCGCTCGCTGGCCGCTGTCGCCCCGGTCGTTCCGCTCTTCGCGCGCGGAACCAAGGAGGCGGCAAGGCTGGCCGAGATGCGTGCCGACGATGTGGCGGCACGGTGCGGTAGCCGCCGCACCCTGCTAGCGGCCCTGCTCGCCATGGACGCCGGCGCCGCGACCGCGCCGACGCCGGCCGCGTGGCTGGCCGCTACCGGCAATATCGTCGCCACCCGCGTCCGGCGGCTCGCCGAGCCGGCGGCCCCGGCCCGCTGGGCATGCCACGGGCTGGCCCTGGTCGCGCTCATGCTCGCGATCGTCGCCGCCTCCGCGCTAGTGCCAGCGTTCGCGGTCGCCGGGCTCTGAAGCGCCCTGACCCTCTCGGCCGCAGTCCGGGCGGCTAGAACCAGGAGGGTCCGTGGGGGGTGTAAGGCTTCTGGAGGGCTTGGAGCTCGTGGTCAGTGAGGTGCAGGTCGAGGGCTGCGACGGCTTCGGTTAGGTGATGCGGTTGGGTGGCTCCGATGATCGGGGCGGTGACGACGGGGTTGTGGAGCACCCAGGCCAGCGCGACCTGGGCCATGCTGACGCCGCGGGCTGCGGCGACTTGCTGGACCGCGCCGACGACCGGCTCGTCGAGGGGTGAGTCGAAGGACTTGACGACCTGGTCCACGGTGGAGCGGTGGGATTGCTGTCCCCAGGGCCGCGTGAGGCGTCCCTTGCCTTGCGGGGAGTAGGGCACGACGCCCACGCCCATGTCGGCGCACATGGGCAGCAGTTCGCGCTCTTCTTGGCGGCGGAGCAGGTTGTACTGGTTCTGCATGGCCACGAACCGGGTCCAGCCGCCGAGCGCGGCCGTGTACTGGAGCTTGGCGAACTGCCAGGCGTACATGGAAGAGGCGCCCAGGTAGCGGACCTTACCCGCTTTGACGATGTCGTGCAGGGCCTCCATTGTCTCCTCGGCGGGGGTGTCCGGATCGAAGCGGTGGATCTGGTAGAGGTCGATGTAGTCGACGCCGAGCCGGGTCAGGGAGGCATCGGCCTGCTCGAAGATCGCCTTGCGGGACAGGCCCTGCCCGCCTGGGCCGTCGTGCATCTTGCCGAACACCTTGGTGGCCAGCACGATGTCCTCACGCCGGGAGTACCGCTTGATGGCGCGGCCGACCAGTTCCTCTGAGGTTCCGTGCTGGTAGTTGTTCGACGTGTCCCAGAGGGTGATGCCCGCCTCGACAGCCTGGCGGAAGAACGGCTGGGCTGCGTCATTGTCCAGGGCCCAGCGGTGCGCGCCGGTACTGGTGTTGTCGCCGTAGCTCATGCAACCCAGCGCGAGACGGCTCACTTTCAGGCCGGTGTTACCCAGGCGGGTGTACTCCATCGTCATCTCCTCCTGCGGGTGAGGGGTCAGGCTGCCGAGATACGCCGTCAGGCGTCGATGGCGCTTACTCCGGGGAGTTCACCGAAGCGGGCCTTGGCGTCCCGGCTCAGGATGGTTCGATCGGTCTGCGCCGCGTGGGCGGCGATGATCAGGTCGTGTGCGCTACGCGGGGTACCGGACCGGCGGACATGGGCGAGCAGGCGTCCGTGGTGAGCCGCGGTCTCCTGCGTGTAGTCAAGGACATCGACGGCGGATGTTATCGCCACCAGCGCCCTCGCGCGTTCGGCTGCCCGCTCGGCCGTATCCGCCATCTCGATCCCGACGCGATACTCGGCGACCGATACCGAGGCGATGGCAAGTTCATCGTCGTCCAACGACGAGCGGTCTATGGTGCCGCGTTCATAGGCGATCAGGACGTTGGTATCGAGGATCAGGCGTCGGCCCACGGATCACGCACCTCCGAGGTGACTAGGGCGATCGCCTCTGCTATGGCCCGGCCGAATTCGTCGTCCGGCGGGGGCACATCCGCGAGCGCCGAGCGCAGGTCGGCACCGGTGCGGCGACGGGCGGGCCCGATCTCGGCGACCGGATGGTTGCCGCGGACGATGGTGATCGTCTCACCGCGCTCGACGGCATCGAGCAGGTCCGAGAAATGCCGGGATGCCTCGGTTGCGGTCATGGTCTTCATGAGGCCAGTTTATCTGATAATCAGATTCACTGCTTGACCGGGGGTGCCGGGGGGCGGCTTCGCTGGTACTGACAGGGTGATCCACGTGACGAACTCGCCGAAGTCCGGTCGCGCTGAGCGATGAGGCTCGCCATGCTGGCGCCGATCGCGTGGCGTACGCCGCCCGAGCACTACGGGCCGTGGGAGTCGATCGCCAGCCTGCTTACTGAGGGGCTGGTCGCGCGCGGAGTCGAGGTGACACTTTTCGCGACGCTCGACTCGGTAACGGCGGCGGTGCTCGACGGGGTCTGCCCGCACGGCTACGCGGAGGACGCCGGGCTGGACGGGCGGGTCTGGGAGGCGCTGCACGTCTCGCATGCACTGGCCCGATCGGGTGAGTTCGAGCTGGTGCACAACCACCTCGACTGGCTGCCGCTGGCCTTCAGCGAGCACGCGCGGGCGCCGATGGTGACGACCATCCACGGCTTCTCCGGCGCGGGCATCCTGCCGGCCTACACGCGGTCGCGATCGGCGTTCGTCGCGATCTCTGATTCTGACCGCTACCCGGGGCTCGACTATGCCGCGACCATCTATCACGGCATCGACCTGCGGATGTTCCCGTACCGCGCCGCTGCGGGAGATTACCTGGTCTCGTTCGGGCGCATCCACCCCGACAAGGGAACAGCCGACGCGATCGAGATCGCCCGCCGCGCGGGGCGACGGCTGGTCATCTGCGGCATCGTGCAGGACGAGCGGTATTTCGCCGAGGCCGTGGAGCCGCATGTCGACGGAGATCAGGTCATCTTCCTCGGCTCGGTCGGCCCGCGGCGCCGGGCGGAGGTCCTCGGCGAGGCGGCCGTGCTGTTGCACCCGATCTACTTCGACGAGCCATTCGGCCTGTCCGTCGTGGAGGCCATGGCGTGCGGCACCCCGGTCGTCGCCTACCGGCGCGGCTCGATGACCGAGGTGGTCGACGAGGGCGTGACGGGATACCTGACCCATGACATCGAGTCGTCGGTCGACGCGGTCCGCGCGGCGACGCGGCTGGACCGCTCGGCCGTCCATGCCCGCGCGGTCGCGCGGTTCGGCGCCGACCGCATGGTCGAGGACTACCTGCGCACCTACGAAGGGCTGCTCAGGTCGGCCAGCAGCTCGCCGAGCGGCGCGTAGGCGACGCCGATGCGGTAGTCATCGATGCCGTAGGGAATCCACACCAGGCCGTCGTGTACGAAGGCTCCGCACGAGTACACGACGTTGGGGACGTAGCCGTCCTGCTCATCCTCGGCAGGGGGCAGCAGCGGAGTCCTCGAACGGCCCACGATGCGCGTCGGGTCATCGAGGTCGAGCAGGAGCGCGCCGATGACGTAGACCCGCATCGGGCCGACGCCATGGGTGAACACCAGCCAGCCCTGGTCGGTCTCGATCGGCGATCCGCAGTTACCGACCTGCAGCATCTCCCACGGCGCGGACGGTTCCTGCACGACCACCTCCCGGCCCCATACGTAACCGTCCGCCGAGCTGGCCAGGCTCGTACTCTCGCCGTCGGAGCGGCACAGGGCGAGGTAGTGTCCGTGCACCTTCCGGGGGAACAGCGCCATGCCCTTGTTCCGGGCGGCCGGCCCGGCGAGCCGACAAGCACGGAACACCCGCAGGTCCGAGCTGATAAGCAGGCGCGGGGAGATCCCTCGCCCGTCATAGGCCGTGTAGGTGGCGCGGTATTCGGCGGTTCCGTCGTCGTCGACGAACAGCGTAAACCGCGCGTCTTCCATGCCGTTGCTCTCCTCATCAACGGCCGGCGACAAGATGCGCTGCCCAAGGGCGGCGTCGCGGGCGAAGGAGGCGTTGTAGGCGGACGAGACCACCTTGCGCAGCAGGTCGACGGTGGCAGTAGAACCCGCCCGGCTCATCAGGTCGTGGTGCGCGTTCGCCAGTACCCGCTCGAGATCAGCGCCCTCGAACTCGGCGGGCAGGGCGCGCAGGACGGTCTCAGCAAGTTCATCGAGATGGCCCTGGTCAGCGAGGACGGCACGCAGGTGCGCCCGGCGCCAGCTGGCCGGCGTGGTGTCCGCCACCGAGACCGGCAGGGGCCGCGGCTCGAAGGACCACTGTACTCCCGGGCCGACGATGGCCGAGCAGAAGCCGATCGAGGAGATATGCCCTTCACCGATGCCCCGTACGCTGAGCGCCACCCGAGCCTGGCCTGCGCGCAGGCCGGTCTGGTCGGGGTCAAGCACCGCGCTCGGGTTGCACACGGCCGCGGCCTCCGTCGCGTACTCCGCGGTGAAGGTCGCTCCCAGCAGCAACGTGCGCGCCGCGGTCAGCTCACCCGCGTCCGCGATGCGCGCGGAGACGATCGCCGCATGCCGCCGCAGCAGCTCCTGATAATTGTGGTGGCGATCGCCGAAGTCGCGCAGCAGGCCCGCAGCCAGCCGCTCGGCCTCGTCTTCCGCCAGGCTCATAACGCGTCCGACGATGTGGCTAACCCGCGAATTGGCGCGCTCCAGCTCATCGCCGGGCAGGAAGAGCCGCGCGACGACGCGGGTCGGATCGGGGCACAGCCCGGCCTGAACGCGGTGCGCGATCACTCGAGCTCGCCGATCCGACGTGCCTGCTGTGCGGTCGCGAGCATGGCCAGGGTGGACTCGGCGCCCTGGTTGAGATTGCGGCCGTCACGTTCCAGGCCGTCATAGCCGCCACCGGTTTGAGGGTCGAACATCGGTGTGGCGCTGTCGTTGTAACCGAGGAACCAGTCCCAGGCGAGGTTGACGCCGGTCAGCCAAGACGACTCGTGCGTGATCCGGAACGCGCTCCCGCAGGCATCAGCGAGCGCGGACACCTCGATGGGCTGCTGGTCGTAGCCCGGGCCTATGTCGTCGCGGCCGCGGCCGCCCACCGGGGTCACCGACAGGTGGCTATCGCGAGTCTCGGTACGCAGCAGGAACTCCAGGAGGCTCAGGCCACGGCGCAGGGCTGGCGCATCGGGAAGGACATCACCCGCGACGATCAGCGCCTCGGCAATCGAGGCGTTCCCGTAGCTCAGGCGCTCCTCCGGCCAGGGCCACCGGGCATCGTCGTGCTCTCCCCCGCCGATCATGGCCAGCGTGTCCGTGAGCAGCCGCCTGGCCGCCATCTCGTCCGGTCGTTTGCTGAGCAGCTCAGCAGCGCCCAGCGCGGCAAACGCCATCGACCGGACGTGCGGGGAACGACACTGCGCCGCGATGCGGAACCCGCAGAGGGCCCGGGCCCGCATGCCCGGTGTATGCGCACTCGTGGCGGCGACACCGAGGCCCCAAAGCGCCCGTCCCCACCAGTCCCCCACCGCTGCCTCGTCGCGCCATTGCCCGTCGACGGCCATCCGGTTGTGACAGGCCCCCGTGGGATCGATCGCGTCAAGGACGAAGGTGAGGTAGCAGCGGGCCAGGCGGCGGACGGTCGGCCCGGGCTCCGGCTGGCGGCATACGACGACCAGCCCGCGGGCGACGTCGTCGACGCAATAGCCGTGCTCAGGTCGGGGATCCGTGCGCAGGGCGTGCTCGAACAGCCCGCGGTCGTCAGTAAGCCGTTCGAGGTGATCGAACACCGGCTGGTCAACGTCGCCCGTGGGAGTTACGCGACCGGCGGTCACGCGGCCACGCCAGCCGTGATCAGCCGGCCGGTCAGCTCGCGGTACTGGTCCGCGATAACCGGCCACAGCAGCTGCGGCGCGGTGGCGCTGGCGGCGGCCGCCATCCTCGTCATGACGTCCCCGCGGGTGATCACCGAGCGGAGCGCCGCCGCGATCGCCTCCGGATCGCGGTGCGGCACGAGCAGGCCCGCTCCCCCCGCGAGCACCTCCTGGGCGTGCGGGAACTCGGTCGCCACGACCGGCTTGCCGGCTGCCAACGCCTCGATGAGCACCCCCGAGGTGACCTGGTCGGTCGAGTCGTAGGGCAGCAGAACCACATCGGCGGAGCGCACGAGGGAGGCCAGCGCGCCAGCGTTCCGGTAGTGATCGTCGAAGGAAACCCAGGGTCCCAGCTCGGCCTGCCGAACCTGCTCACGGAGGCGATCACGATAGGCTTCGCCTTCGTGGAGCAGCACCTTCGGGTGGGTCTGGCCGGCGACCAGGTAGCGTGGCTTGGGCAGGAGATCGCGCAGCATCGCCATGGCCTCGATGCCCCACTCGATGCCCTTGCCGGGGCCCAGCAGGCCCCAGGTCAAGATCGTGAACTGCCCCGTGCGGAACGTCGGCTCCGCCATCGTCGTCTGCAGGGCGGGCGCGCCGTGCGCGATGATGCAGACCTTCGTCATGTCGACCGCGTACCCGGCCGCGAGCCGGTCGCGCGCAGTCTTGGTCATCGTGACGACGGCATCGGCTTTCGCTATCACCAGCTCAAGGATCTGGCGCTGGTGTGGGGTCGGGTCGGTCAAGACGGTGTGCAGGACGATGACGCGTGGCACCAAGACCTGGTCCAGCAGGTGCAGGATCTCGCTGCCGTCGGTTCCGCCGTATACCCCATACTCATGCTGCAGGATGGCCACGTCGCACAGGTTCAGTTGCTCGGCCGCCCGGCTGAGCGAGGCGGAGTCGCCCGCGATGAACTGCGCGACCACCTCGTTGCCGGGTCGTGGCGCATCCGCGCCGACCAGGCGGACGACCCAGCCCTCGTCAGTGGTGGAGGACAGGAGGGCGCCGCGGAGGGCGGCGGTGAAAGTGGCCAGTCCGCACTGGGTGGGCGGGAACGTGCTGACGAAACCGAATCGTGTGCTCATTAGTTCAGGTGCCTTCCGATCGGACAGCCCCGAGAGAACGAAACGAAGCCTCACGCAATGAGATGTTCAGGCTCGCGGGCAACGTGTGGGCCCGACCAGCTGCTGCGGTACGTCTGCATTCGTGGCGCCGACTAAGAGGGGTTAATACCCGCTGCGCAGCAGCCATCGGTCCGGACAGACGTACCAAGGGCGTGACGGCTCCAGCTTACCTGTAATGAGAACGGCCGCTGACACCGGCCGGCCCCTAGCCGACCTGAGCGGTCCGGCCGGCCCAGTAGGGGGCCCGGAGCTGGCGTTTGAGGAGCTTGCCCGAGCCGGTGCGGGGCAGTTCGCTGGCGAAGTCGACCGACCGCGGCACCTTGTAGCTGGCCAGGTGCTCGCGCGCGAACGCGGTGACCTGCTCGCTGGTCAGCGACGATCCGGGCGACTGTACGACGGTCGCGTGCACGGCCTCGCCCCACTGATCGGAGGGGATCCCGAACACCGCGACGTCGTAGATCCCGGGATGGGTTTCCAGCGCGGCCTCGATCTCGGCCGGGTAGATGTTCATTCCGCCGGAAATGATCATGTCGGTCTTGCGGTCGCAGATGTACAGGTAACCCTCGTCGTCCCGGTACGCGATGTCGCCGACGGTATGGAAGTCGCCACGGCTGTTCGCCGTGTAGCTGGCGTCGTTCTTGTAGTAGGTGTCGAACGTGCCCCTGGACCGCACGTAGACCTCGCCGGAATGGTCAGGCCCGGTGCCGGTGACCTCGTTGCCGTCGGCGCCGACCAGCATGATCTCGATGCCGGGGGCCGGCTTGCCGCACGATCCGGGCTTGCGCAGCTGGTCCTGGGGCATCAGCACGGTGTCCACGCCGAGCTCGGTCGACCCGTAGACCTCGAACAGCGACCCGGGCGGGAAGTCGGCCACGTACTGCTGCTTGAGCACGTAGCTCCACGGCGCCGCGTTGGCCACCATGATGCGCATGGCGGAGCGGTCGTAGCGGTCCTTGATCTGCTGGGGCAGCGCGCAGATCATCCGGACCGGCGCGGGCGCGGCGAACGTCGAGGTCGCCTGATAGGTGTCCACCAGCCGCAGCCAGTCCTGCGCGTCGAACCTGCGCTGCACGATCATCGTCTGGCCGAACAGCAGGGCAATGCCCAGGAACGCGCTGGGGCCGCTGTGATACAGCGGGCCGCAGGTGATGTAGCTGTCGTCGGGCCGGTAGCCGAGCACGCTCAGCAGCGCGCCCAGGAGTTCGGGATCCGGGGCGCCGGACCGGACCGCGCCCTTCGGCCTGCCGGTCGTGCCCGAGGTGTAGATCACCAGCCCGCCGGTGCCCGCCGCGTCCCCGACGTCGGGTGCGTCGGCCGGCGCGGCCGCGATGTCGGCGTCGGTCAGCATCCCGCCCGGGGCTGGCCCGCCGACCGCGATGACGTGCCGCACGTTGTCCAGCTCGGCGCGGAACGCGGCGAACATCGGCGCGTGCTCGTGGTCCACGTAGGCGATCTCGGCATCGCTGTGGTTGACGATGTAGAGCGCCTCTTCAGGCGTCAGCCGGTAGTTCAGCGGCACCGCGACCGCGCCGATCTTCCTCGTGGCGTTCATGACCGCCACCACCTCGGCCGAGTTCGGCCCGCACCACAGCACCTTGGTGCCCGGCCCGGCCCCGAGCGAGAGCAGCAGGTTCGCTACCCGGTTCGACTGCGCCTCAAGCTCGGCGTACGTCCAGATCACGACGGGGCCGTCCGGCCGGTCGTCGATGACGGCCGGCTTGTCCGGCTGGCTCCGCGCGTAGGCCGAAAGGGTGTCCTCGGGCATCTGTCTGCCTCTGCCGTCCCCGTCGCTTACGTCGGCAGCTCTGTCCCGGCCTGCTCGGCCACCATGTACCGGGCGTACCAGTCGGGCCAGTTCGCGTCGGCGTGGCCGATGCGCTTCTCGTGTTCACCGTGGGCGGCCGAAGCGCGCCGCATCGCGTCGGCCAGGTCGCTCGCGGAGGCGAACGACGTCACGTCCGGGTCGACGCGCCCGGGAAGCCGGGTCGTGATTTCCTGGACCAGCCAGCTATTGCCGTCGGGGTCGCTGAACGAGGCGAACGAGCTATAGCTGTGATGCTCGGGCGCGGGGCCGCCGACGCGACCGTTCGTGCCGGCGGGTTGGAACCGATCGCCCAGCGTCCCTTCGTGGAACACCTCGCTAACCTGGGCACCGCGGGCGACGAGATCACCGCGCGCAGCATCGATGTCGGAGACGATCAGGTACAGGTTCTGGGCGGAGCCGGGCGCGGCCGACGTGAGGCCGGTGCCGAATTGGATAGAGCAGTCGGAGCCCGGAGGGGTGAGCTGGACGAGGCGAACGTTGTCACGATCGACGTCGGCGTCGAGTCTCCAGCCGAGGCCTGCGTAGAACTCCTTGGCACGGTCGAAATCCGATACGGGGATGACAACCACCTCGAGCTTCTGGTCCACCATGCCTGCTCCTCTTCCTATGAACGTCAGCGGCTCTACCCTAGGCCTAACCCCTCATGATCACAGATGGGAGATCCACATGCCGGGGCACGTGAGCGAGCCGGTAGGTCCGGTGGATGGCAGGAAGGTGCCCCGGTACGCCGGCGCCGGGTCGTTCGGCCGACTTCCTGAAATCGACCGGGTCGCTGACTACGACGTCGCCGTGCTCGGCGCGCCGTTCGACAGCGGCACCTCCTACCGGCCGGGCGCCAGGTTCGGCCCGATGGCGGTCCGGCAGGCGTCGCGGCACCTGCGGCCCGGCCATCACGTCGAGCTGGACACCAGCCCGTTCACGGCGATCCAGGTCGTGGACGCCGGGGACGTGCCCGTGACGCCGTTCTCGATCGACGA
>Ga0302314_10010466_pt1 | contig 16225 bp, 12 predicted proteins | sample III_Palsa_N2_3_FD_200533 | JGI IMG/M metagenome (GOLD analysis project Ga0302314, IMG submission 200533) | Peat permafrost microbial communities from Stordalen Mire near Abisko, Sweden - III_Palsa_N2_3 | ecosystem: Environmental > Terrestrial > Soil > Palsa > Peat permafrost | place: Sweden... | reverse complement strand
GAAACGCCGCGCGGCGCGGCACGGACGCTCCGCGGAAGCTGAGCACCGGGAAATCCTCAAACAGGCCCTGAGCGCGGAGACCGAACCTTCCTTCCTGGAGCTCGCGGCCGAAATCCGCAAACTGACCGAAGGAACTCAGCAGACCCCATCGGAGGTCTTGCAGCGTGAAGGCCGTGACGAACGTTGACGCGTCTCGTTATCGACGCCAGCGTCGCGATAAAGTGGGTTGTTTCCGAGCCGGGCTCATTAGAGGCGATCAGGCTGGCTGTGGCCGACATGATCGCGCCGGAGCTGATCTGTGCGGAATGCGCCAACATACTTTGGAAGAAGGTTCGGCGCGGGGAGTTAACCGCCGCGGCTGCACAAGCAGCCGCGGCGGTTCTTGAACAATCTGGGATCGAGCTTCGTACGATGCGGACCGCGATCGGCGACGCGTTGCAGACGGCGATCAGCCTCGATCATCCGGCATATGACAGCCTGTACCTCGCCCTGGCCGCCGCGGAGGGTTGCCCCTTTGTAACCGCTGATGAAACCCTGGTGCGAAAGTTGAAGCAGTCGGCCGTCTCCGGCCTTCCTGAAGTTCTAGGCATCGCCGAAGCTGTCGCTCGGCTCCGGCCATAAATCCTAGATCGTCGCCCCGCCGTCGACCACCAGCGCCTGGCCGGTCATCCACGACCCGGCCTTTGACGCCAGATACACGGCGGCCCCGGCGATATCGTCCGGCTCGCCCAGGCGGCGCAGCGGCGTGCCCGCGCTGGAGCGCTTCTCGGCTTCCGGGGTGTCCCACAGCGCCTTGGCGAAGTCGGTCTTCACCAGGCCCGGGGCGATGCAGTTGACCCGGATGTTAGACGGCGAAAGCTCGTGCGCCAGGTTGCGGGCCAGCTGGAAGTCGGCCGCCTTGGAGATGTTGTAGGCGCCGATCACCGCATTGCCGCGCAGGCCGCCGATGGAGGAGACGATGATGATCGCCCCGTCCTTCCTTTCCTTCATCTCCGGCGCGACCATCTGGATCAGCCAGTGGTTGGAGATGATGTTGTTGTCGAGAATCTTGCGGAAGGCGTCGTCGGAGATGCCCGACATCGGCCCGTAATAGGGGTTGGAGGCGGCGTTGCAGACCAGCACGTCGACCCGGCCAAAGGCCTTGCGGGTCTCGTCCACCAGCCGCTGAAGATCGTCCTTGGAGGAAATGTTGGCAGGGACGGCGATGGCCGCGCCGGGGTGTTTGGCGTTGATCTCGGCGGCGACCTCATCGCAGGGGCCGGCCTTGCGCGAGGAGATGACGACCTTGGCGCCGTGGTCGGCGAACTGTTCGGCGATGGCCTTGCCGATACCGCGCGAAGAGCCTGTGATGATGGCGACCTTGCCGGTCAGATCGAAGAGGCTCATGGCCATACCGCTCCCTTAAAACGCTTGTTTGATTTTCGTCGCGCAACCTGTCGCGGGAGCGGAGCGAGGTCAAGGGTGCAGACGCGCCGAGCTTCTTCCTCCTCACCCCCGAGCGAAGCGAAAAGAGGGGGTGGTGGCCTGGCGCTGAAGCGTAGCGGAAGCGACGGGACGGTGGGGGCCAGCGCCGACAAGTGTTGAGTCATGTCCGTCGACGTCGGTGGCGCGGATGGCGGGGCGCCCCCACCGTCTTTGCGCTCTGCTTCGCTGCGCGCAAATCACCTCCCCCTCTCTTCGCTTCGCTCGGGGGTGAGGAGGGGGTTAGTGACAGACCGGCCCGTCGCCCATGTCCAGGTGCAGGTGGTTGTGGTGCTCGGCGTTGTAGTCAGGGCTCAGCACGGTCTCGAACACCCCGCAGGCGCCCTGGCGGATCTGGTGCAGGAACTGGCCCTTGGGACCGGGGTCGGCCCAATCCTTCTCCACCGTCACCGTCTGGCCATTGGCCAGGGTGAAGGCGCCGACATCGATGGCGTTGGCCAGGGCGTGCTCGCTCACCGGCTGGTCGGCGCGGCCATAGCGGCGCCGACAGGAATAGGCGCCGAAATGGGTGATGGTCTGGACGGGAGAGCCCAGCAGGGCGCTGGCCGCCGGCTGCACCACCTGCTTCTCCCAGACCGAGAAGGCCAAAGCCTCACGACAAGTCATCACCGCGCCGATGGGGTGCAGGGCCGACATGCCTCCGGTCAGCGTCAGGGCGTCGTGGATGACGCAGAAGCCGTCGGTCTGGTCGGGGACGTCCTGGAAGGTCACGCCGCCTTTGGTCAGGATCGCGCGGCAGTCGGCGCCGGCCGGGGTGGTGGCGACCTTGACGCTGGTGGCCACGCCCACGGGCTGGGCGAGGGTCAGCGGCTTCCACGGCAGATGTTGCGGCGGCGTGACCCAGTTGGCCAGGGCGACGATGCCGCCGACCATAATCAGAATCAGGCCAAAGCCGGTGAACCGGGCCGCGCGGGTCTGCCGCTTTTCCCAGCGATCGACCTTCGGATGCACCTTCTTGCGAAACACCATGTCACGGTAACGCTTGAAGGCGCGATCGGCGCCATCGGGAGAGACCGCCGCATCGACGTCCGCGCCCTCGCGCGCTAGAAGGCGGCATGGCCGACGGCGACGCCAAACCCCGCGATCAGACCCGCATGGTGTTCGGGCAGGGCTTCCTGCGCGACATCTGGTATTTCGCCGCCCTGTCGAGCGACCTGAAGCCCGGCAAGCAGAAGCGCTATGAGATCATGGGCGAGCCGATCCTGCTCGGCCGCACCAAGGCCGGCGAGACCTACGCCTTGCGCGATATCTGCCCGCATCGGGCCGCGCCCTTGTCGGCTGGGCGGCTGGTGAAGGAAGCCGATGGCGCCGAGGTGGTGGAATGCCCCTACCACGGCTGGCGCTTCCGCACCGATGGCGTCTGTTCGGCCATTCCCTCGATGGTCGCCGATCAGGCGGTCGAGATAAGCCGCATCCGTGTGCGCCGCTATCCCCTGGCCGAGAGCCAGGGCCTGGTCTTCATCTGGATGGCTGGCGATGCGCGGGGCGAGGGCGAGCCGGACCAGCCGCCGCCCACCTTCCCCGGCGTGGTCGGCGGCGGGCCAAAGCTGGTCGACCGGATGGTGTTCGACGCCCACATCGACCATGCGGTCGTCGGGCTGATGGATCCGGCCCACGGCCCTTACGTGCATCAGAACTGGTGGTGGCGATCCGCCGCCTCCCAGCACGACAAGGCCAAGACCTTTGAGCCGCGAGAGGCCGGCTTCGCCATGGTGCGCCACCCGCCATCGAGCAACAGCTATGCCTACCGCATCCTGGGCGGCGCCCCCTCAACTGAGATCACCTTCCGCCTGCCCGGCCTGCGCTGGGAGCACATCACCATCGGCGCCCGCCAGGTGCTGTCGCTGACCTGTCTCACCCCGCTCACCGACAAGACTACCGCCATCGCCCAGATCATGTGGTGGGACCATCCGATGGCCAGCCTGCTGAAGCCCTTCGTCGCCAGCGCCGCGCGCAAATTCCTGCGCCAGGACGCCGGCATGGTGAACCTGCAGAACCAGGGCCTGGTCTACGATCCCAGCCTGCTCTGGGTCGACGACGCCGACCGCCAGGCCAAATGGTACCAGGCCCTCAAGCGCGAGTGGGGCGCCAGCCGGCGGGAGGCCCGCGCCTTCAACAACCCCGTCGAGGGCGGCGTCCTGCGCTGGCGCAGCTGAGGGCCGGAAACTGCGCATTATTTCCGGCAAGTATCGCGGCCGCGCGCTGATCGCGCCGCCGGGGCAGGGGACGCGGCCGACGGCGGATCGCACGCGGGAGGCTGTGTTCAACGTGCTCGAGCACGCCGCCTGGTCGCCGGGGCTGCTGGACGCGCGGGTGATCGATCTGTTCGCCGGCTCGGGCGGCCTGGGGCTGGAGGCGTTGTCGCGCGGCGCGGCCTATGGCCTGTTTGTCGAGACCGACGACGCGGCCCGAGGCGTGATCCGTCAGAATGTCGAGTCCCTCGCCCCCGCTGGCGATCTGTTCGGCCGCACCCGCATCCACCGCCGCGACGCCACGGCCCTGGGCGCCAAGCCGGCCAGCGACGGTGTTCCATTCGACATCGCCTTCCTCGATCCGCCTTACGCCAAGGGACTGGGCGAACGCGCCCTGGCCGAACTCCTGGCGGGCGGCTGGCTCGCCGATGGCGCGGTCGCGGTGTTCGAGCGCGGCGCCGACGAACCCGCGCCGGTCACGCCGGGGTTCGAGCTGCTGGACGAACGAAAGTACGGCGCGGCGCGGGTGTGGTTCCTGCGGCGGGCGTGAGGACGACAAGGGAAAGGGCGGCTTCAGCCCGCCCGCGCCCTCGCGAAATGGCCGCCTTTGGTCCGGTCCCAATTTGGCGCGCCGAAGTAGCGAACCGCGATTTGCGCCGGTCCCAGGTCCTCGATCTCGGTGAAACCCCGCGCGCGCAGTTCGGCCGCCAGGTCGTCCGGCGCGAAATAGGTCAGCCAGGGCTCGCCGGCTGCGGCGACGTTCTCCGCGCGCTTGGCCTGATCGGCCTGTTGATCCGCCGGCAGGGTGGAGGGCGGGTCGCTGTAGTCGAACGTCACCTCCGCGCCGCCGGGCAGGGCCCCGATATAGCCCAGTGTCGCCAGCACCGCCTCGCGGGTCAGATAGGGGACGACGCCGGCCCAGGTGAAGAAACTCGGTTGGGACGGGTCGAACCCGGCGGCGGATAGCCCTTCGCCCAAGGTCGACCGCTCGAAATCCACCGGCGTGTAGGTCAGGCTTGGCGGCGGGATCAGGCCGGCTTCCGCAAGGCGTGCGCGTTTCCAGCCTTGGGTCGCCGGATGATCGACCTCGAACACCTTGAGTCCCGCCGCCTCATGCGGATTGCGATAGGCGAAGGTGTCCAGTCCCGCGCCCAGCACCACCAGCTGGCGCACGCCCCGCGCCACGGCGGCGGCCAGGGCGTCCTCGGCGAAGCGGGTGCGGGCGGCGATAAACAGCCGCATGCCGCGCCGCTCGGGTTGGCTCGCCATCAGCGCCACCATGGCGTCGGCGTCCGGACCCAGGATCCGCAAGGCCAGCGGGTCGGTGAAGATGCGGCCCTGCTCCAGCACCTGATGCGCCGCGCGATGGGCGGCGGCGGAAAGAGCGGTGCGGCTGGGCTGTCCGGTCTGCATAAGCGCCAGCATAACCCTGTTCAGTCGGCCTGTGATCGTCGATAAGCCGTGTAACAAACAGGAGGAGACGCCTCATGGCCTCGAAGATCGTCGACGACCGCCGTATCGACCCCCGCATCAAGGCGATCTTCGGATCCTTCCCGGAAATGCCGCCGGCGAACGACGTCAAGGATCGCGAGACCCAGCTGGCCGAGGCCAATACCCCGGAAGCCGTGGCGCGCGCCGAGGCGGGCAAGGCCTTCATGGACATGGTCGACAACGAACAGGTGTCGCCCTCGGCCGGTCTGAAGATCACCACCGAGACCTTCACCTCCTCGCCCGATGGCAACACCATCAAGATCCAGTACATCCGCCCGGACAATGCCGAGCGCTTGGCCTGCGTCTACTACATCCATGGCGGCGGGATGATGAGCTCGTCGGCCTTCGACGGCATGTACCGCTCCTGGGGCAAGATTATCGCCGCCATGGGCGTGGCGGTGGCCATGGTCGACTTCCGCAACTGCCTCACGGCCTCCTCGGCGCCGGAAGTCGCGCCCTTTCCCGCCGGCCTGAACGACTGCGTATCCGGCCTGAAATGGGTGAAGGCCAATGCCGACAAGCTCAACATCGATCCCGACCGGATCGTCGTCGCCGGCGAGAGCGGCGGCGGCAACCTGGCGCTCGGCCTCGGTTTGAAGCTGACCAAGGACGGCGAGCAGGGCCTGATCAAGGGCCTCTACGCCCTCTGCCCCTATATCGCCGGCCAGTGGCCGCAGGACCGCTATCCGTCGTCGACGGAAAACAACGGCATCCTGCTCGACCTGCACAGCAATCGCGGCTTCATGGCCTATGGCGCCGAGGCGTTCGAGGCCAAGGACCCGATCGCCTGGCCCGCCTTTGCCGGCCCCGCCGACATCAAGGGCTTCCCGCCCACGGTGATCAGCGTCAACGAGTGCGATCCGCTGCGCGACGAAGGCATCGAATTCTACCGCCTGCTGATCGCCAACGGGATCACCGCCCGCTGCCGCCAGGTGATGGGCACCATCCATGGCACCGAAATCTTCGCCATCTGCTGCCCGGACATCAGCCGCGACACCGCGCGCGACATGGCGGCGTTCGCGACGGGGTGAGGGCGATGAACACCTCTCCCGGAGGGAGAGGGAGGGGCCCGTTGCGCAGCAATGGGAGGGTGAGGTTTCGGGACGGCGCAGGATTAGGCTGAACGGCTTCCATTCGGCCGCCGCGTAACCCCTCATCCTCCCAGCTTCGCTGGGCCCCTCCTTCTCCCTCCGGGAGAAGGTAAAGGGCTATCGTCGCCCGAACAGCTTCTCGATGTCCGCCAGCTTCAGCTCCACATAGGTGGGCCGGCCGTGATTGCATTGGCCGGAGTGGGGCGTCACTTCCATCTCGCGCAGCAGGGCGTTCATCTCCGCGGCGTTGAGCCTACGCCCGGCGCGGACCGAGCCGTGGCAGGCCATGGTCGAGCAGACCGCCTGCAGCCGCTCCCCCAGGGCCAGGGGCGCGCCGTTCTCGGCAAGGTCGTCGGCGATGTCGCGGATCAGGCCGGCCGCGTCGGTCTCGCCCAGCAGGGCCGGGGTCTCGCGCACCAATATGGCGCCAGGGCCGAAGGGTTCGATGATCAGGCCCAGGGCCGCCAGCTCGTCCGCCCGCTCGGCGACGCGCTCGGCCTCGGCGGGATCCAGGTCGACCACCTCGGGCAGCAACAGCACCTGGCGCGCGACGCCGCCCCGGTCCATCTCCGCCTTCATCCGCTCATAGACCAGCCGTTCATGGGCGGCGTGCTGGTCGACGATGACGACGCCGTCGCGGGTCTGGGCGACGATATAGGTCTCGTGAACCTGGGCCCGCGCCGCGCCGAGGGGATAGTCCGTGAGATCGATCACTTCCGCCGTCGCAGCGGCGCCGACAGCGGCGGCTAGGTCAGCCGGCGCATAATCATCGCGCTCGAACCGGGCGGAAATCTCCTGCACGCCCGGCAGTTGCTGCGCCGCCCCTTGCGGCGACCACCCGCCGGCGCCCCAGGCGGAGAAGCCGCGCGCATTGGCGGCGGCATAGGACGGCGCCGGCATGGACTGCGCTCTGAACCCGTCCAGGGCCGCGGATGCGACCGTGGTCGAGGCCCGGTGCCCCGCGCCGGCCAGGGCGTGGCGCAGGGCGCCGACGATCAGCCCGCGCACCAGGGCCGGATCGCGGAACCGCACCTCGGCCTTGGCCGGGTGCACGTTCACGTCGACGAACTCGGACTCCAGGGTGACGAACAGGGCCGCGGTCGGATGCCGGTCACGAGCCAGGAAGTCGGCATAGGCGGCGCGCAGGGCGCCCTGCAGCAGCCGGTCGCGCACCGGCCGGCCGTTCACGAACAGATACTGGTGGCCGGCGTTGCCGCGCGAATAGGTCGGCAGCCCGGCGTAGCCGGTGAGCTCGACGCCTTCGCGCTGCTGGTCGATCAGCAGGGCGTTGTCCTCGAACTCCGCGCCCAGGATCGCCGCCAGCCGCTTCAGCCTGCCTTGGGGTCCGGGGCGTTCGGGCGGCAGGCGCAGCACGCGGCGGCCATCCAGGTCCAGGCTGAAGCCGGTGGCCTCGTGCGCCATGGCCTGGCGCTTGACCTCCTCGGCGATGGCCATGGACTCCGCGCGGGCGCTCTTCATGAACTTGAGCCGCGCGGGGGTGGCGAAAAACAGGTCCCGCACCTCGACCCGCGCGCCATGAGCGCCGGCGAAGGCGGCCGGTCGGGGCTCGGCCATCGCCCCGCCCTCGACCGTCAGGGAAAAGGCGTCGGCCGAGCCCCTCTGCCGGGCCGTCAGGGTCAGCCGCGCCACCGAGCCGATCGATGGCAAGGCCTCGCCGCGAAAGCCCAGGGTGCCGATGCGCAGCAGGTCGAAGTCGCCATCGGCGTTGGGGGAGAGCTTGGAGGTGGCGTGGCGCTCCAGCGCCAGGGCCAGATCATCGCGGCTCATGCCGCCGCCGTCGTCCACCACCAGGATGCGGCTCAGGCCCCCGTCATCGGCCTGGATGTCTACTTGCAAGGCCCCGGCGTCGAGGCTGTTCTCGACGATCTCCTTGATCGCACTCGCCGGCCGCTCGACCACCTCGCCGGCGGCGATGCGGTTGACGGTCTCTGGCGGCAGGCGGCGGATCAGCATGGGACGGTCAGTCTAGCCGATTCCATGGGGAATGGGGTGGGTCGGATTCGCGTGTAAAAAGCTCAATAAAACCCGCTCATCCCCGCGAAAGCGGGGACCCATGGCTCGACGTCTCCGACTGAAACGCGGGTCCTGCAGCTTCCGCTCAATGGGTCCCCGCTTTCGCGGGGATGAGCGGGTTAAAATTCGGCCTTCAGCGGTCCCTACCCCACCGCCGCCTTGCTCACGGCTTCCTCGCAAGCCGCGACCAGCGTCTTTAGCCCCGCGTCAACATCCACGCCCAGATGCACCCGCAGGGTCCGCCGGCCGCGTTCGTCCAGCACCTCGAGGTCGCCGCGCGCCTGCGCCGCCTCGACAACGCCGAAGCTGAACTTGCGGCCGGGAACCTGCAGGTCCTTGGGGTGGTCCGAGGTGATTTCCAGGAAGACGCCGCTGTTGGGGCCGCCCTTGTAGGCCTGGCCGGTGGAATGCAGGAAGCGTGGGCCAAAGCCGACCACGACGGCGCAGCCAGTGGCGTCCCGTAGGCTCGCCTGCAGCTTGGCGATGGCCTTCACATAGGCCGGGTTGCGGTCGATGTAGGCCAGCACGCCGAGATAGTCTCCGGCGCCCGCGCGTTTGAAGTGGGCCGCCAGCACACTGGCCAGACTGCCCTTGCCGGCCTTCAGCTGTTCGGTGTTGCGCTCATCCGCATAGAGGGCGAGGCCGCCGATCTCGACGAAGGGCTTTTCCGGCGTCAGGGCGCCCGACTTTTCGTAGGCGTCGGTGAGGGCGCGGGTCTTGATCTTGCTGGCTTCCACGTCCGGCTGGTCGAAGGGATCGATGCCGATCGCGGCGCCGGCGATGGCGGTGGCGATCTCCCAGCGGAAGAATTCCTGGCCCAGGTCTTCGCGGCTGGCCAGGGTGATGCGCACCACGGGTTGGCCGGCGGCTTCCAGGGCGGCCACGGCCTTGTCCTGCTCGGCGTCGGCATCGCCCTTCAGGGTCAGGTAGGCGAACACCCGGTCCTTGCCATAGGCGCCGGGCTTGCCCACCGCCTCGCCGGCGACGGGGATCAGGCCCTTGCCGATCTTGCCGGTGGATTCGGCGATCAGCTGCTCCAGCCAGGCGCCGACAGGCGCCAGGGCCGGGGAGGCGAGGATGGTGATCTTGTCGCGGCCCGCCAGGGCCCCGGCGCCGAGCACCAGCCCGAGCTGGACGCCCGGATTGGACTTGGGCGGCGCGCTGGGGGCGCAGGCGCGGACCATGACATTGGTCCTGGCCATGAAGCCCGCGACATCGATCCCAGCGGCGATGGCCGGGACCATGCCGAAGTTGGACAGCACCGAGAAGCGGCCGCCGATGGTCTTGTCGCCATGGAACAGGCCAAGGAATCCTTCGGACTTGGCGGTCTCCTCAAGCTTGGAGCCAGGGTCTGTGACCGCGACGAAGCGGCTGGCCGCCTTGTCCGCGCCAATGGCCTTGGATGCGACCTCGGAGAAGTAGCGGTGCAGGATGTCCGGCTCCAGCGTCGTGCCGGACTTGGACGAGACCACGAACAGGGTCTTGGCCGGATCGATCTCGGCCTCGAACCGGGCGATCTGGGTCGGGTCGGTGGAATCCAGCACCAGCAGCTTGGGGGAGTCCTTGGCGGCGTCGCACACTTCGCCCAGCACTTCCGGGCCCAGGCTTGATCCGCCCATGCCCAGCAGCAGCACATGGGTGAGGCCGCCGGCCTTGACCTTGGCCTTCAGATCGTCGAGCGCCGCCAGGTCGATGGTTTCGCCCTTGCCAGCGCCGAGCCAGCCGAGCCATTGGGCTTCGTCCTTTCCGGTCCAGAGGCCGGCGTCGCCGCTCCAAACCCGACGCACCCAGGCGTCGGCGCGGGCGGTCTCGGTCAGCTTTTCGACGGAGGCCTTCAGGTCCTCCGGCAGGCTGAAGCTCTGGCCGTTCAGGGTCTCTCCCAGGGCCTTGATCCGCTTGTCGGCGACGGCGCCATAGAGGCCGTCGGCGGCGTCGGCGAACTGTTTCACGCCATCGTCCACCAGGGCTTTGGTGACGCCGTCCAGGTCCAGGCCCAGCCGCTTGGCCTCTGCCAGGGTCTGTTCGGCGGCGGGGATGTCCTGGGTGAGGCTCTGGGCCACCTTCCCGTGATCGCGGAAGGCGTCCATGGTTTTGGGCGGCATGGTGTTGACGGTGTCGGGCCCGATCAGAGTCTCGACATAGAGGACGTCGGAATAGGCCGGATCCTTGGTGCCGGTGGAGGCCCACAGCAGGCGCTGCACCCCCGCGCCCTTGGCCGCCAGCGCCTTCCAGCGCGGGGTGTCGATCATCTTCAGATAGTGCTGGTAGGCGATCTTGGCGTTGGCGATGGCCACCTTGCCGCGCACGGCCTTAAGAGCCGCCTCGTCGGCGCCCGCGCCGGCTTTGAGCTTCGCATCAATGGCGCCGTCGATCTTGCCGTCGATCCGGCTGACGAAGAAGCTGGCCACGCTGGCGATCTTCGAGACGTCGCCGCCCTTGGCCGCCAGATCCTCGAGCCCGTCCATATAGGCCTCGGCGACGGCGAGGTAGGCGTCCAGGCCGAACAGCAGGGTGACATTGATGTTGATCCCTTCGCCGATCAGGGTGCGGATCGCCGGCACGCCCGCGTGGGTGCCAGGAATCTTGATCATCAGATTGGGACGATCGACCTCTTTCCAAAGCCGCCGCGCCTCGATCAGCGAGGCCTCGGTTTCCATAGCCAGATACGGCGAAACCTCCAGGCTGACATAGCCGTCCCGGCCCTTCTTGGCGTCATAGACGGGGCGCAGCTGGTCCGCGGCGGCCTGGATGTCGGCCACCGCCAGCCGTTCGAACAGGATCGCCGGCTCGGCGTCATCCTTTTCAACATAAGCCTTCAGGGCGCCGTCGTAGTCGCCGCTGCCGATGGCTTTTTCGAAGATCGAGGGGTTGGAGGTGACGCCGGTGACGCCGTCCTTCTGCGTCATGGCCGCGAGTTCACGGTCGTCCAGCATCTTGCGCTGGACGAAGTCCAGCCACACCGCTTGGCCCGCGTTACCCAACTCCTGAAGCGGATTGGCGCCCATGACAAATGCTCCTTAAAGCCGATCAACAGCCGTCCACGCGCCAAGGCGCGGCGCCCCTATAGCCGAACACCTCAGGCGGCGTCTTGGTTCAGTCGCTCATATAGGAATGATCGATGCATTAGCTCGGCTGGCGGTCGCGTCGGCTGGACCATCCGGGCGAGAAGGACACGCTCATCGCCACCACGCGGTCCTTCAGCTCCGAGCCGAACTGGCAGAACTTGCGTTCCATCCCGGTCACGGCGATCCGGGCGCGCCCCTTCTGCCAGGCGAAACCGATACGGCGGTCGCCCATCTGGTCGGCGCGCTCGGTGGTCCAGCCGGCGGCCCTCACGCCGCCTGGATCGTGCGTGAAATTGAAGGTCCAGACCCCGCCCTGGTCCCCGGCGAACAGGAACAGGCGCGCCTTCTCACCGACAGCCTGCATCTCGCCAAAGCCCCGGCGCAGGTTGCGGTCCTGAATTATGCGGCCCACCGGCGTGGTGAGACGGGCGACCTCTGTGACAGCCTCCTGGCGCAGGCGCACATTGGTGGCGAGCCCGGTGAGCCTTCCCGCCACGGCGTCGACATCGCTCCGTGCGTCCTCAACCGCGAAGTCGAACCGTTTGGGCGCGACAGTGGCTGGCGGCTGGGCGGCCAAGGCCAGACTGGAGCGTTGGGGCGCGTCTGGCGCAGCCTCAACGGAAGGGGTCGGCTCGGGAGTCGTGGAGAGCGGCGCATTGGGCGTGACCGCGCGGGTATCCATCGCCACGACGTAGCGAGCCGTCGTCACGGGCGCGCCCGGATCATCCAGAGCCGCCGCCGCTACAGACACCACTCCCAACGCGGCTGCCACGCCGACGCCGAACGCCACTACCCGCATGGGTCCCCCCGGGAGCGATCTTCAGACCAGGTTAACCACAAACCACAGCGGTACGCCATTGTGCCGCTTGGAAGCGGGCGATCTCGTCATTTCGGTCACGCTGCCTGATTAGGCGTCAGTGAACCGGTCCGCGGCGCGCCCCTTTATGTCTCCTTTATGCCGACGCTCCTTCTGACGCGGCGAACCTTGATGCCGATCGGCGATACATCGGCGGCTCCATAAATCGGAGCCTTCTCCTCATGGACTTCGTCTTCATCATCGCCGGCCTGGCCGTATTCGGCCTGTTCGCCGTCTACGCCGTCCTGCTGCGCCGGGTCTGACGCGAATGCTGGTCTCCATCCTCTACATCGCCGCGACGGTCGGCGTGGCCGTCTACATGCTGGTCGCCCTGCTGCGACCGGAAGACTTTTGAACCGGACGCATCGATGAACATCCAAGGCTGGGCGGAAATCGTCATCACCATTGGGCTGGCCGTGGGACTCGGCTGGCCTCTCGGCATCTACATGGCGCGGGTCTGGGAGGGGCAGTCGACCTGGCTCGATCCCGTGCTCAGGCCCGTTGAAGCGGTCTTCTACGGCGCGTCGGGCCTGGGCAAGAAGCCCGGCGGCCAGGGCTGGGTCAGCTACGCCATGTCCATGATGGCCTTCAACGCGGCGGGCTTTGTCCTGCTGTACGCCATCCTGCGGCTCCAGGCCCAGTTGCCGCTGAACCCGCAAGGGTTTTCCGGCATGTCGCCCGACCTCGCCTTCAACACCGCCATCAGCTTCGTCAGCAACACCAACTGGCAGTCCTATTCGGGCGAGAGCGCCGCCAGCCATCTGTCGCAGATGGCCGGCTTCACGGTGCAGAACTTCGTCTCGCCGGTGATGGGAATGGCCGTTGCGGCGGCCCTGGCGCGGGCCTTTGCGGCCAATCGCGGCGAAACCATCGGCAACTTCTGGTCCGACCTGGTTCGCAACACCCTCTATGTGATGCTGCCGCTGTCGATCGTCGTCGGTCTGGCGCTGGCCGTGCTGGGCGTTCCGCAAAACCTGCTGGCCCACGTCGACGCCCACACGATGGAAGGCGCCAAACAGTCCATCGCCATGGGCCCGATCGCCAGCCAGGAGGCCATCAAGCAGCTGGGCACCAACGGCGGCGGCTTCTTCGGCGCCAATTCGGCCCACCCGTTCGAGAACCCCTCGAGCGCGACAAACTTCATCGAGATCGTCGCCATGCTGGTGATCGGCTTCGCCTGCGCGATAGCCTTCGGGGTTGTCGCCAAGGCGCGCCGGGAAGCCTGGGCGCTGATCGCGGCCATGGTCATCCTGGTCGGCGTCGGCGCCGCGGCCATCTACGCCGCCGAGTCTCACCAAACCCCCGCCATGGCGGCGTCCCACATCGCCGCCGCGCCTAATATGGAAGGCAAGGAGGTCCGCTTCGGGGCGGCGTCCAGTTCACTGTTCGCGGCCGTCACCACCGGCGTCGCCGATGGCGCGATCAACGCCCAGCATGAAAGCCTGACCCCTATCGGCGGCGGCGTGGCCCTGTTCCTGATGCAGCTGGGCGAACTCGCGCCGGGCGGCGACGGATCAGGCCTCTACGCCATGGTGCATATGGCCCTGTTGGCGGTCTTCATCGCCGGACTGATGGTCGGACGCACGCCTGAATACCTCGGCAAGAAGATCGAGGCGCGCGAGATCAAATTTGTGATGCTCTCGGCCCTGATCATGACCGTGGCCATTCTCGGCTTCGCGGCCGTGTCTCTGGTCCTGCCCGTCGCTATGAAGGGCATGGGGGCGTCTGGTCCGCACGGATTGTCGGAGGTGCTCTACGCCTACACCTCCGCCACGGCGAACAATGGCTCGGCGTTTGGCGGCCTGACCACCAATTCGGTTTGGTACAACTCCACCATGGGCGTCGCCATGGCCATCGGACGCTACGGTTATGCCATCCCTGTGCTGGCGGTGGCCGGTTCGATCGTGGCCAAGCCGAAGCTCGAGCCGACCGCGGGCACCCTGCCCACGCACACCGGGCTGTTCGTCGGCCTGCTGATCGGCGTGGTCCTCATCCTCGGCGGCCTGCAGTTCTTCCCGGCCCTCGCGCTCGGCCCAATCGTCGAGCACTTCCAGATGCTGGCGGCGCTGAAATCATGATGCCCACGCCGATCTTCGTCATGGCTCTCCTGGCCGCGCATCGGGCGCGGTCAGGAGACGAGGCCGCCACACAACTCCCCAAGGATCGGCGTGCGTCGATCCGCCTGGTCTGGAACGCCGGCGCCAAGCCGGCCGACAGCCCGCACCTCTTTCACACCAAGGAACGGTGACACCATGCCTTCCGCCGTCACGGCCTCTGGTCCTCAGAGCGCGATCCTCACCCGCGCCGCGATCGACGCTCTGGTAAAACTCAATCCCCGCGCCCTCTTGGGCAATCCCGTCATCCTGGCCACCGAGGTGGTGGCCGCGCTCGCCACCGTGTCGGTGATCGACGCCCTGGTCCACCACACCCCGCCAGGCTTCGCGATCCAGATCGCCGCCTGGCTCTGGGCCACCGTCCTGTTCGCCAACTTCGCCGAAAGCGTCGCCGAAGGGCGCGGCAAGGCGGCGGCGGACTCCCTCCGCGCCGCCCGGGTCACCACCAACGCCAAGAAGCTGGACGATAGCGGCAAGGTGGTTCCGACCGCCTCGCATCTGCTGCGTCCCGGCGACCTTGTCCTGGTGGAGGCAGGCGACGTGGTCCCGGCGGACGGCGACATCGTCGAAGGCGTGGCCTCGGTCAACGAGTCGGCCATTACCGGCGAGTCGGCCCCGGTCATCCGCGAAAGCGGCGGCGACCGATCAGCCGTCACCGGCGGCACGACGGTGGTGTCCGACTGGATCAAGGTGCGCGTCACCTCCGGTCCCGGCGACAGCTTCCTGGATCGCATGATCGCCATGGTCGAGGGCGCCAACCGCCGCAAGACGCCAAACGAGGTGGCGCTGGCCGTGCTGCTGGCCGGCCTGACCCTGGTGTTCGTGGTCGCGGTGGTGACCCTGCTGGGCCTGGGCCAATACTCCGGCGTCAAGCTCGATCCGATGGTTCTGGGCGCCCTGTTCGTCTGCCTCATTCCGACAACCATTGGCGGGCTGCTCTCGGCCGTCGGCATCGCCGGCATGGACCGGCTGCTCAAGGTCAACGTCCTGGCCACCTCCGGCCGGGCCGTGGAGGCCGCTGGCGACGTCGACACCCTGCTGCTCGATAAGACCGGCACCATCACCTACGGCAACCGCATGGCCACCGAGGTGATCCCCGCCCCCGGCGTGACCGCCGAGCGGGCCATGCGCGCCGCCCTGATGGCCTCCCTTGCCGACGAAACGCCGGAGGGCCGCTCCATCCTGGAACTGGGCCGCGAGCAGCACGCCGTGGTCGAGGAGGCTCCCAAGGGCGCCACCTCGATCGCCTTTAGCGCCACGACCCGGGTCTCCGGCCTCGACACCGACGGCATGATCTGGCGCAAGGGCGCGGTGGATGCGGTCTACAAGCTGGTGGGCCTTGAGCCCAATCAGGTTCCCGCCGACGTCGCCGCCGCCGTCGATCGCATCGCCCGCTCGGGCGGCACGCCCCTGGCTGTCGCCGAGAACGGCAAGCTGATGGGCGTCATCCACCTGAAGGACGTGGTCAAACCCGGCGTGAAGGAGCGGTTCGCTGATCTTCGCCGCATGGGCCTGCGCACCGTGATGATCACCGGCGACAATCCGGTCACGGCCGCCACCATCGCCTCCGAAGCCGGCGTCGACGACTTCCTGGCCGAAGCCACGCCAGAGGATAAGCTGCGGCTGATCCGCGAGGAACAGGCCAAGGGCCGCCTCGTGGCCATGTGCGGCGACGGCTCCAACGATGCGCCGGCGCTGGCTCAGGCGGACGTGGGCGTGGCCATGCAGACCGGCACCCAGGCCGCCCGCGAGGCCGGCAACATGGTCGACCTCGACTCTGACCCCACCAAGCTGATCGAGATCGTCGAGGTCGGCAAACAGATGCTGATCACCCGCGGCGCCCTGACCACCTTCTCCATCGCCAACGACGTGGCCAAGTATTTCGCCATCATCCCGGCGA
>Ga0302314_10010463_pt1 | contig 16229 bp, 15 predicted proteins | sample III_Palsa_N2_3_FD_200533 | JGI IMG/M metagenome (GOLD analysis project Ga0302314, IMG submission 200533) | Peat permafrost microbial communities from Stordalen Mire near Abisko, Sweden - III_Palsa_N2_3 | ecosystem: Environmental > Terrestrial > Soil > Palsa > Peat permafrost | place: Sweden... | reverse complement strand
GATCACCACCCTGAAGGGCCTGGCTGGCATCGGCGAATGGACGGCCCAATACATCGCCATGCGCCAGCTGCGTGAGCCGGACGCCTTCCCCGCCGCCGACATCGGCCTGATGCGGGCGATGGCGGACGTCGATGGGGTTCGTCCCAACGCCACCGAACTGCTGGTCCGCGCCGAACACTGGCGACCCTGGCGCGCCTATGCGGCCCAGCATCTGTGGGCCTCCGAAACCTATCCCGTGAAATCGTCCAAATCGCCAAAGGAGAAGCGCGATGCCGACCGCCAAGCCGCCTGAGGGCCTTTCCATCGACCGCATCCCCACCCCCGCGGGCGAGGCCCTGGTGATGTGGGACGCGGCCGGCGCCCTGCGGGTATTCGACTGGGCCGGCTATGAGGCGCGGATGCAGCGCCTGCTAGCAAGCCACTATGGCGCGGTGACGCCACAGAACGCCTGCGCGCCGGAACATCTGCGCACGGCGCTGACCGCCTATTTTGGCGGCGATCTCGCCAGCATCGACCGGATCGAGGTCGCCACCGGCGGCACGGCGTTCCAGCGCACGGTCTGGGCCGCGCTGCGCGACATTCCCGCCGGCCGAACCGAGAGCTATGGCCAGCTCGCCGCGCGGATCGGCCTGCCGAAGGCGGTGCGGGCGGTGGGCCTGGCCAACGGCGCCAACCCCATCGGGCTGATCGTGCCCTGCCATCGGGTGATCGGCGCCAATGGCTCGCTGACCGGCTACGGCGGCGGGATCGAGCGCAAGCGCTGGCTGCTGAACCACGAGGGCGCGGCGTTTAAGTTGGCGGCGTAAGCTGGTTGAGTTTGGAGGGGGCCAGCGCCGGCGAATCGTTTGTCCGCCGCCCTCACACCGCCACGTGCTCGCCGTCGCTGGTCGCCAGCAGCCGCCTGGGCACGAGCAGGAGCACCGGCAGGACCAGGGCGTAGACGCCGATGGTGGCGAGGGTCGCGGTGACGAAGCCGCCGTGGCGATCGTACAGGTTCGCGCCCCAGACATCGCCGATCCGCAGGCCGATCCAGTAGGCGCCGGCGTAGAGCATCATCATCGTTCCCTGCAGGCCCGGCGGACAGGCGCGGATCGCCAGGTCCGTCAGGGCCACCACCGCGATGGCGCCCATCGCCCCCATGGGCGCGGCGGCGATCAGGGCGCCGGTCGCGGTGTGGACGAACAGCAGCGGGACCATCTGAAAGACGGTGATCACCGCCCCGGCCCAGAGCAGCCAGCCCAGCTTCACCCGCTGGCAGAGCCAGCCGTAGAGCAGATAGACCGGCAGGAAGGAGACCGCGAAGATCGCGTTCCATTCGCCCCATTGGGCGTCCGTGGCGTGCAGGGTGTTGGACATGTGGAACTGCAGCACCACCCCCATGGCCGGTGCGAACTGCCAGAGGACCTGGATCACCAGCACGGGATAGATGGGCCAGTGCCCCAGCAGCCGCCGGATGTCGGCCAGGGCGGTGTTGGCGCCGCGTTCCTGTCGCGCGGCGTCGAACAACTGCCTTGGTCCCAGGGCGCCGAACACCGCGACCAGGACCATGATGGCGGCGGCGGCCAGGAACAGGATCCGCGCCGCCGTAGCCGCGTCCTTGCCCTCGATGAAGCCGCTGAGCGCGCCGCCGATGAGATAGGCGGCGAAGGCCGGGAAGGAGGTGGCGATCGCCAGGGTGGTGCTCATCTGGCCGGCCATGGCGTGCTGTTGGCCGATGGCGGAGGTCAGGCCGGCCGCGGCGCTGAGCGCGGTCTGGGACACGGCCATGACCAGGAAGATGCCGGCCAGCAGGACCGCATAGGTGGGGTTGATGAAGGCCATCGCCGCATAGACTACCGCCGAGGCGCCGCCGAAGATCAGCAGATGGCCCCGGTCGCCCATGCCGAACGGACTCCAGCGATCGCGCAGGAAGCCGGAAATGAAGCCGACGATGATCGGGACGCTGATCCATAGATTGAACAGGGCCACCTGGCTTGAGGTCAGGTGCAGGCGGTTCTTCAGGAAGAAGGTGACGGGGATGCCGATCAGGCCGTTGAACGGGGCCGCCAGATTGATCAGCATATAGATGGCGCCGCCGATCAGCATGATCCGGAATCGCATGGCGGGCGCCAGCACCTCGCGCTCAACGCCGTCGACTGTCGCCATGCCTTGATCCCCGCGCCCCAGGGCACCTTACGGCCAATGGTCCGGCGGACAAGGGCGCCGGTCTCGACGTCGCGCCGGTCCCTGAGCAGATCCCGTCGCCCTCGCGGATCATGCCGGATGTCTAACCATGGTGCTCGACCGCGCCTATGAGGACCTGGTCAAGGGCGAACGGCAGGTCGAGCTGGACATCACCGACGGCGCGCCAGTGGGGCCCTGCCGTTCGCGACAGACGACTATCGCAAGCTGATGTTCGGAAGGCCGTGAGCGAGGCGATGATTTGGGCTTTGAGGCCGCCGCGCTCTGATCTCGCGAGGGCAAGAGAAAGGCCCCCGGCAATACCGGGGACCCGCTCATATGAAACTTCCTATAACTGGCCTGTCTGGCTAGCTAGAGCTCGTCGGCTGGCGCTTCAGTGTGGAGTCGAGGCGGCTCCGGCGACAGCGCCCGTGCCGCCACCTACGGCCGCGCCAACCGCGGCGCCCGGGGCGCAGCCAATCGGGAGAGTCACGACGCATCCGATAGCGGCGCCAATGCCCGCGCCACCCGCACCGCCCGCCAAAGCGCGTGCGCCCGGATCCGACCGCCAACTCCCATCTCTATCATACCATCCACGGTCGTCGGCCGGATCATTTTCCCAGCGCCACTGGGCGTCCTGATGATGAGCTTCATACCAGTCGCCGTCATGAACCGTAATGACCTGGCTGGCCGGATAGGCGTACCTATGGTGAACGCGCCAGCACTCGTTATATTGATTGCAAGCAACGTATGTTGTAGATGCTGGGTCCGCAACAGCAGGAGCCGCAACGATTGCGCTTCCACTAATAACGGCCAAGTATGATCCGAGACCGAGTACGGCCGAGAAGATGCGCATAACGACAGTCCTTTTCCTGACGACTACAGCTTAAACGGTAGCTCAGCCGGATGGTTCCACAGATATTCTTAGATCGGTAGCTGGAGATTCTATTGTCAAGCTGGTCGGCGGGTTAGGAAAAGGGCTGGCAAAATCCGGTTCGGCGTAACCACCGGCGCCGGATGCCGTGCGTCTGCGCTCACTGGAGTCGCTCGCGGCCATCCTCGGTCTCCTAGCGTCCGCTGGGCGCCGACCGGGTTCACGACATGATGTCCGCCCGACTTGCGGCCAAGCAGACGCCGGGAATGACCGCGACGGGTCGATCTTCACCTTTGCGGCTTGCCTTGAAGAGGACGCTCCCTGAAACGCCCCCGGGTGGCTTGCGGACCCCAATAGGCGGGCCGAGGATGTCAACCGAGGCCGACCTCAGCGCGGCGACGGTTGGTGAAGGGACTCCGGCATGGAACTCGGTAGCGCGGCGAATAATCAATGGCGCATTCTCCCGGATGCGGTCGACATATCGCGGGCGGAGCGTGAGCGTCGGCCGGTGCGGATCGCTGGACGGGGCAAGGATCTAATCCTCGATCTCGCGGCCACGGCGATGATCGTCATCGACATGCAGGACCTGTTTTGCCGCCCGCGGCCCGGCGAGTCCGTGACGCCGACCGCCCAGCCGATCGCGCCCCTGCGGCGGCTGTTGCCGGAGCTGCGTGAACGCCAGGTTCCGGTCATCTGGCTCAATTGGGGCAACCGGCCCGACAAGCTCAACCAGGCGCCGGGCGTTATCCATCCGTTTCACCGCCAGGGCGGGCCGATCCCGCCGATCCTCGACAAGGGCAGCGACGACGCGGCGATCATCGCGGGGCTTGTGCCGGCGCCGTCCGACATCCGCATCGACAAATATCGCCTCAGCGGATTTTGGGACACCGAGCTCGACAGCGTGCTGCGCAATCTGCGCGTCCGGACGCTCCTGTTTGCTGGCGTCAATCTGGATCAATGCGTTTACGCGACTCTGCTCGACGCCCATTGCCTGGGCTACGACTGCGTGCTGGTCGAGGACTGCGCGGCGACCCGCTCGCCGGGGTTCTGCACCGAGGCGACGCTCTACAATGTCGAGCGCGGGCTCGGCTTCGTCACCACCTCGGCGGCGCTCCTGGCCGCGCGTCAGGTCTAGGCCCCGGCCTCAGTAGCCGACCGTAAAGCGCTCGCGCACGTGAGCGGGCTTTTCCAGCTCGTCGACGAGGGCGATGGCGTAGTCCTCGAACGAGATACTGCTGTCTTGGTCATTGACCAGAAGCTGGTCCCTGCCGAGGCGGAACTTGCCGGTGCGCTCGCCGGCCGTGAAGACGGCGGAGGGGGACAGGAAGGTCCAATCCAGCTCTTGCTCGCCTTTCAGCACCTCCAGGAAGGCGCCGCCGGCCGAGGCCTCGGGCTTGTACGCCGGCGGGAAGTTGGGGGTGTCGATCACCCTCAAGCCTGGCGCGGCTTCCAGGCTGCCCGCGCCGCCGACGACCAGATAGCGCTTCACGCCCGAGGCCCGCACCGCCTCGATCAGCTTGCGCGGATCGCTGTCGGAGAACCGCACCGAACTCACCACCGCGTCATGGCCCTTGAGCAGGGCGGCGAGGCTGACCGGATCGTTCGCGTCGCCCTTTATGGCGGTCACCCCGGCCTGGGCCGGAACCTGGGTCGGATTTCGAACGATCGCGGTGACGATGTGACCGCGACGGATCAGCTCGGCGAGGATGCGCGAGCCGGCGTTCCCGGTTGCGCCGATGAGGGCGATGTTCATGGCGGCCTTCCCTATTGCTATCCGATAGATACCAGATGGCGAACCGATACCTCGGCGTAAAGACGGCGCCGCCGCCTCACCTGGTCACCGAAAAGAAACCGCCTTTGACCGTTTGGGCTCCCTATGCCGCCAACCGCCCCACTCGCGCGGAAATCACCTACGAAGGGCGGGACGGCCTGGGGTGATCGGTCCGAAAGGCGCTGAATCAAGAATCTGACTCCACAAGCGGAGCCATAGGGCCTCAACGGCGTTATGTTTCCGAACAGGAGCTTAGCCATGACCACACTGACCTCCCGAGATAAGGCCTTTGAAGCCGAACTCATCGCCCTGATCCCGCATCTGCGCGCTTTCGGACGGACCCTGTCCGGCAGCTCCACCCAAGGCGACGATCTGGCTCAGGACACCCTGGCCAAGGCCCTGGCGCACCGGGACAGCTTTGAGATGGGCACCAATATGAAGGCCTGGACCTTCATGATCCTGCGCAACCTGTTCTATTCGGACAAGCGCCGGTCCTGGCGCTCCACCCCGCTGGATCCCGAAGTCGCCGAGCGGACCCTGGTCTCGGTGGACAACCCCACCAGCGCGATCGAGCTGGACGAACTGCGCCGCGCGCTTTCGATGCTGCCGGAGGACCAACGCGAGGCGCTGATCCTGATCGGCGCCGCGGGCATGTCCTACGAAGAGGTCAGCGCCATCGTCGGCGCAGCGGTCGGCACCATCAAGAGCCGTGTCAGCCGCGCCCGCGACCGCCTGGCCTTGATCTATGCCGAAGGTGAAATCCCGGCCGACGATCTTCCCGCCCACGCCGCGGTCGCCGCGATCTTTTCTCAGATCCAAAGCTACCAGCTCGCCCGCGCCGCCTGAGCCAAGCCGCCGCCGGATCAGGCCCAGACTTCACGCGTTAGGTCTGGGCCGCGAGCAGGATGACGCCTTCGGCCGCTTGCCGGAAGGGACGTCATGAGCGCTTCAGCGGACCAGCCGGACGACGCCGAAGCGCTGCCGCCGCATATTGAGCAGACCGTGCAGGCGATCGCGCGGCTGCACGCGGCGCATCACCGCCGCGCCACCCCGCTGCAGCGGCTGGTCGATCAGATGACGGCCGTGGTCGCCAGACCGGCCTTCATCGGCGCCGTCACCATCGTCGTCCTGGCCTGGATGGCGCTGAACCTGGCTCTGCAACGTATCGGGAGTTGGCGCATCGACCCGGAGGGCTTTCCGCATCTCCAGGGCTTCGGCGAGCTGCTCGCCATCTACATCACCGCCCTGGTGCTGATGAGCCAGCGGCGCAAGGACGAGCTGTCCGAACTGCGTGAACAGCTCAACCTCGAACTAGCGATCATGACCGAGCAAAAGGTCGCCAAGCTGATCGCGCTCACCGAGGAGATGCGCCGGGATAATCCGCAGCTGTTCGACCGGGTGGATCACCAGGCCAACGCCATGGCCAAGCCGGCCGATCCGGAGGCCGTGCTCGACGCCTTCAAGGAAACTCACGAAGGCATGATGGCCGATCCCGAAGATCCCGCCGACGAGCCCGGCGCCGATGACGACGACAGGAACGAGGACCCAAGCTAGGCATTCCGTACTCACCTTGGCGATGGAAATCGCCGACTTCCAGGCGTCGATCCCCGGCGCCGTCCCCGGCTCCAGCCAACCTGATCGGAACACGTTTGCTGCTCTCGGACGCCGCCACCCGCTGGAAGACCGCGAAGGCTGATCGGGCCGCGCTGCTCATCGACATGGAAGCCTATTTCGATGCGGCCATGGACGCGATGAGCCGCGCCAAACACAGCGTCCATCTGCTCAACTGGGCGTTCGAGGCCAACACCCTGTTCCACCCCGAGCCCGGCGGCGGTGGTCCGGACTCCGATCGGATCGGCAACTTCCTGATCGCCCTGGCCAAGAACCCCGACCTCGACGTGCGGGTGCTGTGCTGGAAATCGGCCATGCCGGTCGCGGCCACCCAGCACTTCTTTCCGTTCGTGGACCGCAGGGTGTTCGCCGGCACCAAGGTCAAATTCGTGCTGGACGGCAAGATGCCGGTGGGCGCCTGCCACCATCAGAAGATGATCGTGATCGACGACGCCATCGCCTTCTGCGGCGGCGGCGACATCGGGCCGGACCGGTGGGACACGCCAGAGCATCTCGACGACAATCCCCGGCGCGAAAAGACCCGGCGCGACAACAAATGTTTCGACAGCCGCCATGAGGTGATGGGGCTGGTCGACGGCGACGCGGCCGTGGCGCTGGGCGAGCTTTTTCGCGATCGCTGGCTACGTGCGACCGGCGAGACCCTTCAGGCCTGCCCGCCGGTCCGGCGCCCGAAATGGCCCGGCAAAATCCCCCCGGCCTTCGCGAACGTCGACGTCGGCGTCTCGCGGACCAGCGCGGCCTGGCGAAAGCACCCGGAGGTTCGCGAGAATGAGGCGCTGCACGTGGCCTCCATCCGCGCGGCCAAGAGCTGCATCTATATGGAGAACCAGTATTTCACCTCGCCGCTGATCGCCGCCGAACTGGCCAAGCGGCTAAAGGAGCCCAAGGGGCCCGAGGTGATCATCGTGTCGACCGAGCATTCGCCGAGCTATTTCGACCAGCTGACGATGGATCGCACGCGCCTGACCTTTATCAAGACGCTGAAGGACGCCGACAAACACGGCCGCTTCCACGCCTACAGCCCGGTGACCACCCTGGGGCTCACCATCATCGTCCACGCCAAGCTGACGATCATCGACGATGTCCTGCTGCGGATCGGCTCGGCCAACATCAACAACCGCTCTATGGGCTTCGACACCGAGTGCGACATGTCGCTGGAGGCGTCGTCGGCGGCCAACCGCGCGGAGATCACCCGCCTGCGCAACAAGCTGCTGGCCCATTGGCTGGGCTGCGTCGAGGGGCCTATGGTGGACGCCATCGATCAGTTCGGCAGCGTCGGCGCGGCGCTGGAAGCGCTTCGTCAGGGCGGCTTTTGCCGGCTGCGGCCGATCCTGCCCGAGCCGCTCAACCCGATCGCGGCCTTCATCGCCGCGTTTCACTTGGGAGATCCCGTCGGCCCAAGAGATTCCTGGCGGCCGTGGAAGCGCAGGAAGGCGCTGGACGTGGAGTCTGCGCGCGTTCGGCTCGAGACGAGCCAGGGGCCGGCCGGGAAAGCTCCGACCCGCAAATCCCAGCGAGCCACGACTTAGCCCACCAACGGCGCCGGGCCGTTGTTTCGCCCGGATCAGCCGTTAGGGTCGGGACGTCCCCACTGGAGGCGCGCCATGCGCTCTGTCTTTGTCGTCCTGTCTGCCCTGGCTCTGCTGAGCCTCGGCGCTTGCGCGGGGATGTATGTGGCGGGGGATGCGGGGGCGGGCAGCCAGGACCATCAGCGGAATAACTGAATCCTTCTCCCTCTTGCGGGAGAAGGAAGACGCTTCAGCGCAGCCGCCATGCGGGCGACCTGGGCCTCCACCGTGTCGCGAGGCGCGGCCGGCAGGAATCCAAGCCCGCCGGCCCGGTCCGCGTGGTCCGCTCCAAGACCTTCCAGCGCGGGGCCGCTGCAGGAGCCGTGGACTTCTCTCACGCCGGTGCGGGCGATGAGGTCGGCGACATTGTCGGCGTTCAGCCCGCCGCCGGCCATGATGGAGATGTGGCCGGCGGCTTGGGTAACCAGCGAGGCCAGCCGCGCCGCGCCCGCCGGCGCGGACCGTTCGCCGCCAGAGGTCAGGATGCGCTCGAAGCCAAGTTCGATCGCCGTCTCCAGGGCGGCGGCGCTGTCGGGGACAAGGTCGAAGGCCCGGTGCAGGGTCACGCCCAAGCCGGCGGCGTGGTGGATCAGGGCCGCGAGGGCGTCGGCGTCGAGTTCGCCGGATGATCGGTTGGCGCCGATCACCACCCCGGCCAGGCCAAACTCCCGCGCGGCGTCGATGTCCCGGCGCATGGCGTCCAGGTCGGTTGGGCCATAGACGAAATCCCCCTGGCGGGGGCGGATCATCGCATAGACCGGGCAGGCCATCCGCGCCGCCTGGGCCATCAGGCCGGGCGCCGGGGTCAGGCCGTGCAGGGACAGGGCGGCGCAGAGTTCGATCCGGTCCGCCCCGCCCGCGACAGCAGCTGCGAGGCCGGCGGGCGTATCGACGCAAACTTCCAGGGTCGGGCGTTCGGACGGCATGGCTCAGCTCGTGCTCATGATAAGAGGGATTTAGGGTCGCGGGTGTTGGAGCACAAAGATGATGAATCGCAGAGGGCTGATCGCAGCCGGATTGACCGGGCCGGCGATCATGGCGGCGGGCGTAGGCTCAGCTGCCGCCGCGCAGAGCGGGAGCGGGACCAAGCTCGGCCTGCCCTGCGTCATCTCCACCTGGGACTTCGGCGTCGCGGCCAACCAGGCCGCCTGGGCGGTGCTGTCCAAGGGCGGCCGGGCGCTGGATGCGGTGGAGGCCGGCGCGCGGGTTCCGGAAGCGGACCTGAAGAACCACAGCGTCGGCCGCGCCGGCTATCCGGACCGGGACGGTCATGTGACGCTGGATTCCAGCATCATGGACGAGCAGGGCAATTGCGGCGCCGTCGCCTGTATCGAACACATCGCCCACCCGATCTCGGTGGCGCGGCTGGTGATGGAAAAGACCCCGCACGTGCTGCTGGTGGGCGCCGGCGCCGAACAGTTCGCCATCGAACAGGGCTTTCCGCGTGAAGAATTGCTGACAGCCGACTCCCGCATCGCCTGGAAAGAATGGCTGAAGACCAACAACTACAGCCCCGTCGCCAACAGCGAGACCGGCACCTACGGCAAGACTTCATCGCCCCTGGGCGTCCCGGGTGGCAAGGACAACCACGACACCATCGGCATGCTGGCCATCGACGCCAAGGGCGACATCTCCGGCGCCTGCACCACCAGCGGCATGGCCTGGAAGATGCGCGGCCGGGTCGGCGACAGCCCGATCATCGGCGCGGGCCTCTATGTGGACAACGAGGTCGGGGGCGCCACCTCCACCGGCGTCGGCGAAGAAGTGATCCGCAACTGCGGCAGCTTCCTGGTGGTGGAGCTGATGCGCCAAGGCCGCTCGCCCCAAGACGCCTGCAAGGAAGCGGTTCAACGCATCCTCAAGCGCAAGCCGCAGGCGAAAGACATCCAGGTCGGCTTCCTGGCGATCAACAAGGCTGGCGAAGTGGGCGCCTGGTCGATCCAGCAGGGGTTCACCTATGCCCTGTGCGATGCGCGCAAACAGGATACCCTGCTGCCGGGCGCCAGCTTCTACTGAGCCGCGAAAGCGCCACTGTCGCGGGATAAACTAAGCTGAACGGAACGCTCAGCCAGCGTTCAGAATTGATCGCTATAAGAACAGGCTCAACCTTCAGTATGGGAAATCGGAAGATGACCAAAAAGCTTCTCTCCCGCGCGGTCCTCGTGGCGACTGCTGCGTCGATGGCGGTGTCGGCGATCGCGGCCTCCGCGGCCTCGGCGCAGGACTACGGCGGCGGCCCGCCGCCGCCTCCGCCCCCGCCTGGCTATGACGGCTCGCAGCCGCCGCCCCCGCCGCCGGGCTATGACCAGCAGCAGCAACCCTCGCCGCAGCAGATGCAGCAGGACCAACGCTACGCCCAGTACGCGCAGCAGTGGGCTCAGGCCTATTGCGTCAAGGCGCACGGCGACACCGCGGGCGGCGCCATCACCGGCGGCATTTTCGGCGCCATCCTGGGCTCGGCGATCGGCGGACGCGGCAACCACGCGGCGGGCGCCCTGGTGGGCGGCGCAATCGGCGCCGGCACGGGGGCGGCGGTGGCCGACAGCCGCGGCAGCATGGCCACCAGCCCGGGTTGCCCTCCGGGCTATGTGACCCGTGGCGGCGCGCCAGCCTTCTACTATAGCAGCCCTTATTATTACGCCGCGCCGGGCTGGTATAACCCGTGGGTGTTCGATGGCGGCATCTGGGCGTTCCGGCCCTATCCCTATCACACCTGGTACTACGGCCATTATTCGCATCGCCGCTACTAGCCGCCGACTGACGACGAAACCTGCCGGCCGGGGAGTTTCTCCCCGGCCGGACGCTTGACTAGCCAGCGCCTCACGGGGAGGTTGGCCGCCGTTAGCGGCGACAGTAGGTTTTCATGGGCAAGCTTCGTATCGGCATCCTCGGCGCGGCCAGGATCGCGCCCAATGCGGTGATCACCCCCGCCCGCGCGCGCGACGATGTCGCCATCACCGCCGTCGCGGCCCGCGATCCGGACAAGGCCAAGACCTACGCGCAAACCCACGACATTCCCGGCGTCGCCGAGGATTATGACGCCCTGATCCGCCGCGACGATGTCGATGTGGTCTATGTCGCCCTGCCGGTCGCCGGCCACGCCGAATGGACCATCAAGGCGCTGGAGGCCGGTAAGGCGGTGCTGTGCGAGAAGTCCTTCTGTATGGACGCCTGCGAGGCCAAGGCCATGGTCGCCGCCGCCGGCAAGGCCGGGCGGCCGCTGATCGAGGCTTATCACTATCGCTATCACAGGGTGATGCGCCGGGCGGAAGCCATCATCCGCTCCGGCGAGCTGGGCCAACTGACGGGCGGCAAGGCCGACTTCGACGCCGACATCGCCTATAGCCCGGGCGAAATCCGCTGGCGCGCGGACCAGGGCGGCGGCGCCCTCGGCGACCTGGGCTGTTATCCCCTGCACGCCCTGCGCACCCTGATCGGGAGCGAGCCCGAGATTCTGGAGGCGAAGATCGTCGAGCAGCACGGCGTCGACGCCGCCGCCACGGCGCGCCTGGGCTTCGGCGGCTTCGAGGCCGAGATGGAAACCTCCATGATCGCCGGCCGGCGCGGCGCCTCGCTGACCCTGGTCGGCGAACGCGGTCAGATGGAGATCGTCAACTATCTGGCGCCTCAGATCGGTTGCCGCTTCACCGTGACGGTGGACGGACAGACCCGCGAGGAGCCATCGGACGGTCCGACCACCTATGCCGCCCAGCTCGAACACCTGGTCGAGGTGATGGCTGGCCGGACCGAGCCGCTCACCGGCGGACAGGACGCGATCTCGATGATGGCCGCGCTGGATGCGATCAAGGCCAAGGCGGCCCGTGAGACGGTGAGCTAGCGCATGGAGCCCTCGTCAGTCACGCGACCTAAGAACGCCGTCGTCATCCTGCTCGACAGCCTGAACCGGCACATGCTGGGCGCCTATGGCGGCCGGGAGTTCGACACCCCCAATCTCGACCGGCTGGCGGCGCGGTCGGTGAAGTTCCGCAAGCATTTCACCGGCTCCCTGCCCTGCATGCCCGCCCGCCACGACATATTGTGCGGAGCGCTGGACTTCCTCTGGAAGCCCTGGGGTTCGGTGGAACTGTGGGAGGACGCCATCACCCGGCAGCTGCACGGCGCGGGCGTCACGACCCAGCTGATCAGCGACCACCCGCATCTGTTCGAGACCGGCGGCGAAAACTACCACACCGACTTCACCGCCTGGGACTATCTGCGCGGCCATGAGGGCGACCCTTGGAAGACCCGGCCGGACCCCAGCTGGATCGGCTCGCCGAAGTTCTTCGAGCGGCCGATGCCTTACGACAATTCGCGCGGCTGGTTTCGCGGCGAGGCCGACTTTCCGGGGCCGCGCACCATGAAGGCGGCGGCGGACTGGCTGGACGACAACGCCGGCCATCACGACCGCTTCTTCCTGTTCGTCGACGAGTTCGATCCGCACGAGCCGTTCGATACGCCCGAGCCCTACGCATCCATGTACGATCCGGACTGGGAAGGGCCGCATCCGATCTGGCCGCCCTATATCGTCGGCGGGGTCGAAAAGGGCGTGCTGACCGAGCGGCAGGCGCGGCAGATCCGGTCGCTGTATGGCGGCAAGCTGACCATGATCGACGCCTGGCTCGGCAAGGTGCTGGACGCCTTGGACCGACAGGGCCTGTGGGATGACACCCTAGTTGTTCTGTGTACGGATCATGGCCATTACCTCGGCGAGAAGGATGTCTGGGGCAAGCCGGCGGCGCCCATCTATGAGCCGCTGGGCCACATCCCGCTGATGATCTCGGCGCCTGGCCTGGCCGCCGGCGACTGCGAGGCCCTGACCACCAGCGTCGACATCCACGCCACCCTGACCGACCTGTTCGGCGTGGCGAGCGACGTGCGCCAGCGCACCCATGGCCGCTCGCTGCTGCCGCTGCTGTCCGGCGCGGCGACGTCGGTGCGCGACTGGCTGCTGACCGGTGTCTGGGGCCGCGAGGTGCATCTGATCGACGGGGCGCGGAAATACGCCTGCGCCCCGCCGGGGGCCAATGCGCCACTGGAGATGTACTCCAACCGCTGGTCGACCATGCCGACTCACATCCTGACGAAAGAGCAGGAGATGCCCTATCCCGACCACCGCGCTCAGCTGGACCGCATGCCCGGCAGCGCCATTCCGGTGATCCACCAGGTCTGGGACGCCAGCGACCCGGCGCCCTTCTGGGCGGCGCGGCGGTTCTCCGGCAACCACCTCTATGACCTGGACGAGGACCCCGGCGAAGACCGGAACCTGGCGGGCACGGCGCTGGAAGCTGACTATCGCGACCAGCTTCGGGCCGCGCTAGAAGAGTTGGAAGCGCCGGCAGGGCAGTTCGTCCGCCTGGGTCTGGCCTGAAGGATGGCGTGCGCGACAGGTTGGCTTTGGCGTGAATAGGTCCGCCGGCGCTCGCCCCCTCCGTCACGTCGCTTGCGCTACGCTTCAGCGCCGCGCCACCTCCCCCGTTTCGCTGCGCTCACAGGGGAGGAGGAAAGTCTGCGCGCCTTCTCCTCCCATGCAAGCGCAGCGCGGCGGGGGAGGTGGCAGGACGCAAAGCGAAGCGACGCGGACTGACGGAAGGGGCGAGCGCCGAGGGTTCGTACAACACAATCCCCATCCGCTTTCGCTTTGTGGGACCGCAAAATCTTAGCCATGGTGAGCAGCGCCCTCGAGCGCGTCTCGAACCGCGCGCCACGACAGGAGGCCTTAAAATGACGACGGAAACGACCTTGGCCACGGACGTCTACACAGACCCCAAGGCGCCGCTGGAAGCGCGGACCCAGGACCTGTTCAACCGGCTGACGCTGGAAGAGAAGGTCTCGCTGATGGCGGGCGCGACCTATTTCGCCCTGCCGGAGATCGCGCGCCTGGGCGTGCCGTCCCTGCGCATGACCGACGGCCCCACCGGCGTCCGCTCCAATGTCGGCCAGGCGGCGACGGTGTTTCCCGTGGCGGTGGCCCTGGCCGCCTCCTGGAACCCCGCCCTGGCCGGCGAAGTCGCCGCCGCCATCGCGCGGGAGGCGCAGGCTTTGGGCGAACATGTGGTGCTGGCGCCGACCATCAACATCAACCGCACGCCGGTGTGGGGCCGCAACTTCGAGACCTATTCCGAGGACCCCTATCTCGCCGGCGAACTGGCGATCGACTACGTCCGCGGCCTGCAGGGCGAAGGGATCGGCGCCTCGCTGAAACACTATGCGGCCAATAACCAGGAACATCGGCGCCTGGACGTGAGCGTCGAGATGGACGAGCGCACCTTGCGCGAGATCTACACCGCCGCCTTCGAGCGGGTGGTCAAGGCGGCCAATCCGTGGACGGTAATGGCCTCCTACAACAAGCTGCGCGGGACCTACGCCTCGGAGAACCCGCATCTGCTGACCACCATCCTGAAGGAGGAGTGGGGGTACGATGGTGTCGTGGTCTCCGACTGGGGCGCCGTCCATTCCACCGCGCCGCCCGCGCGCGCGGGGCTGGACCTGGAGATGCCGGGGCCGCCGAAATACTGGGGCCACAAGCTGCTCAAGGCCGTGCGGGACGGCGAGGTCGACCAGGACCATATCGACGAGGCCGCGCGCCGACTGGTGCGGCTGATCCTGCGCTGCGGCCTGCTGGACGGGGCCGAACCGCCAAAGGGTGAGCTGCGCACGCCGCGCCACCAGGCCATCGCGCGCAAGGCGGCGGAGCAGGGCTTTGTGCTGCTGAAGAACGACAAGTGGCTTCTGCCGCTGGATCAGAAGGCGATCCGCACCTTGGCGGTGATCGGGCCCAACGCGGCCGCGATGCGGCTGCAGGGCGACGGCAGTTCGCACGTGCGGCCGGGCCGACGCCCCACGCCGATCGACAGCCTGCGCGCCCTGCTGGGCGACGAGGTCGAGATCACCTACGCCAAGGGCGTCGACAACGATCCCTTCCCGCCGGCGACAGTGCGCGCCCTGTTCAGCCCCAGCTCGACCCGTGACGTACTGGGCCTGTTGCTCGAACATTTCGAGGATACCGAATGTTCGGGCGAGCCGGTCCGCACCACCGTCGATCGCCGCATGACCAAATGGATCAGCGCGCTGACGCCGCCGGCCTTGCGGGAAAACTTCAAGGCCCTGCGCTGGAGCGGCTTCTTCTGGCCGGAAAAGGATGGGGAGCACGAATTCTCCCTGCGCGGCGATGGCGATTGCGTCATGCGCGTCGGCGATCAGACCGTGATCGATACCGGCACGCCCTCGGTTGAGGACGCCCACGATCCCAGCGGCGCCTCGGCCAAGCTGCGGATCGGCAAGATCGACCTGAAGGCCGGCCAGGGCTATCCGATCACGGTGGAGTACAAATGGGCGCCCGCTCGCGCCGATGCGCCGTTCGAAATCTGCCAGATCGGCATGCGCCAGCCCTCGGGCACGATCGAGGAGGCCGTGGAGATCGCCCGCACGGCCGATGCGGTGCTGCTGATCGTCGGCTCGGCGGCCTCCACCGAGTCGGAAGGCTACGACCGCGACGACATCAAGCTGCCGGGCAAGCAGGACGAGCTGATCGCGGCGATCGTCGCCGCCAATCCCCGCACCGTCGTCGCCGTCAACGCCGGCGCGCCCATGGCCATGCCCTGGATCGACAAGGCGTCGGCGGTCCTGCTGACCTGGTTGCCGGGCGAGGAAGGCCCGGACGCCCTGGCCAATGTGCTGTTCGGACACGCGGCCCCATCGGGCCGGTTGCCAGTGACCTTCCCGAAGCGGATCGAAGACAATCCCAGCTATCCCTATTATCCGGGCGGCGACGAAAGCCATTACGACGAGGGGCTGTTCGTCGGCTATCGCCACTATGACGCGACAGGCACTGAGCCCCTGTTCCCCTTCGGCCACGGCCTGACCTACACCCGCTTCGCCTATGCCGAGCTTAAGGCTCCGGCCAAGGCGCGGGTCGGCGAGGCGGTGAACGTCAGCGTGCGCATCACCAATGTCGGCGAACGCGCCGGCGCCGAGACGCCGCAGCTTTATCTGGCCCCGGTCGCGCCTCGTCTGGCGCGTCCGCCGAAGGCGCTAAAGGCGTTCGAGAAGGTGGACCTGCAACCCGGCGAGTCGAAGGTGGTGACCTTCACCCTGGTTGAACAGGACTTCGCCTCCTTCGATCCCGACGCGAACCGCTGGATCGCCGACGCCGGCCAATACCGGATTTTGGTGGGCGCCTCGGCCGCCGATATTCAACTGAAGGGCGACATCGAATTGGCCGCGG
>Ga0302314_10010462_pt1 | contig 16229 bp, 10 predicted proteins | sample III_Palsa_N2_3_FD_200533 | JGI IMG/M metagenome (GOLD analysis project Ga0302314, IMG submission 200533) | Peat permafrost microbial communities from Stordalen Mire near Abisko, Sweden - III_Palsa_N2_3 | ecosystem: Environmental > Terrestrial > Soil > Palsa > Peat permafrost | place: Sweden... | reverse complement strand
GGAAGCAGGCAGCTCGTCGGGCAGCCCCGCCTGTCCGAGCCCGGCCGCGAACCCGCCGCCGGCGGCGAAGGTGGTCATCTGCGAGCGATAGCCGAACGACTGAGTGCTGGTCTGCGCCTGCAGCACGATGCCGGGTATCGCCGAGCCGGTATGGTTAGATAGCGTCCCGCTCACCGTGACGGTCGAGGTTGAGATCGCGTACTGGGGGCTCACCTTGTCGATAGAGATGGTGAGCGAATGGGAGTCGGCCGGGATCGTTCGATGCGATCGTTGTTGAGTTTCCTGTACCGAGGCCGCCGCCGACGCCGCGATGAGCATCGGGCAGAACCCCGCGAGGAGCACAGCGATCAAGGTACGGACGACAGGGCGCACGCTTCGCATGTTATGGCCAATTGCTGGAAAGGATTGGGCTAGCTACCCTCAATACCCGTGTCAGAATCAACCCCCGTCGCCCAGAAGGCTACCTTGAGCGCCGACCAGCGCACGGCCGCCTCGGCGTTGCTGCGCGCCCAATCCTCGCCCACGGTGGTCGAGCTCGGCGAGATTTTCGCCCGCGCCGGGCATGAGCTGGCACTCGTCGGCGGCCCCGTGCGTGACGTGTTCCTCGGCGGCCAGCCGGGAGATCTCGACCTGACCACCGACGCCGTGCCCGAGCGGGTCCTCGAGATCACCAAGGCCTGGGCGGACAAGACGTGGACGGTGGGCATCGAGTTCGGCACGATCGGGCTGCGCAAGCGCGACGCGATCTTCGAGATCACCACCTACCGCAGCGAGTCGTACGAGCCACGGTCGCGCAAGCCGGAGGTGAAGTACGGGACCTCGCTGGTGGCGGACCTGGCGCGGCGGGACTTCACGATCAACGCGATGGCGGCGCGGCTGCCGTCGTACGAGCTTGTCGACCCGTTCGGCGGCCTGCTCGCGCTGGCGGACCGGGTGATACGGACGCCGGGGCTTCCCGAGGACTCGTTCGGCGACGACCCGCTGCGGATCCTGCGGGCGGCGCGGTTCGCCGCCAGGCTCGGGTTCGCGGTCGCTCCCGAGGTCCAGGACGCGATGCGGGACCAGGCCGCGCGGCTGTCGATCGTCTCCGTTGAGCGGATCACCGGCGAGCTGACCAAGCTCATGCTGACCGACACGCCGGAGGCGGGGATCGACCTGCTCGCCGTTACCGGTGTCGCCGATGTCGTGCTGCCCGAGGTGCCCGCGCTGCGGATGGAGGTCGACGAGCACCACAGGCACAAGGACGTCTACACGCACTCGCTCACCGTGCTCCGCCAGGCCATCGACCTGGAGCCCAGGTACGGGCTCGCGCCCGACCTCGTGCTGCGGCTGGCCGCGATCCTGCACGACGTGGGCAAGCCGCGCACCAGGTCGCTGCTGCCCGGCGGGAAGGTGGCGTTCCACCACCACGAGATGGTCGGCGCGAAGATGGCACGGCGCCGTCTTACCGAATTGCGGTTCCCCAAGGATGTCATCGCCGACGTGTCCAGGCTGGTCGAGCTGCACCTGCGGTTCCACGGCTACGGCGACGGCGAGTGGACCGACTCCGCGGTGCGCAGGTACGTGCGCGACGCCGGGCCGCTGCTCACCCGGCTGCACGCGCTGACCAGGGCCGACTGCACCACACGGAACGCGCGCAAGGCCGCGAGGCTCGCGGCGACCTACGACGCTCTCGAAGCGCGGATCGAGGTGCTGCGCGAGGAGGAAGAACTCGACAAGATCCGGCCAGAGCTCGACGGCGGTGAGATCATGCGGATACTCGGGCTCGCACCGGGGCCGCTCGTCGGCGCGGCGTGGAACTACCTGCTCGAGGTGCGGCTGGCCGAGGGCGTGATCGGCAGGGACCGGGCTACCGCCGAACTGCTTGCGTGGGCCGCGCGGGAGGGGATTGCGGCGCCGCCGTTGTCTTCGTGAGCGCGGCATAAGCGGCCGCCGCCGCCAGGTAGAGCGCGCCGGCGGCAATGATGACCGAGAGGGACTTGCCCGTCGCGGGTATGAACGGCACGGCGATCGCCGGGCCAACCACGTACGCGACGTTGAAGAGCATGTCGTAGAGCGCGAACACCCGGCCCATATACCGGTCATCCACGGTCTGCTGGACCGTTGTGTCCACGCAGATCTTCACGCACTGCGCGGACAGGCCAAGGACGAAGCCGAGCAGTAGGTAGACGAACTGGTTGAACGTCGGGCCGAGAACCAGGGTTGTGATTCCGCCGATGAGCAGCCAGGTGGTGATCCACTGGTCCTTGGTGAGCCGCTTTACGCCCGGTGGAGTGACGAAGGCCGCCAGGCCGAACCCGATCGCGCTCGTGATCACCAGTTCGGTGACGTGACCGAGCGCCTGGTTGCCGCTGCCGTGGAAGAAGTAGTTGCGGTAGAGCAGCAGCGCCTCGACAAGCAGCGTGCCGTAGAGCGCGCGATGGATCCCGACCGCGCCGAGCGCGTAGGCGGCCCTGCGCCTGCTGTTGAGGTGTCTGAGACCCTCGACGAGGCCCTGGGCTACGTCCTTGAGTTCTGCCGTCAGCGAGCCGCTGTGGGCTCTTTCCGTCTCAAGCGGGCCGAGCAAGTCCCTGTCCATCCTGGCGCCGAGCAGGCCGGCCACGACGTAGCAGGCGCCGCCGAACCAGAGCGTCGCGGCGCTGCCCGCGCGGCCGCCGCCGGATATCAGGTGGACGCCGAGGCCGACCAAGCCGCCGACCAACCCGACGACCGTGCCCGAGGTCGGTGCGACGGCGTTGGCCATCACCAGCTTGTCCGCGGGGACGACGTGCGGGGTACCCGCACTGACCGCCGACAGGAAGAACCTGTTCACGCCGAGGACCGCAAGGGCGCTGACGTAGAGCGGTACGCCGGTCAGCCCGGACAGCACGACGAACCCGGCGATCGCCACCATGGCGGCACGAATCAGCGCGCCGTAGACGATGATCTGCCGCCTGGACCAGCGATCGATGAACACCCCGGCGAACGGGCCGATCAGGGAGTAGGGGAGGTAGAGGACGGCGAACGCGTCCACCGCCGCGGCCGGGTCGGGGAACGACTGCGCGCTGAAGAACGCGTAGGCGGCGAACCCGGCGTTGAATACGCCGTCTCCTGCCTGGCTGACCAGGCGGGCGGCGAATAGCTTACGGAAGTCGCGCTCGGTTAGCACGGCGCGCAGGTCGGCGCCGAACGACGACCGCCTGCTGTCTTCGGGTCCAGCCCCTATGGACACCCGATCAGCTTAAGCGTCGGGCCGGAGGCTACAAGCCCCCGGCCCGCTCGCCAGCTCGCATGCGTGCCCTTGTTAGCGGCCCTTGTTAGCGGCCCTTGTTAGCGGCCCTTGTTAGCGGCTCTGTTGACGGCTCGGCTTAGCGCTCGACTTCGCCCTTGATGAACTTCTCCACCAGGTCGCGGCAGACGTCGTCGCCGAACTGCTCGGGCGGCGACTTCATGAAGTAGGAGCTTGCCGAGATGATCGGGCCGCCGATGCCGCGGTCCTTGGCGATCTTGGCGGCGCGGACCGCGTCGATGATGACACCGGCCGAGTTCGGCGAGTCCCAGACTTCGAGCTTGTACTCAAGGTTGAGCGGGGTGTCGCCGAAGGACTTGCCCTCGAGACGGACGTAAGCGAACTTGCGGTCGTCCAGCCACGGCACGTGGTCGGACGGGCCGATGTGGACGTCAGCCTTCGCCATCTCGTGCGGGATCTGGGAGGTGACGGACTGGGTCTTGGAGATCTTCTTGGACTGCAGGCGCTTGCGCTCCAGCATGTTCATGAAGTCCATGTTCCCGCCGAAGTTCAGCTGGTAGGTGCGCAGCAGCTCGACGCCGCGGTCCTCGAACAGCTTGGCAAGCACCCGGTGCGTGATCGTTGCGCCGACCTGGGACTTGATGTCATCGCCAACGATCGGGACACCCGCCGCGGTGAACTTCGCGGCCCACTCGGGGTTGGAGGCGATGAAGACGGGCAGCGCGTTCACGAACGCCACCTTGGCGTCGATGGCGCATTGTGCGTAGAACTTGTCCGCCAGCTCGGAGCCGACGGGAAGGTAGCAGACGAGCACGTCGGCCCGCGCCTCGCGCAGGGCCGCGACCATGTCCACGGCCGGTTCGTCGGACTCGGTGATGATCTCCCTGTAGTACTCGCCAAGGCCATCAAGCGTGGTACCACGCTGCACGGTCACCCCGGTCGGCGGCACGTCGGCAAACTTGATCGTGTTGTTCTCACTGGCGAAGATCGCCTCGGAGAGGTCGATGCCAACCTTCTTGGCGTCCACGTCGAAGGCGGCGACCACCTCGACGTCCGACACGTGGTAGTCACCAAACCGCACGTGCATGAGGCCAGGGACCCGGGCGTCATCGGCGACGTCCCTGTAGTACTCGAGGCCCTGGACGAGCGAGCTCGCACAGTTGCCCACCCCCACGATGGCGACTCGCACCTTGTTGGACGGCACAGCACCCATCAGGATGACTCCTTCTCGCTTCCGCGATCTATTCGGGGATTTATGTTGTTCGGTGCCGCCGACGGGTAGGGACCGTCGGCACCGCTTGCCTCCGACCGCCGTTCCTCGGCGATCAGCTCATTGAGCCAGCGGACATCCCGCTCTACGGCCTCAAGTCCGTGCCGTTGCAGCTCGAGCGTGTAGCTGTCCACCCGCTCCCTGGTGCGCGCGAGCGCTGCACGCAGCCCCTCCATCCGGTCTTCGAGCCGACTCCGCCTGCCCTCAAGGATCAGCAGCCTGATGTCGGACCTGGTCTGGCCGAAGAACGCGAAGTGCACGCCGAACTCGTCGTCTTCCCAGGCGGCGGGTCCGGAGTTGACCAGTTGGTCCTGGAATCGTTCCTTGCCCTCGGCCGTCAGCCGGTAGACGATCTTCGAACGGCCGGGCGATCGGCCCGACCTGCTCTCCGGTGCCGGCTGATCGCCTTCCTTGGTGATCAGGCCCTCGCCGTACAGCTTGTTCAGGCAGGGGTACAGGGTGCCGTAGGAGAGCGCGCGGAACGTGCCGAGCAGCAGGTTGAGCTGCTTGCTGAGCTCATAGCCATGCATGGGAGCTCGATGGAGCAGCCCAAGAACGGCGAACTCGAGGACGGCGGTCCGGTTGCGGCCCACGGTGTCCCTCCGGTGGGTAGAGACTGTATGTATCAAGGCGATATCTCTAGCCGATATCTCTCAACGATATTTCGGTTCGATATATCGAGTGGAACGGTTTCCAGCATAGATGACTGTTCTTACCTGGGCAACCAGGCGTTCACGTCCGATCGTCGAGGGCGCCTGGGAGGGCTCGAAGTCGGCTGGGGTTCCGACGTACTCTGGAAGACATGGCCGAACGCCGCTCGGTTGTGAACTACGCGCTTCGTCGGCGCGCCACCCTCGCGTCCGTATATGCGGGCAATACCACGATCACCGACGTCTGTGACGCGCATCCGTACCTACTGCGCGCGGCCAAGCACCACGGCGAGCCGACCGAGGTCCGCTGCCCGATCTGCCGTAAGACCAACGTCACCCACGTCACGTATGTGTACGGAGATGAGCTCGGACAGTATGCGGGACGGGTCAAGAGGGGCCCCGAACTGGCGGAGATGGCTGCCGAATACAGCGAATTCCGGGTGTACGTAGTCGAGGTCTGTCAAAGTTGTGACTGGAACCATCTCGCACTGTCGTACGTGCTTGGCACGGGCGAGCCTTCAGCGGGCCGTCGTCGCCGGGCACGGCCGAACTAGCGAGGACGGTCAACGTCAGCATGTAACGTGTGGGGTCGGCGAGGCCGGGCTGTCCCACGATTTAGCCAAGGCGTGCCCAACCGGCCCTGACGATATCTCAGCCAGGTACGGGCCACGAGGGCTCGCTCACAGCCACTGCGAGGACGTGTGAGTAGTAGTAACGGCAGTTACCCAGAGCCGGAGGGATGGGGCAAGGACGGCTTCTGGGCCGACTCCGGTATCGACGCGGACTACGAGACCGGCCTTACCGGCGCGGTGCGGCCGAGTACTGGACCTCGCGACGACCCCGGGTACAGCTACTGGTCGGACGACAAGGGCTGGGAGAACTCGCCTGGCGGCAACGCGGGCGGCGCTCCCTCGCCCGACACCACGCGCGCGGCCTTCCCCGGCGGCGGCCCAGGCGACCGTGGCGACGGGACACGCATGGACTACCGCGGCGGTCCCGGTGCCGACCCGACCGCCTTCTACGGCGACCCGCGTCAGGGCCCCGGCGTGCCTGGTGGCCCCGGCGGGCCTGGTGGCCCCGGGGGCGGCGGCCCCGGGCGGCATAGTGGTCCCGGTGCTCCCGGTGGGCGCAACGGCAAGCGCAAGGGGAGCTGGTGGCGACACTGGACGTGGAAGAAGGCGCTCGGCGTCGTCGGCGGCGTGTTCGGCGTGTTCCTCCTCAGCATGGCCGGCGTCTATGAGTACCTCGCGAGCGGCGCGACGATCCCTGCCGCGCTCGCCTCGGCGAACTACCAGGCCACGACCGTGTACTACAGCGACGGCACCACCGTCCTCGGGACGATCAGCGCGGTCAACCGGTACGATCTGACCCTCAGCCAGATCCCCGAGAACCTGCAGAACGCCGTGCTCGCGGCGGAGGAACGCAGCTACTGGACCGATGGCGCCATCTCGCCGACCGGCATCCTCCGGGCGGCTTACGACGACGTGATAGGCGACGGCGGCAGCCTCTCCGGTGGCTCGACGATCACCCAGGAGTTCGTCAGGGGCTACTACGACGGCATCGGAACTCAGCAGACGGCCAGCCGGAAGATCAAGGAGATCTTTGTCGCCCAGAAGCTGGCCAAGGCGGAGTCCAAGCAGTGGGTTCTTGAGCACTACCTGAACCTGATCTACCTCGGTGACAACTCCTACGGCGTCGCCGCCGCCGCGCAGACCTACTTCGGCCTGCCGGTGTCCAAGCTGTCGGTCGCCCAGGACGCGGTCATCGCCGCGATCATCCAGCAGCCGTCGACCTACCCGCTGCCGACGTACCGAACGGATCTTATCGCCCGCTGGCACTACGTGCTCAACGGCATGGTGAGCATGAACGTCCTGACCCCGGCGCAGGCGGACGCGCAGAAGTTTCCGAAGCTGCTTACCGACTCGGGCTCCGTCCCGCCGGTGGCGGCGGGATGCTCGACGACCTCGTCCGATCCCTGGGCGCCTTACCTCATGGATGTGGTCTGCAACGAGCTGAACGAGGTTGATGGCGTTTCCGAGCAGACGCTCGAGACGGGTGGCCTGAAGGTCGTCACCACGATCAGTCGGCCGATGGAAGTCGAGATGTACAAGGCGGTCGACGAGGAATTCACGACGATCAAGGACCAGGGGGACACGATCCCCTCGTACGTGATGACCGGCGCGGAACTGCAGGACCCGAGCAACGGCGCGATCCTCGCCATGTACCCGGGACCAGGCCAGAACATGTCCAAGGCGAAGTGCGACGAGTACAACTGCGACCTGAACACGGCGGTCTACACCCGTGAGCAGGTCGGGTCCTCGTTCAAGCCCTACGTGCTCTCGGCCGCCGTGCAAGAGGGCATGAACGTACAGACCAGCATCCTGAACGCGAACCCCTACCTCTGGGTTCCACCGGATAGTGAGCCGCTTACCCTGTCCGTCACCAGCGCGGCCAAGGCGGGTCAGGGGTACTTCCCCGTGTCGAACGACGGCGGCGAGATCATCTCGGGCACCCAGCAGGGCGGCGGCAGCGAGGTGCAGAACGCGCTCGCGCAGTCCTCCAACACGGCGTTCACCGATCTCGCGCACCGGGTCACCACGAAGAACATCATCGAGATGGCGCAGAGCTACGGCGTCAACATCGCCGCGAGCAAGGACGGCGGCTCGAACCTGTCCTACATGCTCGGGCAGGTGGGTCTGGCGCTCGGCACCGCGTCGCTGACGGTTAACGAGCAGACCACGATGCTCTCCACGATCGACGACAACGGTGTGTACCACGCCGCGCACATCATCAAGTATTGGCAGGAGCCCGCCGGTCCGGAAAAAACGCCGGTCGTCGTGTCCCACCAGGTACTCACCCCGGCCCAGGACTCACAGGTCCAGTACGCCATGGAGATGACGACCGTCGATGGGACGGGTACCGCCGCGGCCGCGGGCATGTACCCAAGTCGGCAGATCATCGCCAAGACCGGTACGACAACGAACTCGCACTCCGGGTTCTTCATCGGCGCGATACCGCAGTACTCGCTCGTCGTCGGGATGTTCACTGCGCTGCAGAGCGCGACCTCCACCGAGAGCCTGGTCCCGCTGGGCGGCGGCGGCTTCGGTGGCTCACGGCCGGCCGAGATCTGGAACACCTTCGCCTTGGACGAGTTCGACAAACTGCCGGTAGATAGCTTCCAGAGCCCGATCTTCTCCGGCGCGAAGTGGAACCAGATCGGCACGCTGCCCGCGAAGAAAAAGAAGAAGACGAAGACCACTCAGTGCACGGCGGTTACTCACGGCAGGCACTTCCAGCCTACGAACTGCGTGATTTCGTCGCCGAGCCCGACGCCCACCAAAACAAACCAGGGTCAGCCGACCTCGAGCCCGACGACCTCTCCGACGCCGACCGCGACCACGTCCGCGACACCGACCGCCACCGCCACCGCCACGCCAACGAGCACCGCGCCCACAACTGGACCCGGTGGCGGTGTTGGCGGTCAGGCCGCCAAGACCGTGAATGGGGTACAGGCCGGCCTGGCCGTGGGCGGTGGTGTGCTTGCGATTCTGCCCGGCTCGCTGCTCTGGACGACCGTGGCGACGCGCAAGCGTCGCAGGCGGCGTGCGGGCACGGGCTCGGGCGGATAACCGGGCCGAGGATAGGAACCTGGCGGGGGACGCAACTGTGCGGTACAAGTATCCGGCGTTCGTCGGCGCCGGCGTCTCGGCGTCCGTGCTCGCGGCGCTGCTCGGCTACGCGCAGAAGGTGCCGTGCAGTTCGGGCGGCGCGTGGAACAGCTTTACCGGCCAGTTCCGCGACGCCTGCTACACCGACATCTACCCGCTCTATTACAACGAGGGGCTGTCGTCGAACCAGGTGCCCTACTACGGGCACCCGGTCGAGTACCCGGTGCTGATCGGCGCGATGATGCAGGCCGCGGCGTGGGCCGTGCACTCGGTCACCGACCTCAACGCCCGTGGCAAGGACTTCTACTACGTCACGGTGCTGCTGCTCGCGGTCTGCCTGATCGCCGGGGTGCTCGCGACCGCCGCCACGGCACACAGGGAAGGTGACGGTGCAGGCTGGAAGGCCGCACTGCTCGTCGCGCTGTCGCCCGGGCTCATCCTGGCCGCGTTCGTCAACTGGGACCTGTTCGCGATGGCGCTGGCCGCGGGCGGTCTTGCCGCCTGGGCGGCGCAGCGAGAGTGGCTGGCCGGGATCCTGCTCGGCCTCGCCGTGGCGACCAAGTTCTATCCGCTGCTGTTCTTCGGCGCGCTGCTGCTGCTCTGCCTGCGGGCCGGGAAGATGCGGGAGTTCGGCCGCGCCCTCGGCGGCGGTGTCGCGGCCTGGCTGGTGGTCAATCTGCCGGTCGCGCTGACCGCGACGGCAGGCTGGGGCAGGTTCTACGCGTTCAGCAGGGACCGCGGCGCCGACTGGGGGTCGGTCTGGTACCTGTTCGAGCACTACAACGTGCCGGTGCTCGGCGACTCCTCGACCGGTGCACTCAACCTGCTCTCGTCGGGCGGCTTCGCGCTCGCCTGCGTGGGCGTCGCGGTGCTCGCGCTCGCCGCGCCGCGCCGCCCCCGGCTGTCGCAGCTCTGCTTTCTGCTGCTCGCCGCGTTCCTGATCCTGAACAAGGTATGGTCGCCGCAGTACGTGATCTGGCTGGTGCCGCTCGCGGTGCTCGCCCGGCCGCGGGTCTGGGCGTACGTGCTCTGGCAGCTGGCCGAGGTGGCCTACTTCTTCGGCATCTGGGGCTACTTCGTCTACCTGTACCGCACGCCAGGCCAGGCCGGCTATGCCGGCGTCACCCCCGGCTGGTACTTCGTGCTCCTCGCCGCCCGGCTGCTCACCGTGGGCCTGGTCGCGTCGACGGTGGTGGCGGACATCCTGCAGCCGGAACGGGACCGGGTTCGGGCATCGGGGCTCAACGACGACCCATCCGGTGGCGTCCTGGACCGTGCACAGGATCGCTTGGTGCTCGTATGGCACCGCGACCCCCGCGAGCCGGCCGAGGCGGCGGCTAGCTAAGTTCGGTCGCGTAGCCACGCGATGTCGGTGGCCAGGCCCGCCTCTGGGGTCTCGCAGACCACGGGCGCACCGGCGGCGCGGACCACGTCGAGCAGGGCCTGCGGATCGATGGTGCCGCTGTCGAAGTTCGCGTGCCTGTCCGCTCCTGACCCGAACTCGTCGCGCGAGTTGTTGCAGTGCACCAGGTCGATCCGGCCGGTGATCGCCTTGACCCGGTCAACCGCGTCGGCGAGGTCGATGCCGGCCGAGTTGGCGTGGCAGGTGTCGAGGCAGAACCCGATCTCGCCGCCCTCGGCCGCCGCGTCGCTTACCGCGTCCCATAGGCGCGCGATCGACTCGAGTGAGCGTGCCATCGCGCTATTGCCGCCGGCGGTGTTCTCGATGAGGAGAGGGAGCGGCCGCTCGATCTGCTGCACCGCCTTGACCCAGTTCGCGACGCCCGCGGTGGGGTCCACTTCGCCGGTGACGTGCCCGCCGTGCACGATGAGCCCCTTCGCGCCGATGGACGCGGCGGCCTTGAGCTGCTGGTCGAGCAGTTTCCTGCTCGGGATGCGGATCCGGTTGTTGGTGGACGCCACGTTGATCACGTACGGCGCGTGGATGTAGATGTCCACCCCGGCGGCGGCGTAGGAATCCTTGAGCGCAGCGGGATCACCACCGGGGATCACCGGTCCCTTCCACCCCTGTGGGTCGCCGAGGAAGAACTGCGCCACCTGAGCCCCGGAAGCGACAGCGTCGTCCAGGGGATTGTCCGAATGGAAATGCCCGCCAATCCGCACCATGAGCCCAGCCTAATACCGGCTCGTCGGTCAAGATCCCTGCGATGTGCGCACGGCTGACTAGATCGGTGCGGTTAGCGGCACCGGCTCGCTTGAGCATCTTGGCGATGTGCTGTGCAACCGCGTACTTACTGACGTGTAATTTCGCTGCAATCTGTATGTTAGTGCAACTGATTGCGACCAATTGTAGGATGCTGAGTTCTCTTGGTGTGAACTCTAGGAAGGTTCGGCGCGCCCTGGCAGCGCCGGATCTATTGCATCGGTAGCCGTTCGTCTTCGAGGAGCTCCGTTAATGATCGCCCGGCCCTTGCGGCGTGCCGCCTCCCTGCTCCTGCCGCTGGCGGTTATGGCCGGGGTGGCTTCACCGGCATCGTCCGCGATGGCGGCCGGTCGGCCCGCGCGCGGTACGCCGGCGCACGTCGTCTCCCGGGCAAGGCCGGGAGCTTTCGGCGCCGCCGTGGTGAAGTCCGGCGACCTGGCGATCAACGGGTGGGGTGACTCCGCCGGGTACCACCTTGAGGTGGGCAGGGCGGCTGCTGGATATGCCTGGCGGGAGATCGCGACTCTTGCGCCCGCGGGTTATGACGCCTCGTCGTGGACGGGTTATCAGTGCGTCTCCGGTGACGGGCGATATGCCGCGGTGGCCATTATGCCCACGCTGGCGGTCAATGAGCAGGCGGCGCGGGACCACGGCGGGTTCGCGTATTCGGTCAACCTCAATTCCGGGGCGGTGCACCCGGTTGCCGCCGGAGTGGCGTTGCAGTACGACTCGCCGGGCTGCGGCATCGGCGATACCGCCGTCTTCACGGTGAGCATGGGAGCGAGCGAGCAGCGTACCGAGCTGCTGACAGCCCAACTGGCCACTGGGCAGGTCACCTCCGCCGCTACCGTTTCTGGTCAGGTGACCTCACCCGTGCCAGTTGCCGGGCACGCGGTGGGGGTTATCGGCAGCGATCTCGTGACGATCCCCGATGCGACGGCCACCGTGACGCCGAGTGTCCTGGCCCGGGTGGGCGGCCAGCCCTACGATGTCCGCGCGGCCAACGGCGGTATCGACTTCCTCGATGTACGAAGCGGGTCGCAGACGTCGACGGCTGGCTACGAGAACGGCGGGCGCGTCTCGATCCTGGGTTCCGGCGCCCTGGACCGTATGCAGCTTTTCCAGGGTCGCTCGGGGCATCCGGTACTGGCCGGAGCCCAGGACGTCGATGCGGGCGCACTGGTGAGCGGTGGCATCGTGAACGTGCCGGACACGGGGCTCGAATATGGGGCATCGAGTTCCTCACTCGACGGGCACGCGCTGTTTGGGGCCGCAAGCAACGCCAAGCAATCCGCTCCCATCCTGCTCGCGCCCCAGTCAGGCATCGTGCTCAACGACCCGCAGGCCGCGCCGCGAGCGAAGGTGACGACGGGGCTGCCCGCCTTCAGTGTTCCGCTGTCCGTGGTTGACAGTACGCCGCAGCCGGTCATCGGTCGGCCCGAGCCGCGAGGCGATGCGGCCCCTAGACACACGGCCGCGACAGGCACCGGCAAGAAGACAGCGGCAAGCACCATCATGGCCATGATCACGACGACGGCTGCGGTGAAGGTGACCCCCGCCGCCGCCAGTCAGTCGCCGACCTGCGCCGTGCCGAGGCTTGACCCGACTAAGCAGGTGATGCAGCCCTCGCCCGAGCAGGTCAACTGGGCGGCGCAGATGGCCGAGCAGGGCCTGCTGACGACGGCAACGGTTACAGCCGTCCGGCCGGCTTCGACAACCTGGGACTGGTCGCCTACGCGCCGAACTCCGATTCCCCGCTGATCGCGCTTGATCACCCGTCCGGTGACTCGTGGGATACCGTGCCCCGGTCGGTCTTCGAGGCGATCATGGCCCAGGAGTCCAACTGGTCGCAGGCGTCCTGGCATGCGCCGCAGGGGGTGGCCGGCGACCCGCTGATCGCTGACTACTACGGCGCCGGGGGCGGGATCGACTCGATCGACTACGCCGACGCGGACTGCGGTTACGGCATCTCCCAGGTGACCGACGGGATGCACGTCGGCGATACGTCGCTGTCGGCGCACGGCCAGATCAAGGTCGCGGTCGACTACCAGGAAAACATCGCGGCGGGCCTGCAGATCCTGGAAAGCACGTGGAACCAGCTGTACTCGGACGGGATCATCGCCAACAACGGGGACCCGCGGTACCTGGAGAACTGGTTCTACGCCGCGTGGGCGTACAACTCCGGCATCGAGCCGACCGGGTCGTATGACCCGTCCTGCTGCACCGCCGGGCCGTCATGTACGGGACCGGACGGCACCTGGGGTCTTGGCTGGGCCAACAACCCGGAGAACCCCGCCTACCCGCCCAATCGCGCTCCGTATCTGGAGGAGACGTACGCGGACGCCGCGCACCCGGGCGACTGGCCCTACGAGGAGCGGATCATGGGCTGGATGGGCAGCCCGATCATCCGGTACAACGGCAGCGGCTACAGCGACGCATACACCACGCCGACCTATAACGGGGGAGAGACCTGGCTGCAGATCCCGCCGTTCGCGTCGTTCTGCACCATGTCCGGCAACGACTGCAGCGCGGGCACGACCAACACCGCCGACCCCGGCAATGGCTATTGCCAGCTGAGCGACGACGAGTGCTGGTGGCACCAGCCGGTCACCTGGATCACGAGCTGCGCCACGACCTGCACCACCAGCTCATACGCGTACACCACCGGTTCCACCGAGCCGACCTACCCCGATCCCGATCCGCCCACCTGCAACGTGGACACCTCGGTGGTGCCGTCCGGGTCGATCATCGTGGACGACGAGACGTCGCCGCCGCTGAACCTGCAGGGCTGCGCGAACGAGAACTGGACCTCCAACGGCACGTTCACCTACACCTACGGCACCGACGCGGCGGGCGACCCCATCGGCGCATCGACACCCATCAGATCGGCACCGGGCTCGGCGGCCACATCCTGTTCACGCACACCGAGGACGGCTCTATCCCGGCCGAGATCAACACAGGGACCTGGACGCCGAACCTGCCGTCACTGCAGTACTACACGGTAAAGATCCATCTCCCCTCGCTCGGCGCGGAGGCGACCGACGTCGTTTACACCGTCAATCCCGGCGGCGGCGCGAGCCCGTGGAAGATCTCGGTCAACCAGGCCTGGAACAAAGAGACCTGGGTGACGCTCGGCACCTTCGCCATGGAAAACGGCGGCAGTGTAGTCCTGACCAACCAGTCCAGCGACGTCGACAGCTACGACGCCTGGGGAAATCTGATTCAGGCGACGGACGCACTCGGAAACGTCACCAAGTCCGCCTACGACGCCGACGGCAACCAGATCTCGTCGACTGACGCCAACGGCAACGCCACGACGTACACCTACGACGCGGCCGATCAGCTGGTCAAGACCACGCAACCCGACGGGGCGACGCAGGTCACCGACTACAACCCGGACGGCACCGTCGCGGATACCGTTGACGGGTTGGGTGACAAGACGACGTACGGCTACGACGGCCAGGGACGACAGACCAGCCGGACCGATCCCGACGGCCGGACGACATCGTGGACAATTGATCCGGCGGGCCTTATCACGTCTTACACGGACCCGTCAGGGCGGGTGACCACCAACGGGTACGACGCGGCCGGGGAGCTGACCTCGGTTTCGTACTCCGACGGAGTCACGCCCGAGGTCACCTACTCCTACGATCCGGACGGCCGCGAGCTGTCCATGACCGATGGCACCGGGACCACCACCTGGACCTACGATGTGTTCGGTGACGTCACCAGCGAGATCCAGGGATCCGGTGCCACCGTGTCGTACGGCTACGACAGCAACGGGAACGAGACGTCTATCACCTATCCCGGTGCGACAGCTGCCGTGTCCCGGACATTCGACGCCGCGAACCGGATCAAGACCATCACCGACCCGGCGGGCAACGAGACGACCTTCACCTACAACGGCGACGGGCAGGTCCTGACCACCGCCTACCCCGACGGGGTGACGGTCACCAACGGTTATGACTATCGGGACGCAGTGACGTCCATCGCTGCCACGGACGGGTCCACGAACCTCCTCACGCAGTCCTACACACGCGACAACGCGGGCCAGGTCTCCAGCCAGACGATCGGTTCGGTCACGGACTCTTACGCCTACACGGCGGACGAGCAGCTCGCGTCGGACACGTCCAGCGAAGTCGGCACGTCGTACGCGGAGGATGCCGCGGGGAACCCGACCACGGTCGGAGCGGCGACCCAGACGTTCGACGCGGCCGGTCAGCTCTGCTGGACGCTGCCAAGCGGGACCGTGACTTCCCCGTCGTGCGGGAGCTTGCCAGGCGCCGCGACCACGTACACCTTCAACGCCGAGGGAGAGCGAACGGCGGCGACGCCGGCCAGTGGGACGGCGTCCGCCTACTCCTACAACCAGGCAGGCGAGCTCACCTCCTTCAGCGGGCCCGGGGGCTCGGCGACTTACGCGTACAACGGCGCCGACCTTCTCACGTCCGAGACCACGGGCGGCACGACCGCCACGTTCACCTGGGATAACGAGCAGACACCGAACATCTTGAGCGACGGGTCGAACACATACATCTACGGACCGGGCGGTCTGCCCATCGAGCAGATAGGACCATCGGCCTCGTACTGGTTCGTCCATGACCAGAACGGCTCCACGGTCGCGCTGCTCAGCGGCGCCGGGGCGATCGCGGGTTCTTACTCCTACACGGCCTATGGGGCGTCGGCACAGACCGGCACGGCCACGACTCCGTTGCAGTACACCGGCCAGTACACCGACGCCACCTCGGGCCTCGTCTACCTCCGCGCTCGGTACTACGACCCGGCAACCGCGGAGTTCCTGTCTGTCGACCCGTCGGTCGAGACCACGCAGGAGCCGTACGAGTACACGGAGGACAACCCGGTCAACGAGACAGATCCGAGCGGCCTGTGTTCCTGGTACAACCTGTACTGTGACGTCCAGCAGGCGGGCGAGGAGTGGCTCCAGGAGTGGAAGAGCGGCTGGTCCAACCAGGTGCTCTGCACCCAGATCGGTGGCACAGTATTCGTGACCACGCCGCGCGGCGTGACGTATAAGGTCCCCGACAACTGGGTGCCGCGGCTAGCCGATAACGGGAAGGGCATCGTATTCCAAGATCCTGCGGATATCGGAGTCGGTAACGGCAATCAGAACTCGATTAGGATTATGGAGCCCACGAGCCCAACACCAGCACCTTTAGGTGTTTCCGCCCTGCTGGGGGCTTACGGTTCTGCTGTTCTCTGTGTTTCCTGGTGTCCGTTTGGGTGGCGT
>Ga0302314_10010460_pt1 | contig 16230 bp, 13 predicted proteins | sample III_Palsa_N2_3_FD_200533 | JGI IMG/M metagenome (GOLD analysis project Ga0302314, IMG submission 200533) | Peat permafrost microbial communities from Stordalen Mire near Abisko, Sweden - III_Palsa_N2_3 | ecosystem: Environmental > Terrestrial > Soil > Palsa > Peat permafrost | place: Sweden... | reverse complement strand
CCGCCTGGCGGACGGCGGTGAACACCGAGTCCAAGCTGCTGCTGCTCACCCACGCCTTCGAGGACCTGGGCATCGGCCGGGTCCAGTGGAAGACCGACCACCTCAACCTGCGCTCGCAGAACGCCATCGCCCGGCTGGGCGCGCAGCCCGAGGGCGTGCACCGGCGGCACCGGGTGCGGCCGGACGGCAGCTGGCGCGACACCGTCTACTTCTCGATGCTGGCCGACGAGTGGCCGACGGCCCGGGCCCGGCTCACCGCCCGGCTCGCGGAGGGGTGAGGGCGGCGCCATGACCGCGAGGACACCCGCCCCCACCACGCTCACCGGCCGTCACGTCCGTCTGGAGCCGCTGGCCCTCGACCACGTCCCGGAGCTCTTCGCCGCCGGTGCGGCCGACGAGGAGATCTGGCGCTGGATGCCGGTCGCCGCCCCGCGCACCGAGGACGAGCTCCGCGCCGTCGCCGCGATGCTGCTGGCCCGCGCCCCCGAGCAGCTCGCCTTCGCGGTGGTCGCCCGCGACTCCGGCCGGGCCCTGGGCTGGACCACCTACCACGAGATCGACGCCAGGGACGAGCGACTGGAGATCGGCTGGACCTGGTACGCCCGCTCCGCCTGGCGGACGGCGGTGAACACCGAGTCCAAGCTGCTGCTGCTCACCCACGCCTTCGAGGAGCTGGGCATGGGCCGGGTCCAGTGGCGCACCGACATCTTCAATCTGCGCTCGCAGAACGCCATCGCCCGGCTGGGCGCGCGGCGCGAGAGCGTGCACCGCCGGGAGCGGCAGCGCCCGGACGGCAGCTGGCGCGACAGCGTCTACTTCTCGCTGCTGCTGGACGAGTGGCCCGCCGCCAGGGCCCGACTGACGGAACGACTGGAACGAGGCTGACCATGACCGGGCCGACGACGACCGGACTGACCATCACTCCGCCCCACCCCGAGGACAAGCCGCGCTGGCGCGAGCTGTTCGAGGGCTACGCCGCCTTCTACCGCACCGAGCTCACCGACGCCGACTACGAGCGCGCCTGGTCCTGGATCCACGACCCGGCCCGGGAGACCCGCTGCCTGATCGCCCGTGACGCCGACGGCACCCCCGTCGGCCTCGCTCACTACCGTGCCTACGACACCCCGCTGCGCGGGACCTGCGGCTTCCTCGACGACCTCTTCGTCGACCCCTCCTACCGCGGCGGCGGCGCGGCGGACGCCCTGCTGGCCGAGCTGAACCGGATCGGCGCCGAGGAGGGCTGGCCGGTGATCCGCTGGAACACGGCCGAGGACAACTACCGCGCCCGCGGCCTCTACGACCGCCACGCGGTGAAGACCGTCTTCCTGACCTACAGCATGTCGCCCGCCCAGGCGTAGGCGGCCGGGCGGTCCGGCGGCGTGCGGATTGACAAGGTGTCGCCGTGCTTCCGGATCGCCTACCACAGTGTCCGTTCTCGCGCCTGGGCGGCCTCCGTAGGCTGGCGCGCATGAGCATCCCTGTCGACACCGCTACGGGGCAGGCCGTCAAGGCCGCCGACCGTGCCCACGTCTTCCACTCGTGGTCCGCCCAGGCCCTGATCGATCCCCTCGCCGTGGCCGGTGCCGAGGGCTCGTACTTCTGGGACTACGACGGCAACCGATTCCTGGACTTCTCCTCCCAGTTGGTGAACACCAACATCGGCCACCAGCACCCCAAGGTCGTCGCGGCGATCCAGGAGCAGGCCGGCAAGCTCTGCACCTTCGCCCCGGCCTTCGCCGTGGACGTGCGCAGCGAGGCCGCTCGCCTGATCGCCGAGCGCACCCCCGGTGACCTCGACAAGATCTTCTTCACCAACGGCGGCGCCGAGGCCAACGAGAACGCCATCCGGATGGCGCGGCTGCACACCGGTCGGCAGAAGGTGCTCTCCACCTACCGCTCGTACCACGGCGCCACCGCCAACGCGATCGCGCTGACCGGCGACCCGCGCCGGTGGGCCAACGAGACCGGCGTCTCCGGCATCGTCCACTTCTGGGGCCCCTACGCCTACCGCTCCAACTTCCACGCCGAGAACGAGGCGCAGGAGTGCGAGCGCGCGCTGGCGCACCTGGAGGCGACCATCGCCTTCGAGGGCCCGCAGACCGTGGCCGCGATCATCCTGGAGACCGTCGTCGGCACCGCCGGCATCCTGGTCCCGCCGGCGGGCTACCTGGCCGGCGTCCGCGAGATCTGCGACCGCTTCGGCATCGTCTTCATCCTGGACGAGGTCATGGCCGGCTTCGGCCGGACCGGCGAGTGGTTCGCCGCCGACCACTGGGGCGTCGTCCCCGACCTGCTGACCTTCGCCAAGGGCGTCAACTCCGGCTATGTCCCGCTCGGTGGCGTCGCCATCAGCGGCGCGATCGCCGCGACCTTCGCCGAGCGCCCGTTCCCGGGCGGCCTGACCTACTCCGGGCACCCGCTGGCCTGCGCCTCCGCCGTGGCGACCATCAACGCCATGGCCGAGGAGGGCATCGTCGAGAACGCCAAGCGTCTCGGCGCGGACGTCATCGGCCCGGGGCTGCGCGCGCTGGCCGACCGCCACCCGGTCATCGGCGAGGTCCGCGGCATGGGCGTGTTCTGGGCCCTGGAGCTGGTCAAGGACCGCGCCACCCGCGAGCCGCTGACCCCCTACAACGCGGCCGGCCCCGCCGCCGCGCCGATGGCCGAGCTGGCCGCCGCCTGCAAGCAGCGCGGGCTGTGGCCGTTCGTCAACATGAACCGCCTGCACGTCGTCCCGCCGTGCAACAGCAGCGACGCGGAGGTCAAGGAGGGCCTGGCCATCCTGGACGAGGTGCTGACCCTCGCGGACGCGCACACCGTCTGACCTGCCCGGACCGGACCGCTGACCTGAGGTCTGGACCAATGCGGCCCCGAATTCCGCTGTGCGGCGGCGTTCGGGGCCGTACTGTTTACGCTGGAGTCCGTTTCGTCGTAATCATCCAGCATCCCCACCCCCTTGAGGAGGACCGTCATGCCGCCCGGCGCCCTCCTCCGTCCCGACACCCAGGGCGCGGTACAGCGCAACAGCCTGCGCGAACAGATCGCCGGCGCGATGCGCGAGGACATGATGGCCGGCCGGCTGCCGGCGGGCACCCGGTTCACGGTCAAGGAGATCGCCGAGCTGTACGGCGTCTCGGCGACCCCGGTCCGTGAGGCCCTGGTCGACCTCACCGCCCAGGACCTGCTGTGGATGGAGCCCAACCGGGGCTTCACCGTCCCGCTGCTGAGCTTCGCGGACTACCTGGAGGTCGTCGAGGCCCGGACCCTGGTGATGGACGCGATCTTCCGCCGGGTCGGCAACGCCCTCGCGGCCGGCACCCCCTGGCCGGAGCCCGCCCCGGAGCGGCTGGAGTCCCTCCGGCGGCGCGCCCAGTCCGCCGCCCAGGCGGCCCGCAACGGCCAGCTGGACCTGCTGGTCGGCTGCGACCGCCGGTTCTGGAGCGAACTCTCGGCGCTGGCAGGCAACCGGCGGATGACCGACTACCTGGACTGGCTGCGGGTCCAGTACTGGATCTTCGCCGCGCCCTACCTGCGCGCCCGCACCGACATCGCCCAGTACTGCTGGTCCCGCCACGAGGAGCTGGCGGACCACATGCTCGCCGGCGACTTCCGGGCCGTGCACCGGATGCTGCTGCGCTACAACGACGAGTCGCTGGCGCAGATGGCCGAACTGTGCGGGCAGAGCCCGGACACTTCTGGGGCCGCCGGGCTCCGGCTCGCCCTGCACCGCTCCGCCGCCGAGGCGGCTGAGGCTGCCGAGGTCGCCGAGGCGGCTGAGGCTGCCGAGACCACTGGGGCCGCCGAGGCGGTCGGGGCGGCTGAGGCCGTGGTCGAGGCGGCCCTGCCGCAGCCCAGGCACCCGGCCTGAGGTCCGGGCCGCGCGATTGTTTGATCACTCTCGCCGGACCGCTGACCGGCGGCAGCTCAGCAGTTAGGGTTGACCCGACCGTTTCCCGACACCGGTGCCTACGCGCCCAGGAGTGCCCGTGGCCTGTGACATCTGGCTCGTCCCGCTCGTCGATGTGCTCGTCCACAGCCCCGACAACCCGTTCGCGGAGGACCTCGCGGTCTACAACGCCTCGCTCACCGCCTGCGGCCTGCCCGAGGTGCCGATCTTCCGCTACATGCCCGGTCTCAGCGGGGACGTCGAGCCGATAGCGGCCTTCGACTACGACTCGCTGCACTTCCTGCGCCGTGCCTACCTGCTGCAGCTCACCGGTCTGGACGTCACCCCGGTGGACGAACTCGGCGGGGACTACGAGCAGCTGCTGGAGATGTTCGAGGACGCGGCCGAGCGCTCGCACCTGGTCTGGCACTTCGACCACGCGGGCGCCTACGTGCCGATCGACTTCGAGCTGCCCATCGTCGACGACGCGCTGCTGGCGGCCGGCGGTCCGCTGGGCTCGGCCCAGGGCCTGCTCCGGGAGCTGCAGGCGGTGGCCCCGTACATCGGGATCGACCACCAGCTGCCGCCGATCCCGGTGCGTCCGGTCGCGCCGACGACGCTGGAGGGCCCGGCCTACCCCCCGCCCGGGAACGACGGCCCCTTCGCCCGCGAGCGACACGCCTGGACCGGTCTGCACGCGGCTGCCGTCCGCGCCCTCAGCCAGGGCTCGATGGTCGTCTTCGCCTGAGCCGGACCCGACCCTGAGCCGGACCCGACCCTGAGCCCGACCGGGCCCCGGCCGCACCGCGCCCGCTGCCGCCCCGTACCGCGCGACGGGGCGGGTACGCATCGCGTACCCGCCCCGACACCGTCCGTCCGGCTCCTCCCGCTAGCGCAGCGGGGACTCCGGCGGGCGCTGGCGCGGCATCGTCGGCCGGCCGCCCAGCGAGGGCAGCACCCGCACCTGGGCGCCCGAGCCCTCGGCCCGTCCGCCCCAGACGCCGGCCGCCTGCGTCGGCAGCTGGGTCATCGAGGCGCGGAACTCCAGCATCCACTCCGAGGTCTCGGTGCGGACCATGTCCGACACGTCCTCGCAGAAGCGGCGCAGCACACCCAGGCAGCGCTCGGCCGCCTCGCTGGCGGTGCCCTCGGTCGGGCCGAGCACCTCGCGGACGCACTCCGAGGCCCAGTCGAACTGGAACGCCTCCAACCGGCGCTGCAGGGCCTGGCCGGTGCTGATGTCCCGCATCCAGCCGCTGGTCAGCCCGAAGACCCGGTCCGCGCCCAGGCAGGCGCCGGCCAGCAGCAGCAGCACGTAGCCCCAGTCGACGCCCTTGTCCCAGAGACCGGTCAGCCCGACCAGCGGCAGCACCGCGCCGCCGATGCCGAGCAGCACGGCGAGGTAGCGGAGCACCCTGGCGCCGCGCCGCTTCCAGCGGCGGTCCCGGTGGTACCAGTCGACGGCCTCCAGCGCGCGCTCCTCCGACCAGCGGTAGAGCTCCTCAAGACGCTCGGCCGGCTCGCCCCAGTCGCCCAGCGGGAACTGTCGGACACTGAGGTCACGGCCCCGGGTGCCGCTGGTCGCGGCCGCACTGCGGGACGGGTTGGCGGCGGCCGCTGCGGCGGACCGCTGCTCCTCCGGAGCCGAATCGGAACCCCAGGGGCTCTCTTCGGGCTGCATATCGGGCTGGCTCACCGCGAGAACTCCCTGTCCTTCGGCCCATCGGGCCCGATTGTCCCAGTCGTCAAACACCATGTTCTTACCGCCAAATGGCTGACCATGGTTGCAGATTCGCTGGGATTGTTGTGCGAAAACTTCTGGGGCAAGTGTTTCGGGGGTGGTCGAGGCGCTGCCCAGGGGGTCACCGGGGCCGAAGCAGTCTCACCCGTACGGGTGGGTGCTCCGGCGGTGGGAGACCTGACCCCGGGGTGATTTGCGGTGTTACGTCCGGATGCGTCGGCAGGACAGTCGGAGGCCCCGGGCACAGGCACTAGGCTCGGACCTGTGAAGGTCCTCGTTATCGGCGGCGGCGCCCGCGAACATGCCCTGTGCCGCGCGCTCTCGCTCGATCCGCAAGTAACCGCCCTGCACTGCGCCCCCGGCAACGCCGGGATCACGCAGGTCGCCCAGGTCCACCCGGTCGACCCGCTGGACGGCGCCGCCGTCGCCGACCTGGCCGTCGCCCTGGGCGCCGAGCTCGTGGTCGTCGGCCCGGAGGCCCCGCTGGTGGCGGGCGTCGCCGACGCCGTGCGCGAGCGCGGCATCCCGGTCTTCGGGCCCAGCGGGCAGGCCGCCCAGCTGGAGGGCTCCAAGGCCTTCGCCAAGGATGTGATGGCGGGCGCCAGCGTCCCCACCGCGCGCTCCTACGTCTGCACGACGCCGGAGGAGGCCGCGCACGCCCTCGACGCGTTCGGGCCGCCCTACGTGGTCAAGGACGACGGGCTGGCGGCCGGCAAGGGCGTGGTCGTCACCTCGGACCTGCAGGCCGCCGTCGACCACGCCGCCTCCTGCGAGCGCGTCGTCATCGAGGAGTTCCTGGACGGCCCGGAGGTCTCGCTCTTCGCCGTCACCGACGGCGAGACGGTGATCCCGCTCCAGCCCGCCCAGGACTTCAAGCGCGCCTACGACAACGACGAGGGCCCCAACACCGGCGGCATGGGCGCCTACTCGCCGCTGCCCTGGGCCGACCCGAAGCTGGTCGACGAGGTCCTGGAGACGGTCCTCCAGCCCACCGTGGACGAGCTGCGCCGCCGGGGCACCCCGTTCTCCGGCCTGCTGTACGCCGGGCTCGCGATCACCTCGCGCGGGGTCCGGGTCATCGAGTTCAACGCCCGCTTCGGCGACCCGGAGACCCAGGTCGTGCTGGCCCGGCTGAAGACGCCCCTGGGCGGTCTGCTGCACGCCGCCGCCACCGGTCACCTGGCGGACTTCCCCGAGCTCCGCTGGCGCGAGGGCGCGGCGGTGACCGTGGTCATCGCGGCCGAGGGGTACCCGGAGTCCCCGCGCAGCGGCGACCCGATCACCGGGCTGGCCGAGGCCGAGGCCGCCGACGGCACCAGCTACGTCCTGCACGCCGGCACCCGGCTGGCCGAGGACGGCGAGACCGTGCTCAGCGCCGGCGGTCGGGTCCTGTCGGTCACCGCGACCGGCCGGGACATCGCGGAGGCCCGGACCCGGGCCTACGCGGCGACCGAGCGGATCGGTCTGGCCGGTGCGCACCACCGCGGGGACATCGCCGCCCAGGTCTGACGCCGCCGCCCCCGCACCAGGGGCACCGTTCAGCAGCACCCGCGCGACCTCGGCCGGGCCCGGCACCTCCGGGCCCGGCCGTTCGTCGTCCGGCCGTTCGTCGTCCGGCGGGGCGCCACCCGGCGGGAGCAACACCCCGGCCCGGTGCCGTCCGCCGTCGCTGCGGGCGCGAACAGCCGCAGCCCGCGAACCCTTCGAGTGACGGGAAGCCGATCCGGCTGACGATGGGCCGCCCTCGGCCTTATGGTGCCCTGGACCGCTCGGCCAGGCCTCGTCCAGGGGCCTCCGGCGCGGTGCCGCGCGGGTACACCGAGCGGCGAGGGGGCAAGCTGCGGTCCAGAGGGAATCACCGATCCGAGTGGTTCCGGACCGTTCCTGGAACACCTCACCCCGGTTGCGCGTCGGATCAGACAAGGACCTGATCCGACCCGGACGACCGGGGCGGTGAGCGTCAGCGGCAGGGGGTGATCCGAACATGGCCGGTACCAGCGCCACGGCCGGTATGCAGGCGGCGCGGGCACGCGCACAGGCTGTGCTGCGACTTCGCGGCCGTGCCCTGGCCGTCGCCGTGCTCCCGGCCGCCGTCGCGGCCGTGCTGATCCTCGGCGGCCTCACCGGGCGGCTGGGGGCGGCCGGTTCGGCCGACGCGGGTGCCTGGGGGATCGCCCGCTGGACGGTCTCCGCGGTGGCCCTGGCGGTGCTGCTGGGCACGGCCGGCTTCGCCCTCGCCGTGCTGCGGGCCGAGCGCCCGCAGACCCCGGAGGTCCCGCTGGCCGAGACCGAGGCCCCCGAGCTGTACCGGCTGGTCCGCGAGGTCGCCGAGCGGATGGAGGTCCCGGCGCCCGAGCGGGTGGTGCTCACCCCCGACTGCGACAGCTGGCTGGAGGACCCGCCCGCGCCCCGTCGGCACCGCTCCGAGGCCGGGCCCCGGGCCGGCGCCGACGTCCTGGACCGGCGCGGTCCGGCCGAGCCGGTCGCGCCCACCCTGGTCATCGGCTCCCCGTTCATCTGGTGGATGCGGGTCGCCGAGCTCCGCGCCCTGCTGGCGCCGGTCATCGCCGGCACCGCCTGCTCCGCCGACCCGGACATCGCCGCCGCCCGCCGCTTCGTCCGGGGCCTGGACGCTGCCCTCGGCCTCGCCGCCGACGCCCCCTCGGCGCCCGCCTGGCGGCGTCCGGCGCTGCGGCTGGTCGGCAGGACGGCCGCAGTGCTGCTGCGCCGCAGCCGGGTCCATGCCGCCGAGATGGAGCGGGCCGTCGCCGCCTGGGCCTCGGAGCAGGCGAAGCAGGTGGACTACGGGCAGCGGATCGCCGCCCAGGAGCAGGTCGGCCTGGCCTACGCGGGCTGGGACCGGCTGCTGACCCGGGTCGCTCTGCCGGCCTGGCGGATAGGCCGCTGGCCGGGGCGGCTGGACGCGGGCGTGGTCTCCGCGCTCACCGAGCTCTCCCGGCGGGACCGGCTGGCCGAGGGCTTCGAGAGCCGCCTCGGCGAACGCCCGGCCTGCGACCTGCTGGAGGAGCCGGGCCGGATCGACGAGGCCGTCTCGCTGCTGGCGGCCCGGCACTTCTACGCCGGCTACGGCACCGCGGGCCACCTTTTCGACCGGCCGGGGGCCGGACCGGCCGGGGCGGGCCCGGTCGACTGGGACGAGTACCCGCAGGCCGTGGTCGAACGGACCTGGCGGGTCCAGGCCGCCCAGCTGGAGGCCGCGCTGGCGGCCGGCGGCGGCGCCGGCCTCACTGCCGACCCCGGCGAACCGGTCGACCTGGCCCGGGTCCTGGACCGGCTGCGACCGCTGGTCGGTCCCGCCGCCGACGGCGCGGCGCTCCCGGACCGGCTGGCCGGGCTGGCCGAGCGCTCCGCCGAGACCGCGCAGCAGCCCCGTCGCACCGGGCACGACCTGGTCTGCGAGCACCTGTCGGCGTTGGTCTGCTGCACCGCCCTGGACGCCGGCGTCGCCGAGCCCGGGCTCGACTGGCTCGACGGGCCGGTGCTGATCGTCGGCGGGGTCCGGCGGAACGACTTCGCGGTCCCGGTGGCGCTCGCGGTCGAGCAGGCCGACGACGCCCCGCTGCGCCGCTGGCTGGCCGATCTCGGCGTGCACGTGGAGAAAGCCGTGCGACTGCGATGAAGGATCTCCACCAACAGTGCTCCGACGGATAGTCAGCACGTACGATGAGAGTACGTGCAGTGATGAGTCGGCAGCCGAATGTGACGCTCTGTCGTCCTGACGGCACGTCATGTTCCGCTGTACGGTACGGCCACGGCTCGGGCGGTGGTCTTCCGCCCGGCGTGCGGACCAGAGTCAGGGGGTGGGCGCGGTCATGGACCAGATTCGCCGGTGGGAGTCCGGTGCGCTCGCGCACGGAGCGACCGATCCCTTCGGCCAGGGCCCGCTGCCCTGGCTCCGGGGTGCGGACCAGTACTTCGACGACACCGGGCTGATCGTCCCCTGGTACGTCGACCGGGGGCAGCGGCAGGGGCCGCTCCCCGGGGCCCGCCAGCCGCTCGACGCGGAGCAGTTCCCCGACCCGGGCCGGCCCCGGGCCTCCGACGACGTGGGCGGCCAGATCAAGGGCTTCGCCGCGCCCGGCGCCGACCTCGGCGGCTCGCTCGACCTGCGGGTCAGCGTCCGCCCGGCCCAGGGCTTCACCGTGGACGTCTACCGGATCGGCCACTACGGCGGGGACGGAGCCCGGCACGTCTCGGCCAGCCCCCGGCTGTCCGGGCTGGTGCAGCCCGCCCCGCTGGTCGCCGACCGCACCGTCTCCTGCCACCACTGGTGGATGTCCTGGCGGCTGCAGATCCCGCCGCACTGGAGTCCCGGCGCCTATGTCGCCGTGCTCACCACCGCCGACAACCGGCACCGCAGCCACATCCCGTTCACCGTCCGGGCGCCCGCCGACAGCGCCGCCGACCTGCTGCTCCTGCTGCCCGACGTCACCTGGCAGGCCTACAACCTCTACCCGGAGGACGGCCGGTCCGGGGCCAGCCTCTACCACGCCTGGAACGAGAAGGGCGAGCTGCTCGGGGAGGAGGAGGCCGCCGTCACCGTCTCCTTCGACCGCCCCTACGCGGGGGCCGGGCTGCCGCTGCACATCGGCCACGCCTACGACTTCATCCGCTGGGCCGAGCGCTACGGCTACGACCTGGCCTACGCCAACGCGACCGACCTCCACGCCGGCCGGATCGACCCCGGCCGCTACCGGGGCCTGGTCTTCCCCGGCCACGACGAGTACTGGTCGGTGCCGATGCGCCGCGCGGTCGAGGCCGCCCGGGACGGCGGCACCTCGCTGGTCTTCCTCAGCGCCAACTCGATGTACTGGCAGGTCGAGCTGGACCCGGGGATCACCGGCGAGCCGGACCGGCTGCTCACCTGCCGCAAGCGCCGCGCCGCCCCGGCCCGCAGCGCCCTCTGGCGGGAGCAGGGCGAGCCGGAGCAACTGCTGCTGGGCGTCCAGTACGCGGGCCGGGTGCCGGAGCCGACGCCGATGGTGGTCCACAACACCGACCACTGGCTGTGGGAGGGCACCGGCCTCCAGGACGGCGACCGGATCCCGGGGCTGGTGGCGGGGGAGTCCGACCGCTACTACCCGAGGGTGCCGCTGCCGGCGCACAGCGAGCGGGCCCTGCTGGCGCACTCGCCGTACCGGGACGCGGCCGGGGCGCCCCGCTACCAGGAGACCTCGCTGCACCGCGCGCCCAGCGGCGCGTACGTCTTCGCCAGCGGCACCTTCTCCTGGTCCCCGGCGCTGGACCGGCCGGTCCACACGGACGAGCGGGTGCAGCGGGCGACCGCCAACCTGCTGGACCGCATCTGCAAGGTCCACTGAACGCTCCGCACCTCCGGTGTGGGTTCCGGTGTGGGTTCCGGTGTGGGTTCCGGCGCGGGTTCCGGCGCGAAGTCCCGTCAGAATCGGACTCAGGCTGTCCACTGTTGTCCACTGTTGTCCGGGCTTGCGCCGTGGGGCGCGGCGAATTCGCTGTGACAGACTCGGAGCGGCCCCCACCCTCCTGTCTTCCACCTAGGGACACACCTTGAGCGGATTTGTCGAGAAGCCCGTGCCGGTTCAGGTGCCCGGCCTGATCCACCTGCACACCGGAAAGGTCCGGGACCTGTACCGGAACGAGGAGGGCGAGCTGGTGATGGTCGCGAGCGACCGCACCTCGGCCTTCGACTGGGTGCTGCCGACCGACATCCCCGACAAGGGGCGGATCCTCACCCAGCTCTCGCTGTGGTGGTTCGACCGGCTGGCCGACATCGTGCCCAACCACGTCATCTCGACCGAGGTTCCGGCGGGGGCCCCGGCGGACTGGGCCGGACGCACCCTGGTCTGCCGCAACCTGGAGATGCTCCCGGTGGAGTGCGTGGCCCGGGGCTACCTCACCGGTTCGGGGCTGGAGGAGTACCAGCAGTTCCGCACGGTCTGCGGGATCGCCCTGCCCGAGGGCCTGGTCGACGGCTCGGAGCTGCCTGCGGCGATCTTCACCCCGGCGCTCAAGGCCGAGGTCGGCGAGCACGACGAGAACGTCCCCTACGAGGAGGTCGCCCGCCGGGTCGGCGCGGAGGCCGCGACCCAGCTGCGGCAGACCACCCTGGCGGTCTACAGCCGGGCCCGTGACATCGCCCGGGACCGGGGGATCATCCTCGCCGACACCAAGTTCGAGTTCGGCACCCTTCCGGCTGCCCCCGGCGAGCAGCCGCAGCTGGTCATCGGGGACGAGGTGCTCACCCCCGACTCCTCCCGCTTCTGGCCGGCCGACGAGTGGGAGCCGGGTCGCGCCCAGCGCTCCTTCGACAAGCAGTTCATCCGGGACTGGCTGAGCTCGCCCGCCTCGGGCTGGGACCGCCGCTCGGAGGAGCCGCCGCCGGCGCTGCCGGCCGAGATCGTGGAACTCAGCCGGGAGAAGTACGTCGAGGCCTACGAGCGGCTCACCGGCCAGAACTGGAGCTGACCGCCGCGCCCACGCCCCGCGTCCCCCCGGGACGCGCGGGCACGGGCGCCGGGGCCGGGAAACGACGAAGGGCGCACTCGACGAGTGCGCCCTTCGGTCCTACTGGAGCGGATGACGGGATTCGAACCCGCGACCCTCACCTTGGCAAGGTGATGCTCTACCACTGAGCCACATCCGCGTGGCGTTCGCCTTCGCTTTCCTTCGGCCTTTCGGCCTCCGGTCCGTTCCGGCGAGCTCTACTCTACCTGATCCTCGGAGCGGCTTTCGCCATCCCCTCGGAGCGTCGAGTGGAGCAGGTGACAGGGATTGCACACTGTGCCTCTCCCCTGGAAGGGGAGCGCTCTACTACTGAGCTACACCTGCGAGTTGACCCCGTTGACCTGGCCTTTCGGCTTTCGTCTGCGGCGTCTTCCGCTGAGAAGAACATTAGCCCATCCCCCGAGAGGTGATCAACGCGGATGGGTGCTTCGCCACGATCAGGGCAGAAAAGTCTGTTTTGCCCCCACGCTGGACCCCGGTGTCCAGTGTCCGGTGTCCGGCGGGAGCGGGCGGGATGCGGGCGGGAGGCCCGTGCCCCCGCCCGCTCCGGCTCCGGTCCGTGCGGGCTCAGCTCGCCTCGGCGAAGGCCTCGTACACGTGCTTCGGCAGTCGGCCCCGGGCCGGCAGGTCGATCCCGCGCGACTGCGCCCAGGCGCGGACCGTCTTCGGATCCGGGGCGATCTCGGTGTGCTTGACCGTCTTGCCGGCTCGGTTCTGCTTGCGACCTGCGGCCACATAAGGCGCGAGCATGTTCCGCAGCTTTTCGGCGTTTTGGGTGGACAGGTCGATCTCGTACGACTTGCCGTCCACCGCGAACTGCACGGTTTCCTCGGCCGTCCCACCATCGATGTCGTCGGAGAGAGTGACCACTACGCGCTGAGCCATGATGCCAATCCTCTCGGGATTGGCATCGCCGCAGCGACGGTCCAAGCCCGCAGGTCGGAGGTATGTTCTGCTGCCCGCAACTCTGCGGACACCACTGCTGACCGGCTGCGGAACAACACTGCGGCCGATGGGCTCATTCTGCCCCTAAATCCCGAGAAAATCGATGAGGCAGGATTTTCTGTCCGATATTCCGTGTCGCTTCGATACCTCGCCGATACCCTGTCGAAACCTGTGGACAGCCGGTGCCGGGTCCTGCTAATGCGTAGCGGGGCGGGTTGTGGCCGGAGTCGGAACTCTCTGTCCGAATGCGACGAAAGAGGTAAATTCCGACTGCGGGGCCCTTGTTCCTTTGCTCGGGCCCCGGCCCGGCCGGGGCCCGGAACAGGGGCGGAGCCCGACCCCGGAGTCCCACCCCCCGTTTGTGCGATCATCCGTGCGGCCATTGCTGTCTACGCGCGTCGCCGTGGATGAGAATCCAAAGCCCGCTCCGACCCCCGGTAGTCTGGAAGTCCCCCCGCACCAGAAACCACCGGGAGTACCCGTGGCACGCGTCGTTGTCGACGTCATGCTCAAGCCGGAGATCCTCGACCCCCAGGGCCAGGCGGTGCAGCGCGCGCTGCCGCGTCTGGGCTTCGCCGGGATCGCGGACGTCCGTCAGGGCAAGCGCTTCGAGCTGGAACTGGAAGGGCCGGTCGATGACGCCGCCCTCGCCCGTATCCGGGAAGCCGCCGAGACCTTCCTCGCCAACACCGTCATCGAGGACTTCACCGTGAGGGTGGAGGAGGAGAAGTGACCGCTCGCATCGGCGTAGTCACCTTCCCCGGCTCCCTCGACGACCGTGACGCCCAGCGAGCCGTCCGGCTGGCCGGCGCCGAGCCGGTCGCCCTCTGGCACCGCGACCAGGACCTGCACCAGGTCGACGCGATCGTGCTGCCCGGCGGCTTCTCGTACGGCGACTACCTGCGCTGCGGTGCGATCTCGCGCTTCTCGCCGGTGATGGACACGATCATCGAGCAGGCGAGGGCCGGGATGCCGGTGCTCGGCATCTGCAACGGCTTCCAGGTGCTCTGCGAGTCGCACCTGCTGCCCGGTGCGCTGACCCGCAACGAGAGCCTGCACTTCGTCTGCCGCGACCAGAAGCTGCGGATCGAGAACGCGGGCACCGCCTGGACCAACGCCTACGAGCAGGGCCAGGAGATCACCGTTCCGCTGAAGAACGGCGAGGGCCGCTTCGTCGCCGACGAGCACACCCTCGACGCGCTGGAGGCGGAGGGCCGGGTGGTCGCCCGCTACCTCGACGTCAACCCCAACGGCTCCTACCGCGACATCGCCGGCATCAGCAACGCCGCCGGCAACGTCGTCGGCCTGATGCCGCACCCGGAGCACGCGGTCGAGCCGCTGACCGGACCCGGCACCGGATCCGGCACCGAGGGGCTCGGATTCTTCGCCTCGATCCTGAAGCAGCTGGTGAGCGCCTGATGACTCTCGACACCGTCCAGCACGCGACCGGCACCCCGGACGCCGACCAGCCGTGGGCCGAGCTCGGCCTCAAGCCGGACGAGTACGCGCGGATCCGGGAGATCCTGGACCGCCGTCCGACCGGTGCCGAGCTGGCCATGTACTCGGTCATGTGGTCCGAGCACTGCTCCTACAAGTCGAGCAAGGTCCACCTCAAGCAGTTCGGCGAGAAGGCCCCGGCCAACGACGCCATGCTCGTCGGCATCGGCGAGAACGCCGGCGTCGTGGACGTCGGCCAGGGCTACGCGGTCACCTTCAAGATCGAGTCGCACAACCACCCGTCCTACATCGAGCCCTACCAGGGCGCGGCCACCGGCATCGGCGGCATCGTCCGGGACATCCTGGCGATGGGCGCCCGCCCGGTCGCGGTGATGGACCCGCTGCGCTTCGGTGCGCCGAACCACCCGGACACCCGCCGGGTGCTGCCCGGGATCGTGGCCGGCATCGGCGGCTACGGCAACTGCCTGGGCCTGCCGAACATCGGCGGCGAGGTCGTCTTCGACCCCTGCTACCAGGGCAACCCGCTGGTCAACGCGCTCTGCGTGGGCGTGATGAAGCACGAGGACATCCACCTCGCGCAGGCCTCGGGCGCCGGCAACAAGGTCATCCTCTACGGGGCGCGGACCGGCGGCGACGGCATCGGCGGCGTCTCGGTGCTGGCCTCGGAGACCTTCGACGCGACCGGCCCGGCCAAGCGCCCGGCGGTCCAGGTCGGCGACCCGTTCCAGGAGAAGCTCCTGATCGAGTGCACCCTGGAGGTCTTCCGGGAGAAGCTCGTCCTCGGCATCCAGGACCTCGGCGGCGCCGGGCTCTCCTGCGCCACCAGCGAGCTGGCCTCGGCCGGCTCCGGCGGGATGCGGGTCGAGCTCGACACCGTGCCGCTGCGCGACGCCACGCTCTCGCCCGAGGAGATCCTCATGAGCGAGTCGCAGGAGCGGATGTGCGCCATCGTCGAGCCGGAGAAGGTCGACCGCTTCCTGGAGATCTGCGAGAAGTGGGACGTCATCGCGACCGTCATCGGTGAGGTCACCGAGGGCGAGCGGCTGGAGATCTTCTGGCACGGCGAGCAGATCGTGGACGTGCCGCCGCGCAGCGTCGCCCACGACGGCCCGACCTACAACCGGCCCTTCGCCCGCCCGTCCTGGCAGGACGCGCTGCAGGCCGACGCGCCCACCGCCGAGCGGCTGAAGCGCCCGGTCAGCGGCGAGGAGCTGCGCGCTGCCGCGCTGCAGCTGGTCGGCTCGCCGAACCAGGCCGACAAGTCCTGGATCACCAGTCAGTACGACCGCTACGTCCTCGGCAACACGGTGCTGTCCACGCCGGAGGACTCCGGCATGGTCCGGATCGACGAGGAGTCCAACCTCGGCGTCGCCATCGCCACCGACGGCAACGGCCGCTTCGCCAAGCTCGACCCGTATACCGGCGCGCAGCTGGCCCTGGCCGAGGCGTACCGCAATGTCGCCGCCACCGGCGCCAAGCCGCTCGCGGTCTCGGACTGCCTCAACTTCGGCTCCCCCGAGGACCCGGACGTGATGTGGCAGTTCGCCGAGGCCACCCGCGGCCTGGCCGACGCCTGCCAGATCCTGGGCACCCCGGTCACCGGCGGCAACGTCTCGCTCTACAACCAGACCGGTGAAGTGGCGATCCACCCGACGCCGGTGGTGGCCGTGCTCGGCGTCATCGACGACGTCAACCG
>Ga0302314_10010459_pt1 | contig 16232 bp, 13 predicted proteins | sample III_Palsa_N2_3_FD_200533 | JGI IMG/M metagenome (GOLD analysis project Ga0302314, IMG submission 200533) | Peat permafrost microbial communities from Stordalen Mire near Abisko, Sweden - III_Palsa_N2_3 | ecosystem: Environmental > Terrestrial > Soil > Palsa > Peat permafrost | place: Sweden... | reverse complement strand
GAATCGATTGCCGAAGGCGTCAGCGTGTAGGGGCTGGTCCAGCCCAGATCGGTGTTCTCCAGCGAGAAGGGCGGAAAGAACGCGCCGGCCTTCAGCGACCCGCTCCAGTTCTCGAAATTCGGGCGATAGGCGACATAGGCTTCGAGCGCATCGACATAGCCCTGCTCTCTGGGGTCGAAGCGGCCGACCGCGACGACGTGCCAATCGTCGTTCAGCGCGATCACGCCCTGGGCGACTGCTTCGGTGAATTGCAGATCCGGATCGTGGCCGCCCGCGCCGAAGCGCAGCTTGCCCAATCCGCCGTCGAGCCAGCTGGTTTCGGCGGCCGGCGCGACGAGGCGGAAATCGGCATAGCCTTCAAACGAGAAATCCGCCGCCGCCGCGCGTGCGCAAACGGCCAGGGCGAATCCCACCGCGACGATCGAAGACGGACAGCGCATGGGCGCGAGGCTAACCCACAGCGGTTAAGCTCCCCTTTACCTTTTCAGCAGGAACGCGAGTGCTGCCGCGACCGTTAATCCCTGGTGAGCCCGCCCGATCCCACGCCGCCGCGCCGACCGGGAAAGCCGCACGACGGCAGCGCGCGGGCGAGCGCGATCGGCTTTGGTGTTCTCTTTTTCCTGGTGGCGCTGAATTGGGCGGCGATCCATTTCGGATGGATCGCGGTTCCACCGAACACGATTCCCTGGGAGCCGCCCAAGCTCGACGCCAGGCCGGGCCTATTCGCGCATCTGCAGATGCAGCATCTCCTGCACGACCGCCAAGCCTGCCTGAGCGCGCTCGACCACGCGAGTGATCTCGCCTACACGCCGCTGGCGGACGTGTCGCCAAGCGAAGGTTGCGGCTTCACCGATGTGGTGCGCGCGACGCACACGCCGATCGCGTTCGATACCGCGCCGGTCGCGACCTGCGCGCTGACGGCCGCGCTTTATTGGTGGCAGCGCGACCTGCAATCCATCGCGCAACGGGAGCTGCACACATCGATCCGGCGCATCGACCAGGAAGGCACCTATGCCTGCCGCAATGTGGATTCGGCGCTCATGGGACCGCGCAGCGAGCACGCGACCGCCAACGCCATCGACGTCGAGGCGTTCGAAACCGCGGATGGACGGCGTATCACCGTCGCGCGGGATTGGGGCAAGCCGAGCGACGAAGGACGCTTCCTGCGCGCGGCGCATGACTCAGCCTGCGGCGTGTTCGGCGAAGTGCTGGGGCCGGATTACGACAAGTTCCATGCCGGCCATTTCCATCTCGACGAAGCGGCCTGGCTGATCTGCCGATAGGCGAAGCGTCAGCGCAGATTGCCGCAGAAGCGCTGGATGCGTTTGCAAGCTTCCTCGAGAATCTCGTTCGAGGTCGCATAGGAGATGCGGAAGAACGGCGACAATCCGAACGCCGCGCCCTGCACCACCGCGACGCCTTCGCTCTCCAACAGCTCGCCCACGAAATCCTCGTCGGTCAGGATCGCCTTTCCCGACGGCGCCGTCTTGCCGATCAGCCTGCGCAAGCCCGGATAGACATAGAACGCGCCTTCCGGCTTGGGGCACTCGATGCCATGCGCCTGGTTGAGCATGGAGACGACAAGATCGCGGCGCCCCTCGAAGATCTTCTGGAATTTCGGGATGAAATCCTGCGGACCGTTCAGCGCCTCGACGCTCGCCCATTGCGACACCGACGAGGCGCTCGACACCGACTGCGATTGCAGCTTCGCCATCGCCTTGATCAGCGGCTCGGGGCCAGCGCAATAGCCGATGCGCCAGCCGGTCATCGCGTAAGCCTTCGACACGCCGTTCATCGTCAGCGTGCGCTCGTAAAGACGCGGCTCGACCTGGGCGACCGTATGATATTTGAACCCGCCGAAGACCAGATGCTCGTACATGTCGTCGGTCAGCACCCAGACTTGCGGATGTTTGAGCAGCACGTCGGTCAGCGCCTTCAACTGCTCGCGGCTGTAGCAGGCGCCGGTCGGATTGCTCGGCTGGTTGAAGATCAGCCATTTCGTCTTCGGCGTGATCGCGCGCTCGAGCGCGTCTGGTGTCAGCCGGAATCCGTCCTCCAGTTTCATGTCGACGATCACCGGCTTGCCGCCGCCGAGCAGGACGATGTCGGGGTAGCTGACCCAATAGGGCGCCGGCACGATCACCTCGTCGCCCGGATTGAGCGTCGCCAGCAGCGCCGTGTAGATGATCATCTTGCCGCCGGGCGCCACGAAAGTCTGCGCCGGCGTGTAGTCGAGCTCGTTCTCGCGCTTGAACTTGGCGGCGACCGCCTTGCGCAATTCCGGGATGCCTTCGACGGCGGTGTATTTGGTCTCGCCGCGCCGGATCGCCGCGATGGCGGCTTCCTTGATGTTGTCCGGCGTGTCGAAATCCGGCTCGCCGGCGCCCAGCCCGATCACGTCGCGCCCGGCCGCCTTCAGGTCGCGCGCCTTCTGCGACACGGCGATGGTAGGCGACGGCTGGATGCGGCCGAGCGATTCGGCCAGGAACGCTTTGGGCAGGGCGGACACGGCGGACCTCGGGGGTTGAAACCATCAGCTATCAATGGCCGGGCGGCCCGGGCAAGGGGATCGATGTCACAGCAGCCATGCACGCGTTACCATGCGCCGGGCCGGCGAGCGATTCTCGGCCGGGTGGGGGTTGGCGATGCGGTTCATCGCGGCGATTGTCTCGGTCATCTCTCTGGCGGTCCTGTCGGGCTGCTCGCACCATGCCGTCCCGCCGGCCGGCCGCTGGCAAGGCACCTACGCATCGCCCGACACCATGATCGCGGCGCGGCTCGAGATCGACGCCAAGGGCCAGATCTTCGTCAGCGCCCCGGACGCGGAGAATTTCGGCGATTCGGACGAGGCGCGCGCCGCGATCCGCGCGAGCCTGGCGCAGACGCTTTCCAACGGCTGGGGCGACGTCCAGCCGCGCGCCTTCGATTTCGACGGCAAGGTCTTCCGCAAGCCCGGCGGCGTGGCGCCGCAGATGGAATGGAATCCGGACACCAGGAGCATGACGCTGGTGGTCTATCTCGGCATGCGCAACGCGATCCGCGTTCCGCTGCGCGCCGTCAAGGATTTCAGCGACAACCCCTGGCCCTAGAATTTGTTGAACGCGAAATAGGCCGCGCCGATCAGGAAGCAGAACGCCACCGCGTGATTCCAGCGCAGTGCCTCGCCCAGATAGGTGGTCGAGAACACCGCGAACACGCCGAGCGTGATTACTTCCTGCATCGTCTTGAGCTGGGCGGCGGAATAGACGGCGTGGCCGATATGGTTGGCCGGCACCGCGAAGCAATATTCGAAAAAGGCGATGCCCCAACTCACCGCGACCAGGGCCCAGAGCGGCATGGCCGGATATCGGAACTGGCCGTACCAGGCGAAGGTCATGAACACGTTCGAAACGCTCAAAAGTAGGATCGGCGCGATGAATGGCCAAGTCATGTCGTCTCCTCACGTCTAAGTGAAGGGATGATAAGAATCGCGGGAACGCGCGCACAGCCACAAAGGCAGCAACGAGCGACATTTTTTGCGCTTCGAGCGCGGCGGCGCCGCGGATCACAGAGACGCGAGCCTCGCGCGCGCGCCGTGGACGCGCGACATGGGCGGTGCGACAATCCTTGCGTTCGACCATGGGAGGGCGACATGAAGTTTCGGGAACTTTCGGTCATCACAGCAGCCGCAGCCTTGCTGGCCATGCCGGCGCACGCGGCGATCACCGTGCTGGGCGATTCGCTGGCGCACAATTGTTTCGAGGCGGCGGAGTTCGGCGGCGATCCGGACCAGGGAATTGAAACCTGCACATATGCCCTCGAGGGAACCGCGCTCACCATCAGCGATCGGGCGGCGACCCTCGTCAATCGCGGCATCCTGAGATCGCGCAACGACGACTCCGTGGGGGCGCTGGACGACTACAATCGCGGCTTGACGCTCGATGCCGGTCTCGGCGAAGGCTATATCGACCGCGGTGCGACCTTCATCGTCCTGCAGCGCTACAACGATGCCCTGACCGACATCGACAAAGGCATCACGCTCGGCGCGAAAAGGCCGGAAATCGCCTATTACGACCGCGCCATCGTCGACGAAGCCCTGGGCGACGTCCGCGGGGCCTATGAGGACTACAAGAAGGCCGTCGAGATCGAGCCGAACTTCACGCTGGCGAACGAACAACTTGTCCGCTTCAAGGTAATCCGCAAGCCGGGCGGCGGCACCTGAAGGTTTGATTTTCCGAAAGCGGCCGATCCGTCCGTCGCGATACCGCGCGCGCGGTTTCCGGTCGCCTTGCGAAAGTTTCCGTCGCGAGGTCTGGCGGCGCGAAGTCCAGCGACAGATTGATACAACTTGCCTGTAGGCGCGCCGTTTTGCGGCGGCTATTGCTTGTCTCCAGTGCGCAGAAAACCCGGGCCATGGCGACAAGAAAATGACTTTCGACGCCTGCACAATGATCGAGCCCGCGGCCCACGGCGCAGCCAATCCCGACCATGAATTGCGCGCGGCGGCAATTGCCGCGCGCTACGACGTGACCGTGCCCGTATCGGCGCTCCATCAAGGGCACGGACGCATGGGCGGCCGAACCGGTTTCCGGACCCCGAACCGGGACCAGCGTTCGGCCGCCCAACTTTTCGCCGCGGCGGGCCATGGCTGACTTGTGGTTCGATTGCGGGCGTTCCCGGTTTTGCCCCCATCATTGCCCATCAATGCGTTGTGATTCGATCCGCCTTGACCCTTGCGCCTGCGGCAATTGCGTTTACATCTGCTGTCGCGACGGGGCTTGTGTTCGGTTTTGCACCGGCTAAGAAAGCGGTTCGGCTCGACCCGCTGTCGCGCTGGCAAACGAGTGGTCCTGATGAAATCTCTCCTTCAAACGGCGTCGGTGCTGGTGCTCGGCCTTTTGGCCGCCGGCTGCTCGACGCCCGTGCCGCAGGTGATCGAAACCCAGAACCTGCCCGCCAATTTCACCGGTCCCGTCGTCGCCGGCGCCGATATCTGGCCCAAGGCGGATTGGTGGCAGGGCTTCGGCAGCGACGAGCTCGACGGCCTCATCGTCACGGCCCAGGCCGACAATTTCGACCTCGCGGCGGCAATCGCGCGCGTGCAGCAGGCCAAGGCGCAGACCAAGATCGCCGGCTCCGCGCTGTGGCCGACGCTCGATCTCGCCGGATCTGCGACGCGCTCGCGCAACGGAGGCGGCACCGTTTCGATCGGCGGCGGCGCGCCGATCACCGTTCCCGGCAGCACCGGCAACCAATTCGACGCCCAGCTCCAGGCGAGCTACGAGCTCGACATCTGGGGCAAGGCGCAGGACAGCCTCACCGCCGCCGACGAGGCGCTCAAATCCTCGCGCTACGCGGAGGAAGTCGTCGCCCTCACCACGATCGCCGGCGTCGGGACGACCTATCTCGACGTGCTGGCATTGCGCGAGCGCGTTTCCATCGCGCAGCAGAACATCGACGCCGCCAAGCGCATTCTCGTCATCACCCAGGCGAAGGTGACCAATGGCGTGTCCTCGCGCCTGGATCTGGCGCAGCAGGAAGCGCAGGTCGCCGGCCAGGAAGCGCAAATTCCCGCGCTGCAGGAGCAGGAAAAGGAAGCGCTGTTCGCGCTCGCCATCCTGCTCGGTCGCATGCCCGAGGATTTCGACGTCAAGGCGCAGAACCTCGACGCGATCAAATCCCCGATCGTGTCGCCCGGATTGCCGTCGCAATTGCTGGAGCGCCGTCCCGACGTGGCCGAAGCCGAGGCCAATCTCGCCAGCGGCCACGCCAATGTGGACGCCGCGCGCGCGGCCTTCTTCCCGCAGATCGGGCTGAACGGTTCGGGCGGTTACGCCAGCACGATGGTGAGTTCGCTGATCAACCCAAGCAATCTCGCCTGGAGCGTCGGCGCCTCGCTGCTGCAGACGATCTTCGACGGCGGCTTGCTCCAGGGCCAGTACCAGTTGAGCAAGGCCCAGCAGAAGGAACTGATCGCCGATTACCGCAAGGCGGTGATCAGCGCGTTCTCCGACGTGGAAACCTCCCTCAACCAGGTCGCGCATCTGGCGCAACAGGAGCAATACCTGACCGACGAGGTGAACGCGGCGTCGGAAGCCTTCCGCATCTCGGAGATCCAGTATCGCGAAGGCGTCGCCGATCTGCTCGCCGTGCTGCAGTCGCAGCAGACGCTGTTCACCGCGCAGGACGAACTCATCCAGATCAAGCTCGCCCGCGCCCAGGCCGATGTCGGTCTCTACAAGGCGCTTGGCGGCGGCTGGACCGAAGCCGACAAGGCGCAGACCCAAGCGATTCCGGCGCAGACCACCCCCGTCTCGGCGCCCGAAACCGCGCCCGCGGCCGAGGCGCAGCCGATCATGCCGGTTCCGAAAACGCCCGGCCCGAGCGAACTGACGACGGACGACAAAGCGCCGGCGCCCCTGCCGGCCCAGCCGACTCACGAGCAGTGATCACGATCCACCCTCCTTCCTGGGGAGGGTGGTCTACGCTCCCAACTGGGACGGCGTGATCGCCGCGAACGCGCCCGCGCCGCTTTCGATAGCGGCGAGCCGGCCAGGCGCCGGCGCCAGAACATGGGCTGCGTAGAATTCGGCGAGCGCGATCTTCGATTTTCCGTAATCCGACTCCAGTTTGGACGCCGCCAGCGCCGCCTTGGCGTGCATCCAGCCGCCGGCGACGTCGCCGGCCAGTTCGAGATAAGGCGTGGCGGCGGCGAGCGCGGCGGCGGTTCCTTTCTTGTCGAGCATCGCGCGCGTCGCGCGTTCGAGGGCCGCGATTCCGGCGTCGAGCGGCGGCGCGATGGCGTCCAGCTTTTGCGCCCGCAATTGCGTCGCCGTTTCGCGCATGTCGGCGAGGAGTTGCGCAACCGCCGCACCATTGGCCAAGGCCAATTTCCGCCCCGCCAGGTCGATCGCCTGGATTCCGTTGGTGCCTTCGTAGATCGGGGCGATGCGCGCGTCGCGATAATATTGCGCGGCGCCGGTCTCCTCGATGAAGCCCATGCCGCCATGCACCTGCAGGCCCAGCGATGCGACTTCCACGCCGACATCGGTCGACCACGCCTTGGCGATCGGCACGAACAATTCCTCGCGCAGCCGCGCGGCTTCGCGCGCAGCCGCATCCGACGAATGCTCCGCCACATCGGCGGCGACCGCGGTGGAAAGACAGATCGCGCGCGCGGCCTCGATCTTGGCCTTCATCAGCATCAGCATGCGCCGCACGTCGGGCTGGTCGAAGATGCGCGCGGGATATTCGCTTGCCCAGGGCGAACGGCCCTGGCGGCGCTCCAGCGAGAACGCCAAAGCCTGCTGATAGGCGCGCTCGGCGATGCCGACGCCCTGCATGCCGACATTGAGTCTTGCAGCGTTCATCATCGTGAACATCTGCGCCAGACCCTGGTTCGGCTGACCGACCAGCTCGGCCAGCGCGCCCTCGAACGCCATCACGCAGGTCGGCGAGGCGTGGATGCCGAGCTTGTGCTCGATGGACAGCGCGCGCAGCGCGTTGGCGGCGCCGATCTTTCCTGCGCCGTCGACAAGAAGCTTCGGCGCGAGGAACAGCGAGATTCCCTTCACCCCGTCGGGCGCATCGGGCAGACGCGCGAGCACCAGATGGGCGATGTTGTCGGCGCAATCGTGATCGCCCCAGGTGATGAAGATCTTCTGGCCGAACAGTTTGTAGCCGCCGTTGCCATCCGGCTCGGCGCGGCTGCGCACCAAGGCGAGATCGGAACCGGATTGCGCCTCGGTCAGATTCATTGTGCCGGTCCATTCGCCGGACACGAGCTTGGGCAGGTAGATCGCCTTCTGACTCGCGCTGCCATGCGCGGCGAGGCAATGCATCGCCGCTTCGCTCAAGGTCGGGCACAGACCGAAACTCATATTCGCGGCATGGACGAATTCGAACGCGGCGAGCGCCGCGGCGCGCGGCAGACCCTGGCCGCCATATTCGGGATCGGCCGCCAGCCCGTTCCAGCCACCTTCGCCATAGCGGCGGAACGCGTCGGCGAAGCCGGCGGCCGCGAAAACCCGGCCGTTCTCGAAGCGCGCGCCTTCGAGGTCGCCGCTGCGGTTGAGCGGCGCCAGCACGCCTTCGGCGAAGCGCCCGGCCCCGTCGAGCACGGCTTCCAGGGTCTCCGGATCGAAGCCGGCAAAAGGCTCCAACCCGCGCAATTGCCCGAGTCCGGCCACTTCGCTTAGCGCGAAGGCGAGATCGCGCGTCGGTGCGCGGTAGGTCATCGCTTTTCATCCATTCGCTTGGCCGCGCAATTCTGCCCGGCTGCCCGCTCGCAGTCGAGACGTGCTAGGCTGGATGCTCCGCAGGGGAGACGCACATGACAATCAAATCCAATTTCGCCAAAGCCATCGGTTTCGCCGCACTGGCGCTGTTGCCGCTTCAGGCCGCCGCCGCCGATCTGGGCGGCGAAATCGCCAATGCGGCGCAGCATGCCGGTCTCGCGGCCCAAGCCAGCGACATCGCCGGCGTGCACATGCATCTGCATCATGCGGTCAATTGCCTGGTCGGGCCCGCGGGCTCGGGCTTCGACGCCAAGGAAATGAACCCTTGCGCCAATAGCGGCAATGGCGCGATCCCCGATTCCGCCACGCCGGCGCAGAAGAAAGCGTTGCAGGCCGCGGCGGCGAAAGCCGAGACCGGCATCGCATCCACCGACTACGCCGCAGCGCAAAAAATCGCGTCCGACACCGCCACGATGATCAAAGCGGTCAAATAGTCCGCCGCGCCGCCGGATCGGCGCAGCAAACTATATTGCCGGGGAGCGGTTCGCCCGGCTTGCGGACAGCGTGCGGTTTTAGGCAGTATTGGGTCCAGGCGCGCTGGAGATTGGCGCCGGAGGGGCTGGCGCGCTTGGTCGGCACCCCGGCAGGCATATTGGCATCTCGTCATGGCAAATTTCGAAAACAGCGGATCGCGTCCCCTCGCGCAGGCTTCGGTGAAGGGCACGGTCAAATGGTTCAACGCGACCAAGGGCTACGGCTTCATCACGCTGGAAAGCGGCAGCGACGCGTTCTGCCACGCCTCCGCGCTGGCGGCGCTCGGCCAGCCCAATGTGCCGCAAGGCTCGACCGTCATTTGCGACCTTCAGGATTCGCCGCGCGGCCTGCAGGTCGTGGCGGTGCACAGCATCGATACCTCCACCGCCGATCCCACGCCGTCGCGCGGCGGTCCGCGCGGCAAGTTCGGCGGCGGCGGTGGTGGTGATCGTTTCGGTGGCGGCGGTGGCGACCGATTTGGCGGCGGCGATCGGTTCGGGGGCGACGATCGCTTCGGTGGTGGCGACCGGTTTGGCGGTGGCGACCGTTTCGGCGGCGACGATCGCTTCGGTGGCGGCGACCGGTTCGGCGGTGGCGACCGCTTCGGTGGCGGCGGCCGCGATTTCGGCGGCAATCGCGACAGCGGCCCCAGCGGCGTGATGGTCGAAGGCCGGGTCAAGTTCTTCAACGACCAGAAAGGCTTCGGCTTCGTGATGCCGGAGAATGGCGGCGGCGACATCTACCTGCACGCCAGCGCCCTGCGCCGCTCGGGCATCCAGGCCCTGAGCCCCGAACAGCGCATCCGCTATTCGACGCGGCAAGGCAACAAGGGCGTCGAAGTCGACAAGATCGAGCTGATCTGAGTGAGCCGTCCGCGGACGCGCGAAACAGCGCGGATCAAGGCATAATTCCGAGGATTGGGAGATTCTAGTCCAGGAGCGTCACGCTGTCAACCCCTGGTTGTGTTTTTGCCCTGTCCGGCCACCCCCAAAATGACAGACGCCGGCGCCCGGTTTGCGGCCGCTAGTTCGAAACCCGTCTGGCGCGCGCAATGCCGCATTGCACAAAAGAGAGGGTAATTTGCCTTGAAACCGCCTTAACCTCCCTTATATAGGGTCGATCTATATCGATCCAATATAGGGGCTTCGGGGCCTATGGACGTTCGCACCATCTGTCTGGGAATTCTGACGCGCGGCCCGGCCACGGGCTACGAGATCAAGAAGCTGTTCGAGGACGACGGCTACCAGCATTTCGTGGAAGCGAGTTTCGGCTCGATCTATCCGGCATTGAACCGGCTGACCGAAGAGGGCTTGGTCTCGGTGCGCGAGGAAGCCCAGGAAAAACGCCCCGACCGCAAGGTCTATTCGATCACCGCCGCCGGCCGCACCGCCTTCCTCGGCGCGCTGCTCAAGCCGCTGCCGGAGGATCGCCACCGCTCGGCCTTCGCCTTCGCGATGCTGTTTTCCCATCTGCTGCCGCAGGCCCGCGTCGCGTCGGTGATCGACGCCTATATCGCGCAGAGCGAGCAGAAGCTGGCGCAGATCGCGCAGCGCTCGGGACCGCAGACCGCCGGCGAGCGCTTCGTCATGGGCATGGGGCGGACGGCTTACGAAGCCATGCTGGAATATCTGCGCGCCCATCGCGCCGAGATCGAGGGACAACCGGCGCAGGCCGCGGAGTAACGAGAGCCATGCCCCAGATCCTCAAAAACCTCCTCAATGCCCTCGCCGCCTGGTGGGATCGCGTGCAGCCCGGCTTCTGGCGCCGCATGAAGCCCAGCTATCGCGCCGCGACCGTCATCCTGGTCTTCGTGGTCGGCTGGATCGCGTCCGGCGTTCTGGGCGGCAGCAGCCATCACGCCACGACCGGCGCGCAGGCCAAGACCAACGAGACTCCCACCGTGCAGGTGATGACGATCGACGCCAGCAAGCGCGACGCGACGCTGACCTTGCGCGGCCGCACCGAGGCGCTGCATGCGGTGGACGTGCGCGCCGAAGTGGACGGCATGGTGCAGACCATCCATTTCGACAAGGGCGACACGGTCAAGGCCGGCGACGTGCTGTGCGAGCTCAAGATCAACGACAAGGGCGCCAAGTTCGACGAGGCGCGCGCGCTGGTCTCGCAGCGCGAGAAGGAATATTCCGCCGCGCGCAATCTGGCGTCTAAGGGCTATGTCTCGGAAACCCAGGCCAAGCAGGCCGCCGCCGCGCTCGAAGCCGCCAATGCCGATCAGCGCACCGAGCAGATCGCGCTCGACAACACCAAGATCCGCGCGCCGTTCGACGGCATCGTCGACGACCGCTACGTCAACCAGGGCGATTACATGCGGGTCGGCGACAAATGCGAGCTCGTCATCTCGCCCGAGCCCTTCCTCGCCGTCGGCACCGTGTCGGAACACGACGTCGCCTCGCTCAAGCTGGGCGATCCCGCGAGCGCGACGCTGGTCACCGGCCAGACCGTGCAAGGCACCATCCGCTTCATCGCGCAGCGCGCCGACGCCGCCACCCGCACCTTCCTGGTCGAGGTTCAGCTGCCCAATCCCGACGCCAAATTGCGCGACGGAGTGAGCGCGGACATCAAGATTCCGGTGCGCCAGGTCACCGCCCAGAAAATCTCCTCGGGCATCCTCGTGCTCGACGACAACGGCGTCTATGGCGTTCGCATCGTCGAGCACGGCATCGTGCATTTCCTGCCGGTGCAGATCGTCTCCGACGATCCGGACGGCATGTGGGTGAGCGGCCTGCCCGCCCACGTCACCGTGATCACGGTGGGCCAGCAATTCGTCAGTGAAGGCGCGCGCGTCGTGCCGATCGAAGCCGGAGCGCATGGATGATCCGCATCGTCGACTGGGCCGTCGGAAACACCCGCGTCGTTCTGGGGCTGCTCGCGGTCGTGTTGATCGCGGGCATTTCGGCCTTCATCGCGATCCCCAAGGAAGCCCAGCCGGACATTCCGATCCCGGTGATCATGGTGGAAGTGCCTTATCCCGGTATCAGCCCCGAGGATAGCGAGCGCCTGCTGGTCAAGCCGATGGAGACCTATCTGCGCTCCATCCAGGGCCTGAAGGACATCACCGCGCGCGCCTATCAGGGCTTCGCCGTCATCATCCTGGAATTCGACGTTTCCTTCGACAAGGAGAAGGCGCTGGAGGACGTGCGCGCCCAGGTCGAGACCGCGCGCGCCGAGCTTCCCGCCGATTCCAAGCAGCCCATCGTGCAGGAATTCAACACCAGCCTGCAGCCGGTGATCACCGTTGCGCTGTCCGGCGACGCGCCGGAGCGCACGCTTCTGCAGATCGCGCGCACCATGCGCGACAATCTCAAGCAGATCCCCAGCGTGCTGGACGTCGACATCGGCGGCGACCGCACCGAGCAGCTCGAGATCGCCATCGATCCCTCGAAGCTGGAAAGCTACGGCATCACCCAGACCGAGATGTTCAATGCGATCACCCAGAACAACCAGCTGATCGCGGCCGGCTCCATCGACACCGGCAAGGGCGCCTTCGCGGTGAAGGTGCCCGGCGTGCTGGAGACCGCGCAGGACGTCCTCACCTTGCCGATCCGCTCGTCGGCCGACGCCACCGTCACCTTGTCCGACGTGGCCCAGGTGCATCGCGATTTCTACGATCCGACCAGCTACGCCATGGTCAACGGCAAGCGCGCCATCACGCTGGACGTGACCAAGCGCATCGGCGCCAACATCATCCAGACCAACCAGGCGGTGAAGGACATGGTCAACGCGGCGGCCAAATCCTGGCCGGCCAGCGTCCACGTCACCTATCTGTTCGACGAATCCACCGACATCCGCGACCAGCTCGGCTCGCTCTCGGATTCGATCTTCCTCGCCATCGTGCTGGTGATGATCATCATCGTCGCGGCACTCGGCCTGCGCGCCGGATTGCTGGTCGGCGTCGCGATCCCGACCTCGTTCCTGATGGCGTTCATGATCCTGAACGGGATCAACATGGCGCTGAACGAGATGATCATGTTCGGCATGCTGCTCGCCGTCGGCATTCTCGTCGATGGCGCGATCATCGTGGTCGAATACGCCGACCGCAAGATGACCGAGGGCCATCCGCCCAAGCTCGCCTTCGCGGAAGCCGCGCGGCGCATGTTCTGGCCGGTGGTCAGCGCCACCTGCACCATGATCGGCGCCTTCCTGCCGATGCTCTTATGGCCGGGCGTCTCCGGCAAGTTCATGAGCTATTTCCCGATCACGCTGATCATCGTGCTGTCGTCGTCGATGGTGGTGGCGCTGATCTTCCTGCCCGTCCTGGGCGGGCTGTTCGGCCGCGCCTCGCATCGCGATCTCGAGCACGAGAAGGCGATCGAGGCGTCGGAGACCGGCGACTGGCACGATATCCCCGGCATCACCGGCTGGTATGCGCGCATGGCCGAGCGGCTGACGCGCTATCCCGGCCGCGTCATGCTGGGCGCCGCGGGCGTCACGATCACCGTGCTGGCGCTGTTCATCGTCTTCAACCACGGCACCGAATTCTTCGTCGACACCGATCCGGATTACGCCAGCGTGCTGATCTCGGCGCGCGGCAACATGTCGGCCGACGAGAAACGCGGCATCGTCATGAACGTGGAGAAGCGCATCGAGCCGATCGCCGGCATCCAGTCGATCTATGCGTCCTCCGGCGGCCAGAGCAACAGCCTGAACAGCCAGGGCGGCGTGCCGGTGGACAATATCGGCCATATCTCCATCGAGCTGAAGGACTATAGCGAGCGCCGCAAGGGCAACGTGATCCTCGAGGAGATCCGCGCGAAGACCGCGGGCATCCCGGGCATCAAGGTCGAGGTGCGCACGCCGGAGAGCGGCCCGCCGACCGGCAAGGACGTGATGATCGACGTCTCGTCGGACAATTACGTCGAGCTGGCGAACGTCACCGACATCATCCGCCGCCACATGGACGCGCAGCCGGAGCTGCGCGACATCGAGGATACCCGTCCACTGCCCGGCATCGAATGGGATCTGCAGATCGACCGCGATGTGGCCAGCCGCTTCGGCGCCAATGTTCAGTCCATCGGCACCGCCATGCAGCTCGTCACCGACGGCATCTTCGTCGGCGACTACCGGCCCGACGATTCCGACGCGCAGGTCGACATCCGCGTGCGCTACCCGAGCGCCTCGCGCGGCGTCCACGCGCTCGACGACGTGCGCGTCGCGACCGCCAACGGCATGGTGCCGGCGAGCAATTTCGTCAAGCTGGTGCCGGCGCAGCAGGTCAATTCGATCGAGCGCGTCGACGGCCACCGCGTCTATCACGTGCGCGCCAACATGAAGCCGAACACGCTGCTGCCGAGCGCCGAGGTGACCAAGCTGCAAAGCTGGCTTGCGACGCAGACCTTCCCGAGCGACGTGAAGGTCAGCTTCAAGGGCGGCCAGGAGCAGCAGGATGAATCGCTGGCCTTCCTCAAGGTCGCGGGCCTGATGGCGCTGTTCCTGATCGGGATCGTGCTGCTGGCGCTGTTCAACAGCTTCTATCACACCAGCCTGATCCTGGTCGCCGTCATCCTGGCGATGATCGGCGCGCTGTTCGGCATGGTGGTGATGGCGCAGCCCTTCTCGGTGATCATGACCGGCACCGGCATGCTGGCGCTGGCCGGCATCGTGGTGAACCATAACATCGTCTTGATCGACACCTTCCACCGCCTGCGCGACGCCGGCATGGACCCGATCGAGGCGGTGATCCGCTCCAGCGCGCAACGCCTGCGCCCGGTGTTCCTCACCACCATCACGGCAATCGGCGGGTTGTTCCCGATGATGCTGGCGATCGAGATCAATTTCTGGTCGCGCCAGGTCACCATCGGCAGCCCGAACGGCATGATGTGGATCCAGCTCTCGACCGCGATCATCTTCGGCCTGGGCTTCTCCAAGCTGATCACGCTGGGACTGGTGCCCGCGATGCTGGCGCTGCCCTACCGCATCCGCGAGAAACGCGCCGCCCGCCGCGCCCGCAAAGGCCAGGTGATCGTCAGCGGCGTGATGCGCCCGACGGAAGTGCCGCCCTACGAGCAGGCGGCGGAGTAGCTCTCAAAAAATAGAAGAGATTGTCATTCCCGGCCGAGCGACCGGTTGGGAGCGAGGGGAAGGGAATCCAGGTCGTGAAGCACCGCAGATGCTTGACCACCTGGGTCCCCTTCCCTCGGCGCGCAACCGCGCGCCTCGCCGGGGATGACAATTCATCTGTGGTTTAAGTGACTGTCACCGCTTCCACTTTCGCGATCCCGGGCACGACATCCGGGTCCTGCTCCACCTTCTGTAGAAGCTCGCGCGCGGCGGCGGCTTCTTTCTGCTTGTTCCACATCGAGGCATAGTGGCCGTTCTGCGCCACCAACTCGGAGTGCCGGCCGCGCTCGATGATCTCGCCGTGGTCGAGCACCAGGATTTCGTCGGCATCCACCACGGTCGACAAGCGGTGCGCGATGACCAGCGTGGTGCGGTCCTTTGAGATTTCCGCCAGAGCGCTCTGGATCTCGCGCTCGGTGCCGGTGTCGAGTGCGCTGGTCGCCTCGTCCAATAGCAATATCGGCGGGTTCTTCAATATCGTTCGCGCGATGGCGACGCGCTGCTTCTCGCCGCCCGACAGCTTCAGCCCGCGCTCGCCGACCATCGATTCATAGCCCAGCGGCAGCTCGGCGATGAAAGGATCGATCCGGGCGTGGCGCGCCGCGTCCTTGATCTCGGATTCATTGGCGCCGATGCGGCCATAGGCGATGTTGTAGCGGATGGTGTCGTTGAACAGCACGGTGTCCTGCGGCACGATGCCGATATTGGCGCGCAGGCTTGCCTGCGTCACGTCGCGGATATCCTGCCCGTCGATGGTCACCGCCCCGCTGCGGATATCGTAGAAGCGATAAAGGATGCGCGACAGCGTGGATTTTCCGGCGCCCGACGGCCCGACCACCGCGACCGTCTTGCCGGCGGGCACGGTAAAGCTCACACCCTTGAGCACGATGCGTTCGGGGTCGTAGGAGAACACGACATTGTCGAATTTGATTTCCCCGCCCGAAATCACCAGCGGCTTGGCATCGGGCTTGTCCTTCACTTCCTGCGGCTGGTTCAGCAGGCGGAACATCGCGTCCATATCGACCAGCGCCTGGGTGATCTCGCGATAGACGGTGCCGAGCAGATTCAGCGGCTGGTAGAGCTGGATCAGGATGGCGTTGGCCGCGACCAGCGTGCCGACCGTGAAGCGGCCGTTCGCGATGCCTTGCGCCGACAGCGCCATCACGATGCCCAGCCCGATCGCCATGATGACGGCTTGGCCGGTGTTCAGCACCGACAGGGAAATCTGCGCCTGGATGCTCGCCCGCGAGTACTTGGCCATCGATTTGTCGAAGCGGCGGGTCTCGTGGAGCTCGTTGTTGAAATATTTCACCGTCTCGTAATTGAGCAGGCTGTCGACCGCCTTGGTGTTGGCGTCCTGGTCGCTCTGGTTCATGTCGCGGCGGAACTGGATGCGCCAGCGCGTGA
>Ga0302314_10010458_pt1 | contig 16232 bp, 11 predicted proteins | sample III_Palsa_N2_3_FD_200533 | JGI IMG/M metagenome (GOLD analysis project Ga0302314, IMG submission 200533) | Peat permafrost microbial communities from Stordalen Mire near Abisko, Sweden - III_Palsa_N2_3 | ecosystem: Environmental > Terrestrial > Soil > Palsa > Peat permafrost | place: Sweden... | reverse complement strand
GACGGTTCGGGCCCAGGTCTGCGGGTGGCCCTCGTCTTCCCGATCGCGGGCTGAGGCGCGACCATGACCCGCCTTATGGACCAGATGGCGCCATGCGGCCCGGTGATCGACGCCGGCGCGGCCGCGCGGGCGTTCGATCGCCTGGAGCCGAGCGCCGAGGGGGCGGGTTGGGCGGCGGATCTTCGCCACGCCTGGCCGGCCCTGGCCCCGGTCTTCGGCGCCTCTCCCTACCTGGCGGCCCTGGCGACGCGCGCGCCGGAGCGCCTGCATCGCGTGCTGTGCGATCGCCCGGAGACATGTCTGGACGCCCTGCTCAAAGCCACCGCCAAGCTCGGCTCGGTGGCGTCTCACGCCGAGTCCGAGCCCATCGAGGCGCGCCTGAGGGAGCTGAAGGCGGAACTTCACCTGCTCACGGCGCTCGCCGACCTTGGGAAGGCGTGGGACCTGGAGGCGGTCACCGGCGCGCTCAGCCGCTTCGCCGACCTGGCGGTAGCCTCCGCAATCGCCCTGGCGGCGCGGGAAGCCCATGCCGCCGGCCGGCTTGCGCGATTTGGCGAGGGCGAGGAGGGGCCGATCCCCGGCCTCTTCGCCATCGCCATGGGCAAGCACGGGGCCTTCGAGCTCAACTACTCGAGCGATATCGACATCTCGTTCTTCTACGAGCCGGACGCCTTGCCCCTGGCGCCGGGGGTCGAGAGCGCCGCCTTCGCCAATCGCTTTGTCGACCGGGTGAGCGAGGTTCTGCAACGGCGCACGCCCGACGGCTACGTGTTCCGCGTCGACCTTCGCCTGCGGCCGGATCCTTCATCGACGCCGCCCGCGGCGCCGGTCCCGGCGGCGATGCACTACTACCAGACCGTCGGCCAGAACTGGGAGCGCGCGGCTTTCATCAAGGCCCGCGCCTTGGCCGGAGACCTGCCGCGCGCCGAGGCGTTTCTCGCCGAGCTGCAGCCTTTCATCTGGCGGCGGAACCTGGATTTCGCGGCCATCGCCGACATCCACGCCATCAAGCGGCAGATCCATGTCTTCAAGACCGATGATCGATTGACCGCCCGCGGCGCCGACCTGAAACTGGGCCGTGGCGGCATCCGCGAGATCGAGTTCTACGTCCAGACGCAACAGCTCATCCTGGGCGGCCGACAACGCGACCTGCGCTCGCCGCGCACCCTCGACGCCCTGCGGGCGCTCGCCGAGACCGGCCACGTGCGCGAAGCGGCGGCGGTCGACATGGCCGATGCTTACCGGGCCTTGCGAGCGCTGGAGCACCGCGTCCAGATGCTCGCCGACGAGCAGACTCATCGTCTCCCGGAGGCGGACGCCGATCGTCGCCGCATCGCTGCGCTCAGTGGCTTCGCGGCCCTGCGCAGCTTCGACGCCGCCGTCGGGCGCGTGCTCAGGGGCGTCAACAGGCTCTATGGCGAGCTGTTTGCCGGCGAGGAAACGCTCTCCTCCCGCTTCGGCAGCCTGATCTTCACCGGCGTCGACGACGACGAAGAGACGCTCGAGACTCTGCGCCGCATGGGGTTCAAGCGCGGCGCCGCCGTCTCCCACGCCATCCGCCACTGGCACCACGGTCAGATCGCCGCCACGCGCACCGAGCGCGGGCGCGAGGTGTTCACTCGCCTGGCGCCGCGATTGCTGGAAGCTGCGGCCGCCACCGGCGCCCCCGACGACGCCTTCGCCCGCTTCGCGGACTTTTTCACCGGCATCAGCTTGGGCGTCCAGGTGCAGTCGATGTTCCTCGCCCAGCCGCGCCTCCTGGAGCTGGTGGTGCGGGTGATGGCCTTCGCACCCCGCTTCGCCCGCACCCTGGCCAAACGGCCGGCGGCGCTGGACGCCCTGCTCGATCCCACCTTCTTCGGCGAGCTGGCGCCCCCGCCCGACCTGGCCGCCCGCCTCCAAGCGGCGCCCGGTTTCGAGGCGGCCATGGACGAGGCGCGGCGGCTGCACGCCGAGGCCACCTTCCGCATCGCCGTGCAGGTGCTGGGCGGCGTGGCCCACGCCGAAGCCGCCGGGCACGCCTTCGCCGACCTCGCCGACGCCCTGGTGAGTGGCCTCGCCCAGGCGGCTCTGGCCGAAGTCGAGCGCATCGCCGGCGCCTTCGACGGCGAGGTCGCGGTGATCGCGCTCGGCAAATGCGGCTCCCGCGAGATGACCGCCCGGTCCGATCTCGACCTCATGACGCTCTATCGCCCGGCCTCGCCCCACGCCGAGTCCGCGGCCAAGGGCTGGAGCGCTTCCACCTTCTACGCCCGCTTCACCCAGCGCCTGGTGGCCGCCCTCTCCGCGCCGACGGCGGCGGGAACGCTTTACGAGGTGGACCTTCAGCTGCGCCCTTCCGGCACGGCCGGGCCGGTGGCGGTCAGCACCGCCGCATTCGAGTCCTACTACGCCGGGGAGGCGGAGACCTGGGAACGGCTGGCCCTGTCGCGGGCGCGCGTGGCGTGGGCGTCGTCGCCGGGTTTCGCCCGCCGGGCCGCCGAGGCCATCGACGAGGTGCTGCGGCGCCCCCGCAGCGCCTCGAGCACCGCTCGCGACGTCCTCGACATGCGCGCCCTGATGGCCGCCGAGCGACCGCCTCAGGGGTTCTGGGACCTCAAGCTCGGCGAAGGCGGCCTGGTGGACATCGAGTTCACCGCCCAGCACCTTCAGCTGATCCATGCCGCCGACGGCGGGCCCCTGCGCCAGAACACCGGCGAGGCGCTGGAAGCGCTCGCCGCGGCCCATCCGGCCCGCGCCGCGATGCTGGAAAGCGTGCTCCGCGCCTGGCGGCAGCAGCAGCACCTCTCGCAGCTCCTGAAGATCGCCCTCGACGATGGGCAATCGCCGGAGGATGAGCCTCCCGCGTTCAGGACCCTGCTGGCCAAGGCCGGCGGCGCGCGCACCTTCTCGGCGCTGAAGACCCGCCTGGCGGCGGCGCGGCGAACGGCGCACGCCGCTTTCGAGGTCCTGGTCAAACCTTAGAGGTCAGCTGGGAGGTTAAGCGTTCCCCTACGCGTGGTCGCCGAGGGCGCGGACGACCTGTTCGTGGACGTTGGGCGAGAGTTGCGGGGCGGCGGCGATGCGTTGCAGTTGCTCGCGCATGAGCGCTGCCAGCGCCGGCGCATACCGCGCCCAGCTGCCCAGGGGCTCGACCAGCCGGGCGGCGATATTCGGATTGAAGGCGTCGACCATCAGGATCTGGTCGGCGAGGAAGCGATACCCGGCGCCGCTGGGGTCATGGAAGCGGGCCGGATTGCCGGCGGCGAAGGCGCCCACCAGGCTGCGCAGGCGATTGGGGTTGCGGGCGTCGAAGGCGGGGTGGGCGGTGAGGCCCAGAACCCGGCCGAGCGCGCCGTCCGACTGATCCCGCGTCTGGACCGAGAACCACTTGTCGACGACCAGGGGCTCGTCCTTCCAGCGGTCGTAGAACGTCGCCAGCGCCGTCTCGGCGTCCTCGCCGCCCAGCATGATCAGGGCGTTCAGTCCGCCGATCGAGTCGGTCATGTTGGCGGCGGCGTCGAAGTGGCCGCGGGCGCGCTCGCGGTTCATCGGGTGGGGGTCGGCCACCAGCAGTTCGAGCGCGGCGTTGCGCAGGGCGCGGCGACCCGCGGACGCGGCGTCCGGCGAGAACGAGCCCGGTTCCTGCAGGCCGCCATGCAGCCGGCGCAGCAGGGTTCCCAGGTGCAGGGCCATGCGGGTGCGGAGCGCCTCGCGCGCGGCGTGGATGGCGGCCGGATCGGCCGGCGGCGACATCACGGCCAGGTCGCCCTCGCCGGGCAGGGCGAGCAGCAAAGCCTTGAGGGCCGGCTCGGCGGACTGATCGTCGAGAGCGCGGCGCACGGCCTCGGCGTACCGCTCCTCGGCCACTTCGTCCGGCCGCCCCGCCGCTCGTGCGAGGATGAGGTCGCGCGCGAGGGTCTGGCCGGCCTCCCAACGGTTGAACAGGTCAGGGTCGGCGGCCAAGAGCCCGTAGGCGTCGCGCGCCGGGGCGTCGGTGGTGAGGTTCACCGGGGCCGAGAACCCGCGCAGGGCCGAAAGGATCGGCGTGTCGGGCACATTGTGCAGCCGGACGCGCTGCACGGGCTGGTCGAGGACGATCACCTCGGTGTCGCGCATCGGACCGCCGTCCTGGTCCAGCAGCCCGATGGAGATCGGAATGGGCACCGGCCGCTTCTGGGGTTGCCCCGGCGTCGGCGGCGTCGACTGGGTGATCGTGAGATCCAGCGCCTGGGCCGCGGGGTCGTAGAGGGCAGCGATCGTCACGCTGGGCGTGCCGGCCTGCTGGTACCAGGCGAAGAAGTCTGTGAGGTCGCGGCCGGACGCTTCGGCGAAGCACTGGACAAAGGCCTCCACCGTCGTCGCGTGGCCGTCCCAGCGCTCGAAGTAGAGGTCCATGCCGCGCCGGAAATCGACGTCGCCGATCAGCAGCTTCAGCAAGCGGATGACTTCGGCGCCCTTGTCGTACACCGTGGCGGTGTAGAAGTTGTCGATCTTCTGATAGCTCGACGGCCGCACCGGATGGGCCAGGGGCCCGGCGTCCTCGGCGAACTGCCGGGCGCGCAGGCCCTTGACCACCTTGATCCGCTGGACCGCGTGGCCTCGCATGTCGGCGGAAAACTCCTCGTCGCGGAAGACGGTCAGGCCTTCCTTGAGGCAGAGCTGGAACCAGTCGCGGCAGGTGATGCGGTTGCCGGTCCAGTTGTGGAAATACTCGTGGGCGACGACGCCCTCGATCCGCTCGTAGTCGAGGTCGGTGGCGGTGGCGGGATCGGCGAGCACCAGGGACGAGTTGAAGATGTTGAGGCCCTTGTTCTCCATGGCCCCGGCGTTGAAGTCGCGCACGGCGACGATCATGAAGTCGTCGAGATCGTATTCGCGGCCGAACGTCTCCTCGTCCCACCGCATCGCGCGCTTGAGGCTGTCCATGGCGTATTCGGCCCGCGGCGCCATGCCCGGGTCGACATAGACCCGCAGGGCGACGTTGCGCCCGTTCATGGTGACGAAACTGTCCTCCAGCACGTCCAGTTCGCCGGCCACCAGGGCGAAGAGATAGCAGGGCTTGGGAAAGGGATCGTTCCACACCGCGAAGTGGCGGCCGCCCGGCAGGTCTCCGGAGTCGATCAGGTTGCCGTTGGAGAGCAGGTGGCGGAAGTCCTTCGTCGCCTCGAGCCGCACGGTGAAGCGCGCCAGCACGTCCGGCCGATCGGCGTACCAGGTGATCTTGCGAAAGCCCTCCGCCTCGCACTGGGTGCAGAACCGGCCGCTGGACAGGTAGAGCCCCTCGAGGGCGGTGTTGCCCGCCGGGTCGATCTCGACCTCGGTCTCCAGGACGAAGGCGTCCGGGACGTTGGGGACGGTCAGCCACTCATCGTCGATGGAATGCTCGGAGGGCGCGAGCACGCGTCCGTCCAGCGCCACCGAGACCGGCTTCAGGCGCTCGCCATTCAGCTTCAGCGGCTCGGCATGGCTCCCATCGCGGCGGATGGACAGCCTGGCCCTCACCCGCGTCGCGCCCGGTTCGAGCATGATGTCGAGGCGGACCTCGTCGATCAGGAAGGCGGGGGGCCGATAGTCGGACAGCTTGACGGGCGGGGGAGCTTCGGTGCGCATCTGGAGCGTTTAGCCCCGCCCCGCCCAAATCGCCACGGTCTGATTGCCGCCGCGGCCGACCCGTTCAACGATGAAGCCGGGCGAACGGGACGAGCATCGGCGTCGTGCGGCGGTAGTCCTCGTAAGCCGGTCCCAGCTCCTGCCCGAGGAAGCGCTCCTCTTCGCGCGCCTTCATCCACCAGCCGAGGGTCATCACGGCCGCGCCAAGCCAAGCGGCGGGCGTGGCCAGTTCGATCGCCAGGATCAGGCTCGCGGCGATGATGCCGGTATAGATCGGATGGCGAACGAGGCGGTACGGGCCGGTGTCGACGACCCTGTGGCCCTCCTTGAAGGTGATCGAACCCGACCACAACGAGCCGAGGTAGAGGCGCGCCCACCAGGCGAAGGCGAAGCTGGCGACGGTCGCGACCAATAACAGCCAGCCGACGGCTGGAGGGAGGGGCCAGCGCCTTACCCCGAGCCAGCCCTCGAACGAGCGCAGCCGAAGTACGATCACGGGCGCGAATAGCAGCCACATGCCCAGGAGGGTGGGGAGATAGTGCGCCCAGCCGCTGATCCCGTCCGGCCGCTCGACCGTCCGCCGCGACCACGCCGCGGCGAGACCCCAGGAGATCCCCCAGGCTAGCCAAGCGTCCAGCGTGGCGCGTACCGGCGTCAACGGGGCCAGTAGGATCGATGGCACGGTCATAGCGGCTCGACAGCTCCGACGAATGCGCCGACGGCGTCTTGACGCTCGGTCATACTTTCCCCGGCGCGAAACGCCGCTATCCTAAGCGGAAAGAGTTTCAAGGCAGGAGCGCACGGGCCCTATGGATTTCGACTTTTCCGACGATCAGAAGTTCCTCAAGAGCGAGGCGCGCAAGTTCCTGGACGCCCGCTGCCCGGTGAGCGTCGTGCGCGGCGTGCTGGACGATGCGGCGAAATCCTACGACCAGGGGCTGTGGAAGGCGGTGGCCGAGCAGGGCTGGATGGGAACGGCGATCCCCGAGGAATTCGGCGGCCTGGGGCTGGGCGGCATCGAGCTGTGCGTGATCGCCGAAGAACTGGGCCGCGCGCTGGCTCCCATTCCTTTCGCCTCCACCGTCTATTTCGTCGCCGAGGCCCTGTCCCTGGCCGGCGCGCGGGAGCAGAAGGCCAAGTGGCTGCCGAAGATCGCCGCCGGCGAGGTGATCGGCTGCTTCGCCACGGTGGAACGCCCCGGGACCCTGAACGACGCCCAGGTGCAGGCCAAGGTCGAGGGCGGCAAGCTGACCGGCGTGAAGATCCCCGTGACGGACGGCGACATCGCCGACCTTGCGGTGGTGCTGGCCCGCGAAGCCGGCCAGACCGGCCTCTACCTCGTGGAACTGAACGGCGCCGGGGTCGAACGCGAAACCCTCAAGACCCTCGACCCCACCCGCGGCGTCGCCAGGCTGACGTTCTCCGGAGCGCCGGCCGAGCGGATGGGCGAGGCCGGGGAAGGCCTGAGCCTCGCCGAGGCGGTGATGAACCGCGCCGCCGTGCTGCTGGCCTTCGAACAGGTCGGGGGCGCCGACCGTGCGCTGGAGATGGCCAAGAGCTACGCCCTGGAGCGCTACGCCTTCGGCCGCCAGATCGGCAGCTACCAGGCGATCAAGCACAAGCTGGCCGACATCTACATCAAGAACGAACTGGCCCGCTCCAACGCCTACTACGGCGCCTGGGCGCTGGACGATGGGGCCGCCGAGCTTCCCGTCGCCGCCGCGGCCGCCCGGGTGGCGGCCAGCGACGCCTTCTGGTTCGCGGCCAAGGAAAACGTCCAGACCCACGGCGGCATGGGCTTCACCTGGGACGTGGACTGCCACCTGTTCTACCGCCGCGCCCAGCAACTCGGTCTGGTGGCCGGCGGCGCCAAGGCCTGGAAAGAGCGGCTGGTCAGCCAGCTCGAACGGCGCAACGTGGCCTGATTTCAAGAAGGGATATTGATCATGGATTTCAACGACACCCCCGAAGAAGCCACCTATCGCCAACAGGTTCGCGGCTGGCTGGAGCAGAACGCCCCCAAGTCGGTGACCCGACCCGGCGATCTCATGGAAGACAGCAACGACATGCAGGGGTCGCGCGACTGGCAGCGCAAGAAGGCCGAGGCCGGCTACGCCTGCATCACCTGGCCCAAGGAATGGGGCGGCGCTGGCGGCGCGTCCTGGCAGTCGGTGATCTTCGGCCAGGAAGAAGCCAAGTATCCCACCCCCGGCAATCCCTTCGCCATTGGCCTTGGCATGTGCGTGCCGACGATCATGACGGCCGGCAACGAGGTGGACAAGCAACGCTTCGTCCGCCCGGCGGCGCTCGGCGAAGAGATCTGGTGCCAGCTGTTCTCCGAACCCTCCGGAGGGTCCGACGCCGCGGCGGCGCGGACGCGGGCGGTCAAGCAGGGCGACGAGTGGGTGATCAACGGCCAGAAGGTGTGGACCAGCGGCGCCCACTACTCCGACTTCGGCCTGCTGCTGGCGCGGACGGACCCGGACGTGCCCAAGCACAAGGGCCTGACCATGTTCTGGATCGATATGAAGTCGCCCGGCATCGAGGTGCGGCCGATCCACCAGATGTCCGGGGCCTCGAACTTCAACGAGGTCTACTTCAGCGACCTGAAGATCAAGGACTCCCAGCGGGTGGGCGGCGTCGGCGAAGGCTGGCGCGTCGCCGTGGTCACCCTGATGAACGAGCGCCTGTCGGTGGGCGGCGGCGGCAGCGGCTCAGGTCACAGCCGCGTCCTGAAGCTCGCCCGCGACATCTCCACGCTGGCCGGCCCCTCGATCAAGGACAGCGGCCTGCGCGAGAAGATCGCCGACTGGTTCGTCCAGGCCGAAGGCCTGAAGTACACCACCTTCCGCACCATGACCGCCCTCTCGCGTGGCCAGACGCCGGGGCCGGAAAGCTCGATCGGCAAGGTGGTCTCGGCCAGCCTGATGCAGGACATGGCCAACACCGCGCTGGAGCTGGAGGATCAGTTCGGCATCATCAACGATCCGAAGCTGGCGCCCCTCGCGGCGGCTTTCCAGACCTCCCTGATGGGAGCGCCGGGGATGCGGATCGCCGGCGGCACCGATGAGATCCTGCGCAACATCATCGCCGAACGGGTCCTAGGCATGCCGCAGGACATCCGCCTCGACAAGGACGTCGCCTTCAAGGACATCCCCACCGGGCGCTAGAGCAGGATGATTTTGGGCGGAACGCCAAAAATCTGAATCCTGCTCTAGAATCAAAAGTTTAGAGCCCGATTCAGCCTTCGCATTTGTTCCGTGCAAAGCCATCGGGCGCTAGATTCAGAAACGGTAGGCGATCCGGCCCCCGATCTTTGCCTCGGGGCCGTGGGGACCCATCACGGCGGCGTTGTTGAGGTCTAAGAGCGGGACGTCCGGCCCGTCCCTCGAGGTCTGCAGCCCGAGCGAGCCGATTGGCCCCTGGGGCGCGAGCCTGCCCTCGATGGTCGTGGTCAGACGGCCATGGTCGGCGGCCCGCATCCGCAGCGAAAAGGCGCGTCCGTAGCTGTCCGACGAGGCGTCGAAGCCGCTGAACGGCAGACGAGGCCGAGCAGCCGCCCCGAGGTCGGGGGTTGGCCCGGCGACGCCCAACTGGCCGACTGCGCATGACAGACTGTCGCGTTGATCGCCACGGTAATGGCGAACAACCCAAGGCGTAAACTTTGTCGATCTATGCTTTGAGACCTTTCCACGCCAAGAAAACGCTGGACTAAGGAAAGTCGTTCCGGCGACCGCTCAGAATGGATAGCTTAGTTTTGCACCCGCATTGACTTCCGGATAGCTGCGCCGCAAGGGCGAAACTGGGTCCAAATTGGTCGATGGCGCGAGGCGAGTATCGCTCGGGCGCAACCAACCCAGCGACCCCACCGGACCCCGAGGCGTCAAACGATAATCGATCGTGGTTGACGGTCGATCGCTGAAGGATGGCGACGGCCCGAACCCGAAATCGCCGTCGCCACCTCGCCTATCGCTGAAATCGTCCGCCGCCGGCAAGCGGAGCCTGAGCGGCCGGGGCTCGATGTGGCGTACGAGTCGCCGCTGGTGGTGATGGTGAGCCGTCGCTCCCAAAGCCCGGGCCCCGGCGGGTTGCGGCCCCACGCCCACGGCGGCCACGGCAAGGACCGCGACCTGCCATGACAGAGAAGACCTGGACCAGCGCGCGCCCATGACGCCCCAACGATTACCGGCCGGCGTCGCGCCGTCAAGACTGCCAGGCGACGCCCTGCGGATAACGATAGTCCGCCAGGCTCCCGGGCTTCATCTCGACGCTGAAGCCGGGCTTCCGGGGCGCCAGGTAGCGTCCGTGCTCGATGCGGATCGGATCGACAAAATGCTCATGCAAATGGGCGGCGTGTTCGATCATCCGCCCATCGTCCGACGCCCTCACACACGCGGCGTCGAAGAAGCTAACGTGCTGGACATATTCGCACAGGCCAACGCCGCCGGCGTGCGGACAGACGGGCGTCTCGAACGCTGCCGCCAGGAGCAAGACCGCGAGCACCTCGTTGACCCCGCCAAGGCGGCAGGCGTCGACCTGGACCACGTCGAGGGCGCCGGCCTGCAGGAACTGCTTGAACATGATCCGGTTGTGGCAATGCTCGCCGGTGGCGACGCGGATCGGGGCCACCCCTTCGCGGACGCGGGCGTGCCCGAGGATATCGTCCGGGCTCACCGGCTCCTCGATCCAGTAGGGATCGACGGCCGTCAGCGAGGCCATCCAGGCGATGGCCTGGTCGACCTCCCAGACCTGGTTGGCGTCGGTCATCAACAGGCGGTCGGGTCCGAGGATCTCGCGCAGGACGCCGGCGCGGCGGACGTCGTCAGCGAGGTTGCCGCCGACCTTCATCTTGATGGCGTTCCAGCCGTCGGCGACGGCGGCGCGGGCGAGGGCGCGGATCTTGTCATCGTCGTAGCCCAGCCAGCCCGCCGAGGTGGTGTAGGCGGCGTGGCCGTCCCGCTCGAGGGCGGCGACCCGCTCCGCCTTGCCGGGCGCCCGTTCGCGCAGGATGTCCAGCGCGCGGTCCGGCGGCAGGGCGTCGGTGATGTGGCGGAAATCGATGGCCGAGACGATCTGCTCGGGCGACATGCCGGCGAGGAGCCGCCAGAGCGGCTGCCCGGCCCGCTTGGCCAGCAGATCCCAGACGGCGTTGACCAGCGCGGCGGCGGCCATGTGAATGATCCCCTTTTCGGGGCCCAGCCAGCGCATCTGCGAGTCCCCGACCATACTTCTCCAGAAGCCGGCGAGATCGTTCTCGATCCCATCCAGGTCGCGTCCGACGATCTTGGGGGCCAGAGCGTCGATGGCGTGGACGACGAGGTCCGTCCCCCGGCCGAGGGTGAAGGCCAGGCCATGGCCGGTAAGGCCGGGGTCGGACGTCTCGACCATGCAGTAGGCGGCGGAATAGTCCGGGTCCGGATTCATCGCGTCCGAGCCGTCCAGGAATCGCGACGTCGGATAGCGGATGTCCAGGGACCGGACGGCGGTGATGGCGATTGTCATGCCGACGATCCCGTGGTGTGAAAAGGCGACTGAGATCATCAAGCACGCGGGACGAACCTTGTCATGACGTCCGCATCTGCCGCGCCGTTCGACGTGGCAAGGCTGCCAAGGCTCGGTCTGGGCGGCGCCGCGCTCGGCAACCTTTACGCGCCCGTAAGCGAAGCGGAGGCAAAGACGACCCTGGAGGCGGCCTGGGGCGGCGGCGTACGCTACTTCGACACCGCGCCCTTCTACGGCCACGGCCTGGGCGAGCAACGGCTCGGCCGGTTCCTGAGCGCCGCGCCGCGGCCCGGCGCGATCGTCTCCAGCAAGGTCGGCCGGAGCCTGAGGCCGGCGGCGGGCGGGCCTGCGTTGGCGACCGGCTACGTCGAGGCGGCGCCCTTCGAGCCCTACTTCGACTACGGCCGCGACGCCGTCCTTCAGCAAGTCGAAGGCAGCCTGCGGAGGCTCGGCCTCGGCCGCCTCGACCTCGCCTTCGTCCACGACATCGGCGCCTTGACCCATGGGACCGCTCACGCAGAGCGATTCGAGGACGCCCTTGCTGGGGCGATACCGGCCATGTCCGACCTGCGCGCGCGAGGCGTGGTCGGGGCGGTCGGCATCGGGGTCAACGAGGTGGCGGTGTGCCTGGAGACCCTCGCGCGCGTCGACCTGGACGTGATCCTGCTGGCCGGCCGCTACACGCTGCTCGATCCGTCTGCCGCGAAGGTCCTCCTGCCGCTCTGCCTCGCGCGCGGCGTGCGGGTGATCGTCGGCGGGCCGTACAATTCCGGCATCCTGGCCGGCGGCGCTCACTACGACTACGCCGCCGCGCCACCGGCGGTCGTCGAGCGGGCGCGGCGGCTGAAGGCGGCCTGCGACGCTCACGGCGTAGCGCTCGAGGCGGCCGCCCTGCATTTCCCCCTGCGCCACCCCGCCGTCGCCGCCGTGATACCGGGGGCCCGGAGCGCGGCGGAAGTCAGGGCCAACCTTGGCCACTTCGCCGCGCCGCCGCCCGAAGCCTTGTGGGCGGCGCTGGCGGAAGACGGACTGATCCCCGGCGATTGACGCCGGACGAGCGGGCCGCGATCTTCGGCGGCGCGGCCGCCAGGGTCTACGGGCTGGCGGCGGGGAGGGACACACCATGAACCGGCTGGCGGGCAAGACGGCCCTGGTCACGGCGGCGGGGGCCGGCATCGGCCGCGCGACGGCCAAGGCGTTCGCGGCCGAAGGGGCGAGGGTGCTGGCGAGCGACATCGACGCGACCGCCCTGGCCAGCCTGAAGGACGAGGCGCCCGAGCTTGACACCGTGATCCTCGATGTTCGCTCGGATAGCGCCGTAACCGGCCTGTTCGCCGGCAGCTTCGAGCCGCACGTGCTCTTCAACTGTGCGGGCTTCGTTCACCACGGGACCATCCTCGACTGTGCGCCGGCGGACTGGGCGTTCAGTTTCGATCTGAATGTCACCGCCATGTACCGGGTGATCCGCGCCGCCCTCCCCGGCATGCTGGCGCGCGGAGGCGGCTCGATCGTCAACACGGCCTCGGTGGTGTCGTCCGTACGCGGCGCGGCCAACCGCTGCGCTTACGGGGCCAGCAAGGCGGCGGTGATCGGCCTCACCAAGTCCGTCGCCCAGGACTTCATCACCCAGGGGATCCGCTGCAACGCCATCTGCCCGGGGACGGTGCAGTCGCCATCGCTGGAGGGCCGCATCGCGGCCATGGCCGATCCGGCAGCCGCCCGCGCAGCCTTCATCGCCCGCCAGCCGATGGGCCGGCTCGGCCAGCCGCAGGAGATCGCCGCCCTGGCGGTCTACCTCGCTTCGGACGAATCCAGCTTCACCACCGGAACCGCCCAGGTGATCGACGGCGGATGGAGCAACTGACCGCGCCGCGTGGCGCGCCCATGATCGCTTTTGGCGGCGAACCGTTTTTCGGGCAGGATCGCTTCGATCAGTTTCGCTGGCGTCTGGAGCAGCACGGGCTGGCGCGGCGATAGCAGCGGCCGCGAAGGAGGGCAGCGTGAGGATCTGGGCTTGGCTGGGCGGCGCGGTCCTTGTCGTCGCGGTGCTGGTGATGGTCGCTTCGGTGAACCGCGAGGCGATCTTCATGATGATCGCCCATTCCCAGCTGCCGCACGTCGAGCCCAACCACCCGGTGACCTGGGACCAGGGACCGGCGACCGCGCCGCCCGGCCGGCGCCCGCCGAACATCATCGTCATCCTCGCCGACGACATGGGCTACAACGATATCACCTTCAACGGCGGCGGCGTCGCCGGTGGGGCCGTCCCCACGCCCAACATCGACTCCATCGGCCGCGAGGGTGTGAACCTCGTCAGCGGCTACGACGGCAACGCCACCTGCGCGCCGTCGCGGGCGGCGATCATGACCGGCCGCTACGCCACGCGCTTCGGCTTCGAGTTCACCCCGGCGCCGGTCGCCTTCGAGCGCATGGTGGGGACCGAGGCGCAGCGGGGAGACATCGTGGCGCCGCGGTTCTTCGGCGATCGGCTCAAGGATATGCCGCCGGGCAGCACCCGAGGCGCAGCGGCCGTGAACAGCCTGGCCGTACCGCCGAGCGAGATTTTCATCGGCTCGGTGCTCAAGTCGGCGGGCTACCACACCCTCCACTTCGGCAAGTGGCATCTGGGGGCGGCGCCGGGGACGCGGCCGGAGGAGAAGGGCTTCGACGAGAGCCTCGGCTTCATGCCCGGCGCCTCGATGTACCTTCCGGAACATGACCCGGACGTCGAGAACTCCAAGCAACCGTGGGATCCGATCGATCGCTTCCTGTGGCCGAATCTGCCCTACGCCGTGCAATTCAACGGCTCCAAGCTGTTTGCGCCGCACGGCTATATGACCGACTACCTCACCGATGAGGCGGTGACCGCCATCCACGCCAATCGCAACCGGCCGTTCTTCCTCTACTTTGCGCCGAACGCCATCCACACGCCGTTGCAGGCGAAGAAGGCGGACTTCGACGCCCTGCCGCAGATCGGCGACCACAGGCTGCGTGTCTATGGCGCGATGGTGCGCAACCTCGACCGCAACGTCGGGCGCATCCTGCAGGCTCTGAAGGACGAGGGGCTCGACCAGAACACCCTGGTGATCTTCACCAGCGACAACGGCGGCGCCGGCTACATCGGCCTGCCGGACATCAACAAGCCCTACCGCGGCTGGAAGGCGACGTTTTTCGAGGGCGGCATCCACTCGCCCTACTTCATGCGCTGGCCGGGCGTCATCCCGCCGGGGACGCGGTTCGCCTATCCGGTCGCCCATGTCGACATCCTGCCGACCGCCGCGGCCGCGGCCGGCGCGGCGATTCCGGCGGGGGTGAAACTCGACGGGGTCAACCTGCTGCCGTACGTCACCGGCAAGGCGGCCGGGCGCCCGCACCAGACCCTCTACTGGCGCTCCGGCCAGTACAAGGTGGTGCTGGACGGCGACTGGAAGCTGCAGAGCAGCGGGGCCCTGAACAAGGTCTGGCTCTACGACCTCGCCAGCGATCCCACCGAGCGGAACGACCTGTCGCGCGCCCAGCCCGGGAAGCTGAAGCAGATGCAGGCCCTGCTCGCATCCCAGGTAGCCCAGATGGTCAAGCCCCTCTGGCCCTCGCTGTTGCAGGGTCCGGTGTTCATCGATCACCCTTCGGGGAGGCCGCAGAGGAAGGGCGAGGAATACATCATGTGGGACAACTGACACTGGTGCTGCCAATATATTCGCCGCACACTCGGCGCCTTCGTACGGGAGGCTCCATGGAAGTCAGGAATGCCGTCTATCCAGGCCCGGATCAGGCTCGCGAGTTCTTCAACGATGACGAGGACGGGCCCTTCGTCATGGTCAATCTTCTGAGGTTCAGGGAGAAGGCCGAATACGACGACGGAACCGCCTCGCATCTGAGCGGCCGGGAGGCCTACGAGCGTTACGGCGCCGAGGTGGCCAAGCTGATCACCAGGCTCGGCGGCCGGATACACTATTCAGGCGCGGTGACGGGCCTGATGATCGGCGAGGTGGCGGACCTGTGGGACATGGTGGCGCTGGCGGAATATCCCTCGCTCGCGGCGTTCAGGGCGATGGCCACCTCGGACGAGATGCGTGCGATCGAGCACCACCGCCGCGCGGGGCTGGCCGGTCAGCTGAACATCAAGACCAAGCCGCGGGGCCAGGGCCACGCCATGTGAACGGGACGCTCCCGGCGCTGCTCGCGCTGATCGTATTGCAAGGATGCGGGTCGCGACCCGCGGCAGGCGCCGGCGACGCACCGCCGGCGAGGGTCTCCTGCCTTGCCGGCCGCATCTCCCCCTCGCCCGGATCTCACGCCGGCATGATCTGGCTGAAGGGCGGCGTCTTCCAGATGGGCGCCAAGCCGCTTCGCGCGGAAGAAGGACCGCCTCGGCCCACGCGGGTGCGGGGGTTCTGGATCGACCGCACGGACGTGACCAACGCCGATTTCGCGCGGTTCGTGCGGGCCACCGGCTATGTCACCCTGGCGGAACGACCGTTGGACCCGCAGGCCTATCCCGGCCTCTCGGGCGACCAGCTGAAACCGTCCGCGATCGTCTTCGTCGGCGCGACCGCCCCCGCCGGCTCGACCCCCGCCCAGTGGTGGGGGGTCATACCCGGCGCGAACTGGCGTCACCCCGAGGGTCCGCGAAGCGCGATCGTCGGCAAGGCTGACCTGCCGGTGGTGCAGGTCGCCTGGGTCGACGCCCTCGCCTACGCCCGCTGGCTGGGCCGCGACCTTCCGACCGAGGCGGAGTGGGAATACGCCGCCCAGGGCGGGCGGGGACCGACGCGGTTCCCCTGGGGCGACCAGCCGATCGATCCGCACCATCCGCAGGCCAATGTCTGGGAGGGCGTGTTCCCGAGCCTGGACACCGGCGCGGATGGCTACAGGGCCCAGGCCTCGCCGGTCGGCTGCTTTCCGCCAAACGGCTACGGGCTCTACGACATGGCGGGCGATGTCTGGCAGTGGACGAGAGACTGGTACTGGCCGAACCTCGACCTCGACGAGCGGGAAAATCCGGCGGGGCCGCCGGCGGAGACGGCCTTCGATCCTGGCGACCCCGGCGCGCGCAAGCATGTGATCAAGGGCGGCTCGTTCCTGTGCTCGGCCGACTACTGCTACCGCTACCGGCCGGCGGCCAGGCAGGCGGGTCC
>Ga0302314_10010457_pt1 | contig 16232 bp, 10 predicted proteins | sample III_Palsa_N2_3_FD_200533 | JGI IMG/M metagenome (GOLD analysis project Ga0302314, IMG submission 200533) | Peat permafrost microbial communities from Stordalen Mire near Abisko, Sweden - III_Palsa_N2_3 | ecosystem: Environmental > Terrestrial > Soil > Palsa > Peat permafrost | place: Sweden... | reverse complement strand
CAGTCCGGCTCCGGTACATCGCCCCTGCGCGCCCGCTCGAACAGCCAGACAGCGCCGGCGGCGGCCAAAAGCGCGAGCAGCCACGGCCATGCCGGAGCGCCGGAGCCCCGCTGCGCCCGCCCGCCCCTGGCGGCATGGCCCGCGCCGGCGAGCGCGAGGGTCGCGTCCCGCAGCTCGCGCGCCCGCACGCCCGGCAGGGCGTCGCTGGGGTAGACGTAGAAGGGCCGATCCTGCCGTTCGGCGTCCTTGGCGCCCGCCCCGCGCACCAGCCGCCACCCGGCTTCGACGGGCCAGTAGCCGGCGCATCGCTCGGGACCGGCGGCGGGGTCCACATACAGCCGGGTCGCGGCCCGTCTTGGACCCAAGACTTCAGCGTCGTCCGCCACGTCGCACAGGGACACCCGTTGGCCCGCACGAGGCGTCGCGTCGGTCGACGTCACCCCGGCGGCCGGGCCGGGCGCCGGGGCCGTGCGGGCCAGGGTCGCCAGCAGACTGCTCCAGAGTTCGCCATACCGGGCGCCAAAGCCCGCCGTGACCAGGCCCGAGCTGTCGGTCACCGCCCAGACGCCGGCCCGGCCGCGCCCGACCGCGCGCCATCGCCCGAGGGGGGCCGAGGCGGCGTCCTGCAACAGAGGCGCGGCGCCGGGATTGGGGACGTCGACCACGCGTCGGGTCAGCGGGGGCAAGGCGTCGGCCGCGACCGCAGCCGGGTCGGGTCGGGACGGCTGCGCGGCGTCCGGCGCCAAGCTGACGACGGCGGCTTCATCACCAGACCCCAGGGGCAGTCCAAGAGCGGACCATGGCTCGCGCACGGCGGCGGGAACCGGGCCCGTGATGCGCAGCAGCAGGCCCATGCCCTCGCGTGTCGCGGCGATCAGGGCGGCGCGCTCGCCGGCGCCGAGGGTGAGCCAGCTTCGCTCGTCAACGATGACCAGGTCGAGCTTGCCGAGGGCGGCGGGGTCGATGTGCGGGCGCGTCTCGCCGAGCTCCAGGCCGGCGCCGGCGCCGACTGACGCCTGCAGGTCCACGCCAGCGTCCAGGACCCAGCGGCGCAACTGCTTAACCTCGGCTCCGGGCGCGCCGGCCAGGAGCAGCACGCGGGGCGCAGGATCGGCGGCGACCCATACGGGGACGTCGGCCGTCTCGATCACCGCATGGTTGCGATCACGCACGCGGACGGCGAACAGCGCGGGGCCGGGATCGCGCGCGGCGGCGGCGAGCACGAAGTCCCCCGCCTCCGACAGCGGCTGCGTATCCGCCACGCGCCCGGCGGGGTCCAGCAACTCCACCGCGCCGCCGCCCGCCTTCTCCACCCGCCCGCCGATCTTGAACGCCCCGCCCGCCGCCACGCGTCCCGGAGGCTGGAGCTGGGTCAGTCCGGCGAGGGGCGGCGGGGTGAAGTCGATGGTCAGGCCTGCGGCGGCGTCGCGGTCGCGCGGTTCCAGGCCTTGGCCGAGGACGCGCAGCCGTGTCGCGCCCGGGTGGCGGCGAAGCGCAGTGGCGAGGTCGGGCGCAGGCTCGCCGCCCGAGCCGGGCGGTGCCTCGGGCAGGTCGATGCGCGGCGTCCCGTCGATGGCCGCAAGCCGCGGTGCGCCGCGGGTGGCCGCCACCAGCGTTCCCGACGGCGCGCCGGCGCCGGGCGGCGGAAACAGGGTCAGGTAGAGGAGCGCGGCCAACAGGGGCTGCGCGGCCAGCAGGATCACCAACCGCCACCCGAAGCGGCGCGGGCCGCGAGGCGGCCGCCGCGCCCATCCCGCAAGCCGCGCCCACCCCATGAGGGTGATCAGCCCCAGCCCCATGGCGGCCCAGGTCGACGCGCTCACGGCTGGTCCCCCAGCGCGTCCAGATAGCGAAAGCCGACCGCGTCGGCCTCCCGGCGTCGGGCGACGTGGGGCGGCGGCCGTCGCAACGCCGTCCACAGACGGGCGCGGAGCGCGCGGCGGCAGGCGAGGCAGCGCGGATCGCGGCGGACCGCGTCGATGTCCGCCGCGAAGCCCAGCCGGTCGACGCCCGCAGCGGTGTCGGACGCCAGCCACCGCTCGAGCGCTGCGAGGTCGGGAGCATCCGTGGCTCCAGGCGTATCGGCCAGGGCGCGCCAGGCGGCGGCGGGGGCCGGGTCGGCAGGGGCGGCGGCGTCCAGCGCCAAGCCGTCGCGCTGGACCCCGTCGCGCTTGCCGGTAAGCCGGCGGCTCTCGTCGATGGGCGGAGGCTGCAGGCCGGTGTGGGCCACGAAGATACGCTCCGACTGCTGCACCTGCTTGATCAGGACCAGCGCCGCGTTGGCGTAGGGCAGGGCGGCGGCGGGATCGCCCTGGCGAAGGCGGGTCTCCGCCCCGAACATCTGGTCCACCGCCGCCTTCAGCTTGGCCCGGGTGTTGGGCTCCAAGAGGTCGGCCTCGGGCTGGTCATGGGCGTGACCGTAGGCGTGCAGGGTGTCGCCCTCCACGCCGAAAGTCTTGGGCGGCGGAGGCGCGCCGGGCGCGGCGGGCGTCGTCGGGGGGGCGGCCTCATCGGCGTCGTCGGTCGGCAGCGCGTTCTCGGCATGCTCGTTCTCGCCGCCCAGGAACTGGCTGTAGCGCAGCCGCAGGCCCTGCTGGTCGGCGCCCAGCCCGTCCGAGCGCGCCAGGAACCGCTTGGGATCGAGACCCCGCCGGTCGCGCAGCAGCTGCTCCGCATCGATGATGATCTGCCGCTCGCTGCGCAGATAGGCGGGCAGCACCGTCTTCACGGCCGCGTCCAGTCCCTCGCCCGGCGGCTCGGACGCCGACGGCCAGCGCAGAATCAGGCTGGGGCTGGAGGTGGTCTGGGGCGACGGAGCGCGATTGTCGTCGACCATGAGCTGCGCCACGAGGTCGCCGCCCCGGGTGAAGCCCAGGGCGGCGTAGTCGAGGGCGGCGGTGAAGCGTCGCCGCCGAGGCGGACCCGTCCCGTGGATGACGAGGGTGCGTTCGCGGAACTTCACCTCTTCGCCCTCGCCCTCGGCGAAGGTCAGGTGCAGGCGTGCGTCGGCGGCGACGCCATAGTCGTCGGTCGCCTCGAACACGAGCGGCCACAGCCGCTGGCCGGGCGACACCAGGCTCAGGCTGCGGGCAGGCTGAAGCACGCTGATCCGTGGCGGCTCGTCCGGCGTCGCGTCGAGCCGATGCAGCGGCGTGGCCGGAAAAGCGGGCGCGCCCGCTGGCGCGACGCGGTAGAGCCAGGACCGGTCGAGGGTCAGCGCGACGCTCCAGTCGCCTCCGGCGCGGCGCAGGGGCAGCCCCGAGCCGTCCGGCGGCGCCAGCGCGGCCGCTCGCGGCTGCGGGGCGAAGCGCAGCGTCCAGTCCAGGCGCGAGCCCTGCGGGACGCGCCCGTCCAGGGCGGTCAGGTCGCGGGCAGGCAGGCCGGTGTAGGTCGGCGGCGTGACCCGGAGCCGAAACGCCGTCAGGTGCGGAACGCCGGGCGCCGGCGGCGGCCCCTCGGCGGCCGGCGACATCGCCGCGGCGCGCGGCCAGAGCCAGATCGCCGCCAGCGCCAGACCGGCCAGGCCCCACGCAATCAGCATGCGCCGGATCGACCAGGCGGGGCGAAGGTCCGGCCCGGGAGCCGTGGCGACGCGCGTTTCGAGCCGCCGGCGTTGCAGCGCCTGCAGCGGGCTGAGGGCGCCGCCCGCGAACAGGAGGTCGGCGCTGTCCTCCAGGTCGGGACGGAGGGCGTCGAGCCGCCGAACCAGCCAGGTCCGGTCGAACCGCCGGGCGCGGGCGAACGCCAGCATCAGGCCGGCGGCCACGCCCACAGCGGCGATCAAGGCCGCCAGGGGCGCGCCGGCAAGCCGCCACGCCGTCGCGGCGGCGAGCAGAACCACGGGCGCGCCGGTCAGGGCGTCGTCGATCCAGCTGCGTCTGCGCGCCGCCGCTGTCCAGCGCGCCAGTGGGGGAAGGGCGCTCATGGCGCGACCGCCCGCCGCCGCCGGGTGGCCAGCCAACGCTCCGCGGCGAACACCGCGATGATGATCGCGGGGAGCGGGGGGCTCAGATCCTGCGCGGGCGGCGCGCCGGGGCGCGCGCCTGTCAGCGGCGCATAGTCCATCGCCTCCACCCGGCTCGGCGGCGGCGCCGGCGCGGCGAGCGCGGCGCGCAGATGGGCGGGAAACTCGGCGTCCAGCAACTCGGGCATGCGTTCCGGCGTCAGGGGCCGCGTGAACCGCAGCACCCGACCGGACCCGACCGCCGCCGTCTCCACCAGCGGCTGCCCGAGGTCATCGCGCCAGACCGGACTGGCCTGACCCCCATTGGCCAGGGTCGCCTGCGACCCGGTCAGCACCACCGCGCCGTGAGCGGCCCGGTCCAGAACTCCCGCAGGCACGGGCCCTGGCGCCAGCCAGACGATGACCGCCGCCGAAGCGGGGATCGTGACGGATGCGGGCGCGGCGGAGAAGGCCGGAGGCGCCTGGGGCTGCGGGCGCCAGGCCGCCGCGGCGGCGCGCAGGTAGCGCACGGCGTCCTCCTCCTCAGGGGCGTAGCGCACGACCAGCGCTGGCGACGGCGCGTCGGCGGCCAGGGGCGCCGGCATGGCGCCGGGCAGGACCCGCCAGGCGACGGGGTGCGCCAGCCGGGGCCGTTCGGCGTCCGCGCCCTGCAGCACGGCGGGGACGAGCACGCTCAGCCGGGCGCCGGGCGGCAGATCGGCGTCGAGCTGGCGCAGCAGGCTCTCGAAGGGGGCAGGGCCCGCCGGCGGGGAGCCGCTCAAGTCGGGCCAATCGGGCGCCAGCCACACCGCCCGCGCGCCGCGATCCGTCAGGCGCCGCGCCGCCGCCGGATCGACGCCGGGCGCGACGGCGACCCAGGGCCTGGTGTCCCGCGCGCCGCTCAGCACGGGGTGGGCGAGGTCCAGCGCCAGAAGGGCGAGGAGCAGCAGGCGCGTCGCGAGGAGCAGGCGCTCGTCCAGCCGCGGCCGCCGGCGGGGTCGGGCCTTGGGCTGCAGCCAGCGGAGGGCGGCGAACGGCGTGGGCCGCTCCTCAGTCCGGCGCGCGAGGTGGATCAGGAGCGGCAGGGCCAGCGCCGCGAGGGCGGCCAGACCCATGGGGGCGAGCAAGGCGGCTGTCACCCTCTGGCGCCGAACAGACGCTGCAGCGGCGCATCCAGCGGTTCGTCGAGCACATACTCCACATGGCGCACCCCCGCGGCGTCCAGCGCAGCGCCGAGTTCGGCCCGCGCCTCGCCGAAGCGGCGCAGGAAGCCCGCGCGCAGCGCCGAGCTGTCGCCGACGAGGTCTTCGCCGGTCTCGGGATCGCGGAAGCGGCGGCCGCCCTCGAAGGGAAAGTCCCGCTCCTCCACGGTCAGGAGGCGGACCGCGAGCACCTCGCGTCCAGCCGCCGCCAGCCGCCGGATCAGGTCGAGGCAGAGGGGATCGAACCCATCGGTGAGCACCACGACGAGATCCCGCGCGCCGATGCGCTCCCAGAGCGGCGCCCAGCGGGGCGGGGCGGGGAAGCCGCCGCTCGCCTGCAAGGCGTGCAGATCGAGCATGAGGCGATCCCGCTGCCGCGCGCCGGTCCCAAGCGGCAGAAGGCGCAGCTGCTCGGCGCCGAGGCCGACCCAGCCGAAGCGATCGCCCCCCGAGAGCGCGAGCTCGGCCAGGCCCGCGGCCAGGGCCTTGGCCGCATCCAGCCGCGACCAGCCGGAGCGGGCGGCGTCCGCCTGGGTCATGGAGGCGCTCGCATCGAGGAGGATCCAGAGGCCCAGCGGGCTCTCCCGCTCCGCCTCTCGCACGAACACGCGGTCGGACCGGGCGTAGAGCTTCCAGTCCACCATGCGCGGCTCGTCGCCGGGCTCGTAGGGGCGGTGCTGGGCGAACTCCAGGCCTGCGCCGCGGCTGCGGCTGGCGTGCGCGCCGGTTCCCCGCGCGCCGCCCGCGCGCCGGGCGACGAGGCGAAGCCCCCGGAGCCGGTGGCGCACGTCGGGCGGCAGGAGCGCGGACGCCACGGCGCTCAGGCGGCGGCGGGGGCCGTGGCGCGCAGGACCGCGGCGATCACGTCATCGGCGCTGCGTCCTTCGGCTTCCGCGGCGAAGGCCATCAGCAGGCGATGGCGCATGACCGGCCCGGCCAGGGCCCGCACGTCGTCGCGGGTGGCGGCCAGGCGGCCCTGCAGCAGGGCCCGCGCCTTGGCCGCCAGCACCAGGGACTGACCTGCGCGGGGACCGGCGCCGTACCGCACGTAGGTCGCCACCTCGGGCGGCGCGCCGGGATCGCCCGGGCGAGTGGCGCGCACCAGGCGGGTGATCCAGGCCAGGAGGTCGGGGGACAGGTGCACCTCGCGCACCCAGGCCTGCAGGCTCAGCACCTCTTCGGCGCCCATGATCCGCGGCGGGTCGGCCACAGGCGCGCCCGTGGTCTGGGCCAGGATGGCGCGCTCCTCCGTCTCGCTGGGATAGTCGACGCGGATGTGCAGGAGAAAGCGGTCGAGCTGGGCCTCGGGCAGGGGATAGGTGCCCGCCTGCTCCAGCGGGTTCTGGGTCGCGAGCACGAAGAAGGGCCGCGGCAGGGCGTGGGTGACGCCGGCGTAGCTGACGGTGCGCTCCTGCATCGCCTCGAGGAGGGCGGCCTGGGTCTTGGGCGGGGTGCGGTTGAGTTCGTCGGCGAGGAGCAGGCTGGTGAACACGGGCCCCGGCTGGAAGCGGAAGCTGCGCTTTCCGGTGCCATGATCCTCCTCAAGGATCTCGGAGCCGAGGATGTCGCTCGGCATCAGGTCGGGGGTGAACTGCACCCGGCGAAACGGCAGGTCGAGCACCTGGCCGAGCGAGCGGACCAGAAGCGTCTTACCGAGGCCCGGCACGCCCTCCAACAGACAGTGCCCTCCGGCCAGCAGGCCCACGAGCAGCTGCTCCACCACCGCCTCCTGTCCGACCACCGCCTGAGCGAGGGCGGCGCGCAGATCGCCGAGGCGGCCGACGCGGGCCTGCACCTCGGCTTCGGACACCGACGCTGCGGCGCTCATGCGGTCAACGCGTACATGACGATATTCACCCCGAACTTGGTGTTGTCTTCGGCCAGGAAGCGCTTGTTGCGCCAGTCATAGTCCCAGTCGCAGCCATAGTCCTTGTTGCTGTAGAGAAGCCCGAGCCGCCCGTTGACGGAGACTCCCTTCAGATAGTCGTGCACCAGGTCGTCGCCCCAGCCATTGAGCTCCAGCGCCGTCGGCGGCGGCCCCGCGAACTTGAAGAAACGGCGGTAGATGGCGTGGGTGTTGGGCAGCTTCTGCAAGGCGTGCGGGCCGAAGATGGATGCGATCTGTCGCTCGAACGACTTGGCGAAGAGGCCATCGATGTCGTGGTTGCAGTCATCGACGAAGACAAAGCCGCCATTGCTGACATAGCGCTCGAAGTTGCGGCGCTCGGCGGGATTGAACTCCACCAGCTTGTGGCCGGTGAGATAGCAGAAAGGGGCGGTCAACATGCGCGGGTCGGCGAGCGGTATGACCCGCTCCTTGGGATCGACGCGCAGGTTGGTGTAGTCGATCAGGGAGGTGATCAGGTTGCTGGGCATGCGCTGGTCCACGTCCCAGTCGCCCGAGTCGTATTTCAGCCGCGTGAACCAGAAATCGTAGGCGGCCGCGCTCGCCCCTGCTGCGCGCGCCGCGGCGGGCAGGGCGGCGACGCCGAGCCCTGCGACCAGCCGGCGCAGGAAGGCCGCGCGATCCAGACCCGGCGGCGGCGCCACGATCCGGTCAGACCGCGTCCGACAGGGAGGTGAAGGTGAAGTCGCGCAGCTTCATCGGCGGCAGCATCATCACCAGCGGCGACTCGTCGCCCACGACGCGGATCGGCTTGCCCAGCTCCTCGACGTTGTTGAGCATGATCACCGGCGACTCGTTGAAGCGGAAGTTCTTCACCGGATACTTGATGGCCCCGTTCTCGATGTAGAAGGTGCCGTCGCGCGTCAGTCCGGTGAGAAGCACCGTCTGGGGATCGACCATGCGGATGTACCAGGTGCGCGAAACCAGCACGCCGCGCTCGGTGGTGCGGATCAGGTCGGCGGTGGACTTGGTCCCGCCCGCCATCAGGAGGTTGCCGATGTCGGCCACCGGCGTCTTGCCCTGCTTCTGCGCCCAGTAGCGGCTGTACTGCATATTCACCACGCGGCCGTTCTCGATCAGCGGCATGCGCTGGCGGGCGACGTAGTCGTTGTCCCAGGCGAGCACCGAGGCTTCCGGGTGGGCGGGGTCGGTGCTGATGTTGACCTGCGGGCCGAACACCTGTTCGCCCAGCTTGTTGCCGCCGCCCTTCTTGGAGAGGAAGCTTCGCCCCTCGTCGGCCTCGCGGGCGCCGAAGTAGTTCATCATGAAGCCGATCAGGCCGGCCGCCGCGTGCGGCTCCAGGATCACCGTATACTTGCCCGGCTCCAGCGCCTTGGCTTCCGACGAGGCGGAGGCCTTGCGGATCGCGGTGCGGATGTCGGTGGAGGCGCTGAAGGCCGTGGAATCCTGCAGGTCGCGCCCCACCCAGCCGGACCCGCGCCCGTCCTCGGTGCGCACCGTGCAGGTGTAGTCGAGCTTGGTGCTGCGCTGATAACCCACGTTGCCGCGGCTGTTGGCGAAGGCCGAGAAGCTTTGGCTGTCCTCCAGATACCCCGCCGCCACCAGCTTCGCCGCCCGGCACGGGGTGATCGAATCCGCCGCCGCCTGGGCCCGGAACTCGGGGACGATGGCCGCCGTCGCCGGACTGAAGCTCTGGCTCGGCATGTAGTTTTGCTTGCCGACCGCGGGCACGAACTCGGGGTTATCCGGCGCCAGGCGGGCCAGGTCCTCCGCCCGGCGCACCACTCGCTCCAGCGAGGCGTCGTCGAACTGGTTGATGGTGGCCACGCCCGCGCGCTTGCCGAACGCCACGCGCACGATCAGGTCGCAGTCGTCGACCACCCCGCTGGTGGTCACATTGTTCAGGGCGAAGCGAACGTTGCCGGTGATCGCGCCGGACAGCTCGGCGGTGCATTCGTCGGCCTTGGACAGGGCCACGACCTTGGCGCAGATCGCGCGCGCCTGGTCCTCGGTGAAGATGGTCATGCTCGGTGTCTCTCCTGCGCCGGTCAGCCGAGCGAGCGGGCGGTGTTGATGACGTTGACGCCGTTGAAGCGCGCGGTGGCGGCGCCGTGCGACACCGCCGAGACCTGCTCCGGCTGGCCCTTGCCGTCGAAGAAGGAGCCGTTCAGGCGGTAGTCGCGCTGATCGCAGACGCCCACGCACGCATTCCAGAATTCGGGGGTGCGGATCTGGTAGGCGACGTCCTCGATCTGCTGACCCACCTTGCCGTTCTTGATCTCGAAGAAGAGCTGGCCGCCGAACTGGGCGTTGTAGCGCTGCTGGTCGATGGAGAAGGAGCCGTCGCCGACGATGTAGATGCCGTTCTCCACGTCCTTGATCATGTCCGGCACGGTCAGCGGCGTCTTGCCGGGCTGGAGCGAGACGTTGGCCATGCGCTGGAACTGCACGCTGGACCAGGAGTCCGCATAGCAGCAGCCGTCGCTCTCGGTCTTGCCGATGATGTGGGCCTGATCACGGATCGCCTGATAGTCCACCAAGACGCCGTCGCGGATCAGGTCCCAGCGCTTGGTCTTGATCCCCTCGTCGTCATAGCCGACGGCGCCGAGGCTGCCGGGCTGCAGCTTGTCGGCCACGATGTTCACGTGTTCGCTGCCGTACTTGAAGTGGGCCGCCTTCTTGTCGAGCGTGGCGAAGCTGGTGCCGGCGAAGTTGGCCTCGTAGCCCAGCACCCGATCGAGTTCGGTGGGGTGGCCGACCGACTCGTGGATGGTGAGCCAGATGTTCGACGGATCGAGCACCAGGTCGTACTTGCCCGGCTTGACGGAGGGGGCGGTCAGCTTGGCGCGGGCCTGCCTGGCCGCGGCGATCGCGTCCTCCTTCATGTCGTAAGAGGCGCCGTAGCAGACCACGCCGTTGGGCAGGACGACCTTGCCCGACGCCGCGCCGTCCAGATACTCGTACCCCATGCCGACCGGGGCGGAGAGCCCCGAGCGCTGGCGGAACTTGCCGGTCGCCTTGTCGATACAGGTGACCTCGATGGGCGCCCAGATGCGATGCACGTCCTGGTCGATGTAGGAGCCGTCGGTGCTGGCGAAGTACTTCTGCTCGTTCACCGAGAAGATGATCGAATTGACGAAGTTGGCGCCGGCGGCCAGCGCCGCGCCGTTCACCCCCATCAGAAGATCCACCTTCTCCTTGACCGGCACGTCGAAGGCGCTGCGCTGGATCGGCGTGCGCCAGGAGACCTCGCCCACGCCCTTGGTGGGAGCCAGCTGCACCGGCTCGGACTGATTGTGGCTGTTGGCGCGAGCGATGGCGGCGGCGAGCTGGGCCGCCTTGGCCACGCTGGCGGGCGACAGGTCGTTGGTGGCCGCAAAGCCCCAGGCGCCGCCTGCGATCACGCGCACGCCCACGCCCATCGACTCCGTGTTGACCACATTCTCCACATGGGCGTCGCGGGTGATGACGAACTGGCGCAGATAGCGGCCCACGCGCACGTCGCAGTAGCTCGCGCCAGCCTGGGTCGCGGCGTTCAGGGCCGCATCGGCCAGCGTCTTCTTGAACCGCACGTCCAGGGTCGATTGCAGCGCTTCGGCGGCGACGGCCCGGCCCGCGAGGCCCGGCAACACCACCCCGCCCGCCGTCAGACCGCAGGCGGCCAGAAAGTCTCGTCTGTGCAAGCGCGCGTCCCCCGCGATCAAGGCCGCGCCCCGGGACGCGGCGGTGGGGCAGCCTCAAAGGTGTCGGCGCAAAGGTCAAGTGATTGTGGCGCAACTTACCAATTGTTCATGTGCGGTCTTGGCCTGCCCGGGCGCACAGCCTTTCCAATCGCAGGCGCTCTCGACATCCCGTGGAGAGGGTTGTTATCTCGCCCTCCGCACACGGGGATTTCGATGGCTTCCTTGCAGTTTCTCGCCATGGCCGCGGCGCTCGCGTCCGGGTCTCCGGCGCCGGCCGCGCCCAACCCGTTCGCCCAGCCGAGCACGCTCCCGTACGAGGCGCCGCCGTTCGACAGGATCACCGACGCCGATTACCAGCCCGCCATCGAGGCCGGCATTACGGACAGCCTGGCCGAAGTGCGGCGCATCGCCGACAACCCCGCGCCGCCGACCTTCGACAACACCATCGTCGCCATGGAGCGGCAGGGCCAGATGCTGTCCCGCGCCCAGCTGGCGTTCGGCCAGGTCACCCAGGCCAACACCAATCCGACCCTGCAGAAGGCGCAGGTCGCCCTCGGGCCAAAGCTTGCGGCCTACACCGACGCCGTCTACCTCGACCCGAAACTGTTCGCGCGGGTCAAGGCGCTCTACGACGCGCGGGCTTCTCTAAAGCTCGACCAGGAGCAGTCGATGCTGCTCGAGGAGGACTACAAGCGGTTCGTGCGCGCGGGCGCGCAGCTGTCCCCGGAAGATCAGGCCAAGCTGCGCGCGCTGAACAAGCAGATCTCCAGCCTCGGGATCGCCTTCCGGCAGAAGCTGCTTGCGGCCACCAAGGCCGGCGCCCTGGTCTTGCCCGACAAGGCCAGGCTCGCCGGTCTCAACGATGCGGAGACCGACGCCGCCGCGCGGGACGCCAGGGACCGGGGCCTGACCGGGCAATATGTGCTCGCGTTGCAGAACACCACCTCCCAACCCGCCATCCAGTCGCTGACCGATCGCGCGACCCGCCACGCCCTGTTCGATCAGAGCTGGACCCGCGCCGAAAAGGGTGATGCGAACGACACGCGCGAGGTCATCGCCGAGCTGATCCAGCTTCGCACCCAGAAGGCCAACCTGCTCGGCTTCAAGACCTGGGCCGACTATTCGCTCGACGACCAGATGGCCAGGACGGCCCAGACGGCCAAGGACTTCATGAACGCGCTCGATGCGCCGACGGCGGCCGAACAGGGGCGCGAGGCCGCCGACGTCCAGGCCGCGATCGACGCGGATCATGGCGGGTTCAAGTTGAAACCGTGGGACTGGGAACTCTACGCCGAGAAGGTTCGCAAGGCCAAGTACGACCTCGACGAGAACCAGACCAAGCCCTACCTGGAGATCTGGACCGTGCTGGAGAACGGCGTCTTCTACGCCGCCAACCAGATGTACGGCCTCACCTTCAAGCGCCGCACCGACATTCCGACTTTCCAGTCGGACATCCGCGTCTACGAAGTCTTCGACGCGGACAAGACGCCGCTGGGCCTCGCCTACTTCGACTACTGGAAGCGGGACAACAAGGCGGGCGGCGCCTGGATGAACAGCTTCGTCCGCCAGTCCAAGCTGTTCGGGACCCGGCCGGTCATCTCCAATACGGCCAACTTCACCAAGCCCGCGCCGGGCCAGCCCGCCCTCATCACCTTCGAGGACGTGCGCACCATGTTCCACGAGTTCGGGCACGGCCTGCACGGCCTGTTCGCCAGCCAGACCTACCCGAGCCTGTCAGGCACGGCCGTGGCGCGCGACTTCGTGGAGTTTCCCTCCCAGTTCAACGAGCACTGGGCGCTGGAGCCGCGGGTGCTGGCCCACTACGCCAAGCATTACCAGACCGGCGCGCCCATGCCGCAGGCGCTGGTCGACAAGATCAAGCGGGCGGACCGGTTCGGCCAGGGCTTCAGCTTCGGCGAACTGCTGGCCGCGGCCCAGCTGGACATGGCGTGGCACTCCCTGCCTGGGGACGCGCCGAAACAGGACGTGGACGCCTTCGAGGCGAAGGCCCTCGGCGCGACCGGGCTCGACATCACCGACGTCCCGCCTCGGTATCGCTCGAGCTACTTCTCCCACATCTGGGGTTCAGGCTACGCCGCCGGCTACTACGCCTACATCTGGACCGACATGCTGCAGCAGAACGTGTACGACTGGTTCGAAGCCCACGGCGGCATGACGCGGGCGAACGGCCAGCGGTTCCGCGATCTGGTGCTCTCCCGCGGCCATACCGAAGACTACAACGAGATGTTCCGCAACATGGTCGGCCATGCGCCGGAGGTCGCCCCGCTTCTGGTCAAGCGCGGCCTGAACGGCGGATAGGCTCCACCAGAAGCGGCTCAATACCCGTCCACGTTTCGGATCCGGAGGTTTGGCATGGCGCGATCGACACAAGTCCTGGCTGAAGGTCTCTACTTCGGCGAATGCCCGAGATGGCGGGACGGACGCCTCTGGTTCAGCGATTTCTACGCCCACGCGGTGAAGTCGGTGTCCCTGGTGGGCGATCTTCGCGTCGAGTTCGCCATCGACGATCGGCCCTCCGGCCTCGGCTGGATGCCGGACGGTTCGATGCTGATCGTCTCAATGACGCGGCGGCAGGTGCTGCGGCGGGCTCTCGACGGCGCCCTCACCGTGCATGCCGACCTCGGCGCCCTGGCGGGCTTCCACTGCAACGACATGATCGTGGACGCCGAGGGGCGGGCGTATGTCGGCAACTTCGGGTTCGACCTCGACGAGGCCATCGGCGCGCGGGGCGTCGAGGCGGTGGTGAAGGATCACCCAACGGCGGTGCTCGCCTGCGTATCGCCGTCGGGCGAGGTCAGCGCCGCCGCGACGGAGATGCATTTTCCCAACGGCTCGGTGCTTACGCCTGACGGCGCGACCCTGATTGTCGGCGAGACCCTCGGCGGCGCGCTGACGGCGTTTGACGTCGGCGCCGACGGCGCCCTGTCGGGGCGTCGGGTGTGGGCCTCCACCTGGCCGCGGGCGCCGGACGGCATCGCCCTTAACGCCGACGGCGCCGTCTGGATCGCCAATCCGCTGGCGCCGGAGTGCGTGCTGATCGCCGAAGGCGGCGCCGTGCTGGAGGTGATCGACACCGGCCAGCCGTGCTTCGCCTGCATGCTGGGCGGAGACGACGGCCGCACCCTCTTCATGATGACGGCGGCGACCTCCGACAGCCAGGCGGCCGCGGCGTCGCCGCAGGGCAGGCTCCTGATCGCCCAGGTCGATGCGCCGCATGCGGGCCGCCCCTAGCCAGGCCAGGCGGTCTGGGGAGGCGGCTCAGTCCTCGGCATCCCATTCGGGCGCGAAGGGCATGTTGACGGTGCGGCTGCCCGGTTCGGCCAGGGCGGAGATGCGGGCCATCTCCGGATCGCTCAGTTGCAGGCGCCCGGCCTGTTCAAGATTGGCGCGGGCCCGCTGCAGGCTGGCGGTCTTGGGGATGACGGTCACGCCCTGCTGGACCAGCCAGCGCAAGGCGACCTGCGCGGGCTCGACGCCATGAGCCGCGCCGATCTCCAGCAGCACGGGGTCGTCGTTGACCCGGCCCTGGGCGAGGGGGGAATAGGCGGTCAGGGCGAGGCCATGCCGCCGCGCCGCCGTACGCACCCGCTTCTGCGACAGATAGGGATGATATTCCACCTGATTGACCAGCAGCGGTTCTGACGAGCGCGCCGCCGCCTCGTCCAGCAGGGCGACCGTGAAGTTGGAGACGCCGATGGCGCGGGCCATGCCCGATCGCTTGACGCGGGCGAGGGCGTCCAGGGTCTCCTGCAGCGGAACCTCTGGATTCGGCCAGTGGATCAGGAGCAGGTCCACATAGTCGACGCCGAGCCGGGCGAGGCTCGCCTCGGCGCGGCGCTCCAGGTCGCCCGCCGCCAAGCCGTCGCGCCAGACCTTGGTGGTGAGGAAGATCTCGGTCCGCGGCACGCCGCTGGCGCGTACGCCGTCGCCCACCTCGGTTTCGTTCCTGTAGCTTTCGGCGGTGTCGACGTGGCGGTAGCCGGCGTCCAGCGCCGACGCGACCAGATCGGCGCAGGCCGCGCCCGCCAGACGGTAGGTCCCGAGCCCGATCCTGGGCATCGGCAGGCCGGCGCCCGCCTCGCCAGACTTCGGAACCGAGGTGGCGGATGGCGTCGATGACGTGGCCATGGGCGGGCTCGTTCCGATAGGTGGTTTGCCGGCGCGGCAGAATAGTTAGTTATAACTAGTGTCCCCGCCGCGCCGACGTCAATACAGAGGTTCCCGCTCCCGTATGACGCGCACATCCCGATTGACAACGATTGGTAGGCGCGTAGGTTAGTTATAGCTAACAAATGGGGCCTGCATGACCACCGCATCTGATCGTTCGCTCAAGGATCGCGCCGCCGAGGTGATGCCGGGCGGCGTCTATGGACACCTCTCCACCGGCAAGCTGTCGCCGAACTATCCGCAGTTCTTCGCCAAGGCGAAGGGCGCCCACCTGTGGGACGTGGAGGGGCGCAAGTATCTGGATTTCATGTGCGCCTTCGGTCCCAACCTGCTCGGCTACGGGCATGACGCGGTGAACGCGGCCTATGTCGATCAGCTCGCCCTCGGCGACGTGATGACCGGTCCGTCCCCCGTGGCGGTGGAGCTGGCGGAGACCTTCGTCGACATGGTGGACGGCGTGGACTGGGTGCTCTTCTGCAAGAACGGCAACGACGCCACCACCGCCGCCCTGATGACGGCGCGCAAGCACACGGGCAAGGCGACCATCGTGCGGGCCAAGGGCGCCTATCACGGCTCGGCCCCCTGGTGCGCGCTCGGCGACGCCGGCGTCGGCCCGCACGATCAGGCCGACCAGATCTTCCATCGCTACAACGACGTGGAGGACCTGGAGCGGGCGGTGAAGCAGGCGGGCGGCGACCTGGCGGCCATCTTCGTCTCACCCATCAAGCACGACATCATCATCGACCAGGAGCTGCCGGACCCGGCCTACGCCCGGCGCGCGCGGGAGCTCTGCGACGAGACCGGCGCCTTGCTGGTGGTGGACAATGTGCGGGCCGGCTTCCGGCTGACCCGCGGGTGCAGCTGGACCGCCATGGGCGTGACGCCGGACCTCTCCAGCTGGGGCAAGTCCCTGGCCAACGGCCATGCGCTGTCGGCGCTGACCGGCGCCGATGTCTGCAAGGCCGCCGCCAGCCAGATCTTCGTCACCGGATCGTTCTGGTTCGCCGCCGCGCCCATGGCCGCGGCGCTGGTCACCCTGCGCATCCTGCGCGAGACCGACTATCTCGAGCACACCGTCCGCCTGGCCGAAAAGCTTCGGACGGGGCTGCACGCCGCCGCCCAGCGCCACGGGTTCGGCCTGCGCCAGACCGGACCGGCGCAGATCCCGCTGGTGACGTTCGAGGACGACCCGGAGCTGAAGCTGACGAACGCCTGGACCGGCGCCCTGGTGCAGCGCGGCGTCTACTTCCACCCCTACCACAACATGTTCTTCTGCGCGGCGATGACGGAGGGGGACATCGACCACGCGCTGGAGCAGGCCGATGGGGCGTTTGCAGATATAAAGGGCT